>Ga0307475_10001330_pt1 | contig 14685 bp, 12 predicted proteins | sample atmos_gasesECM1C_FD_203317 | JGI IMG/M metagenome (GOLD analysis project Ga0307475, IMG submission 203317) | Hardwood forest soil microbial communities from Morgan-Monroe State Forest, Indiana, United States - atmos_gasesECM1C_515 | ecosystem: Environmental > Terrestrial > Soil > Temperate... | reverse complement strand
GAGTATATACCCGGCGTGCTTGTTGTCAAGCCCCGGAAAGTACTGTTTTGGGGGTCAGGAAAGACGGCATCGCAGGGTATCCGGAAACACTACTTTGCGGCCTGGGAAGCCGCGGCGCCACGCTGCCCCAGCAACTTCGCGCAACTGTAAACCGTTCGCGTGCAGGTCATGGGAAGGCCCAGGTGCTCTCCCAACTCCACGACAGCGCCGACCAGCGCTTCGAGTTCCATGGGCCGGCCCGCCTCAAGATCCTGCAGCATAGAGGTCTTGTGTTCGCCAACTTTTTCCGCGCCGGCCATGCGCTGATCGATAGAAACAGGCAGCTCCATGCCCAATTTCTCCGAGACTGATGCCACCTCCTGCATGATGTTTCGAATCACCGCCGAAACGCCACGGTCTCGCACCATCTGCGCGACAGTGGCGCGCGTCAATGCGCTTACGGGATTGAAGGAGGCATTGCCCAGGAGCTTTACCCAAATCTCTTGACGGATGTGCGTGGTAGTGGGACAACGCAAGCCGGAAGCGATGAGGGCTTCCGCAATGCGACGACAGCGATCGGAACGCGCGCCATCCGGCTCGCCGAGAGAGATGCGGTTGCCCTCGGTGTGTTGAACCACTCCGGGCGCGGGAATGTCCGTTGAAAAGTAGACGATGGATCCCACCACGCGATGCGCTTCGATGGCTGAGGAAATCACGCCACCAGGGTCAATGCGCTCCAAATGAATTCCTTCCGCGGCGCCGCCGAAGCCTTGGAAATACCACCACGGAATTCCATTTTGTGTGCTGACGACGGTGGTATCGGGCCCGAGCGCGTGCCTCAACTGAGGGGCAAGTTGGGGCAGGCTGTGAGCTTTCACTCCCAGGAAGACAACGTCGGCTGGCCCTGCTTCTTCGAGCGAGCCAACAATCCTGGGCTGAACCTGAAAATCACCGTCAGGGCTTTTGACGTGCACGCCGCGCTCCAGCATGGCTTTCAGATGGGGCCCACGCGCGAAGAGCGTGACATCAAATCCAGCTCGCGCCATGCGCGCACCAATGTAAGCGCCAATGGCTCCCGCTCCGGCGATCAGGAATTTCATGCCTGGTTATCCACCAAGGCAGCCGCTACGGCACGACGGCGAATCTTTCCGGTGGCGGTGGTGGGGATATTCGGGACAAAGTAGAGTTTTTTCGGGCATTTGTATTCCGCGAGCCATTCGCGGCAGTGCTTCAAAAGCGTCGACTCGGTAACGGCATGCGGTTCGTGCAGCACAATGGCCGCGGCCACCTCTTCACCGAGGGTGGGATGGACGCAGCCGAAGGTAACGGCTGCCGCCACCGCAGAATGCTTCAGCAAAACTTCATCGACTTCGTGAGGCGCGATATTCTCGCCACCGCGAATGATGATGTCTTTGATCCGGCCGGTCAAATGGAGATAGCAATCCTGGTCCAGAAAGCCTTCGTCGCCGGTACGAAACCACCCGTGGATCAGAGAGCGAGCATTGGCCTGTGGATTGTTTTCATATCCGCGAAACACGCTGGCACCCTGGATGGCGATCTCCCCGCGCTGGTTGTTCGGAAGGTGATTGCCGTCCTTGTCCATCACGCTGATGCGAATGCCAGTGCCCACGCCGACCGACCCGGCCTTGCGATGCCGGGGAGGAAGAGGATTCGAGGTCATCTGATGCGCCGCTTCCGTCATTCCGTAGGCTTCCACGAACGGCACGCCGAAGAGGCCCTCAATTTTGTGAATGAGTTCAGGTGACAGAGGCGCGCTGCAGGAACGAATGAAGCGCAGGGTGTCGGCCTCCGAGGGCTTGTGATGAGTGCGGGCCAGGAGGAGTTGATGCATGGTGGGCACTCCCGAAAACCAGGTCACGCGGTGTTCCCGCACGGTGCGCCAGAAAGAGAGGGCGTTAAATTTTGTAGGCACGATCACCGTGCCCCCGCTAAGCAGAGTAGCCATCGTGGAACCGATCAGACCGTGAACGTGAAACAGCGGCATGATGCACAGCGAAACATCGGCCCCGGAAAGCGCATAAGTGTTGGCGATATGCGCCGCAGAGACCGCGAGCTGGAAGTGCCGCAGGGGCACGCGCTTCGGCCGACCGGTGCTTCCGCTGGTGTGCAGGACCAGCGCGATGTCGTCCGGCGTGGGCTGGTTTGCGGAAGCTCCAGTCGGAGCATCGACCAGCCGAACGTTGCCCTTGTCGTTCATTTCCACCGAAAAAACGGGAATCTTGCGATCCGCAGCTGCGCTGCGCACAAACTCGGCACCTACGGGCGGACAAAGCAACACACGCGCGTCGGTATCACCGAGGAAAAACAGGAATTCCTCATACGGATAGGCGGGATTCAAAGGCGCGGCTGTCCCCGCGATCGTGGCCGCGAGAAAGCCGACGATGGCGGGCAAGCCGTTCGGCAATGCAAGCGCTACACGATCGCCGCGACCGATACCCGCCGACGCCAAAGCATCAGCCATGGCCAAGACCTGCTGCCTGAGGGAGTCGTAGGTGACAGTGATTCCGAGCTCGGGAACGCCAATTGCCGCGTGACTGGTGGCGAATTGCAAAACGTCTAGAAGTGTGTCGGCCGACTTCAACGTCATTTGTTGTGGCCTCTCAGGCGTTCCAAAGAAGGGTTTTCCCTTTTGTGACAGGGAGCGCCCGACAAGTCAAGACGATATAATTTATGGACACGTCACGTTTTTTCTTAACGAGTAGTAAGGAAGAAGTAGGCGCTCATCGCCAGGCCCACGCCGATCACGAGGTAACGCATCATGCGAGGATCGGCTTTCTGCGCAAAGTGCGCCCCGAACCATCCGCCTGCGAGAGCGCCCGCGATCATCACGACGCACTGCGGCCATAAAACTGTGCCCGCCCAGATGAAAGTGACGACGGCGGCCGCATTGATCGCGGCGGCGAGCAAAGTCCGGATGGCGCCCATGGCAAGAATGTCGCGCATACCCAAAGCAGCGAGCATTCCCAGAGTTACGAACCCGATGCCAGCGCCGAAGTATCCGCCATACACAGCGAGAAGCAACTCCAGGATCGAAGTCACCGTGATCGCCTGCCATGATATTTGATGGAGATCGTCGACGACCGCCCCGCGGCCTGCGACTGCGCGAATTTTGTTGCCGAAGGCGAACAGCAAGGTGCCACCAAGCAATAACCAGGGCACCAGATGCAGAAAGGTGTGCTGCGGTGTTCGAAGCAGCAGCAGCGCGCCAGCCCAACCCCCGACGACGCTGGTGACCAGCAGCGGGAGCAGTACGCGCATCGGTGCTCTCAGCCGTTTCAAGTAAGCGACTGTACTGGCCGCCAAGCCCGGCCATAGCGCAACCGTGTTGGTAGCATTGGCCGCGACGGCAGGGACACGCGTAAAGAGCAAGGCTGGAAAGGAAACAAAGCTGCCCCCGCCGGCCACAGCGTTTAGCGTCCCGGCGATCGCGGCGGCGAAGAACAGGAGGATGGCGTGGCTAAGGTGCAAACTTATTGTTTATCAGAAAACTGGAATTCCCGAGAAGTGATTCTGGCTGCGGGCGCGCGTGCCCGATCCTCCTAAGTCAGGTGCAGGGTGAGCGGTGGGAGAGCAAGACCTTCAACTTCCGCCGTCCAACGGTCGCCTCGTTCAGTCGGATGTCCGGCGGTGAGCGTACCGGAGCTAACGATTTCTCCAGCGCTCAACGGTTGGTCCGGAAATCTTCGTATGATGGCTCCGCCGAGTTCTGCCAGGCACAAGGCGGGGCTGCGCAAAGAATTCTTGCCCGACCCTTGTTCTACAAGTTCGCCATTCTTAAACATTCGTACGGTGAACCGCGGTAACCCGTCCGCGAGTTTGACGATCGACTCCGGCCGCAAATGCATCTTCTCACCAATCACGAGCGCCGCATGCAGTCCAAAAGACGCGACGAAATCGCTGGGTTGGAACTGCCATCCCGCAAAGGGACAATCGATGATTTCGAATCCCAGCGCCAACCAATCAGTGTGCGCAAGCGCAGCGGCGGCATCGAGGCCCCCCGAAACGATTGGCTGCTTCACACCGAAAACGATCTCGGGTTCGATCTTGAGCGAACGCGGGTGGGCGAGGCTCAGCGCGGCCGCATTATTATCGCTGTGATGCACGGTGTCATCGTACATGTGGGCCCACACCAGAGTTTCGAGCTTCAGCGCGCGCCACATGGCCTTATTGGCGTAACCCACCTTCCGGCCAACGGCCCGATGTGCACCTGATTTGCGCAACCGTTTCAATGTTGCTTCCACCGCGTACGCGGTGTTGAGATCGAAACCGGGCCGGGACGACGGCAGAGCAGAAATCATCTGCCCGGTTTCAAAGGCGGAGAACAGTTCCTGCGCCAGAGCTTCGACTTGATTTTGGGGCATGACGGATCCTTTCGTGATTTACATTCTGCTCTGCAGCGGGTGTCCTGCTGCACGGGTGCGTAGACACGCGATAACCCTGACGCTCGAACGCACGCGTCAGCGGTCGAATCGCGCCTGGTGGTGCAACGAGGCCATCGGATTCGCGGGCCCGTAGCCTTTCCCGATCGCGAGGCTGGCCCGGATGGCGGCCGTGATGAATTCCTTAGCCGCAGCTACGCTTTCGCGAACGGTTTTCCCTTTTGCCAGAGTAGCGGCAATGGCGGAGGCGAAGATGCATCCGGTCCCGTGCGTGTTCCTGGTGTCGATGCGCTCCCCGCGAAACTCTATGAATTCGCGTCCGTCGTAGAGGAGGTCGGCAGCCACGTCCGGCAGGTGACCACCCTTGACGACCACGTTCTCCGGTCCAAGTTCGCGGATCGCCTGAGCGGCTTCCTTCATCTCCGCGAGAGTCTTGATTTCGCGCCCCGTGAGTGCGCCCGCTTCATGCAGATTGGGTGTGACCACGGTGGCCAACGGCAGCAATTTAGTCTTGAGAACTGCGACGGCATCGGACTTCAGCAACGGTGCTCCGCTCTTCGCTATCATCACCGGATCGACGACTAATGGAGCAAGCCTCCGCTCGGCTAGGACGGCCGCGACCGCCTCGATGATGGCTGTGCTGGAGAGCATTCCCGTCTTCACAGCGTCGCAACCTATATCGCGCACGCACGCTTCAATCTGTTGCACCACGAACTGTGGGTCGATCTCCGACACCCCGAATACGCCGGTCGTATTTTGCGCGGTGAGAGCCGTAATTGCGGTCATGCCGAAGGCGCCCAACGCCGAGACCGTTTTCAGGTCCGCCTGGATACCCGCGCCGCCCCCGGAATCCGAGCCTGCGATGATCAAAACGCGCGGAATCCCCATGGCTCACCTGCCTTCAGGTCGCGAGATTGTGCGCGCGTCATACCGGCCACCGTTCCATCTTCCAAGCCATCTCCCAGAACAGCAACTCATAGCGGCTGCTGGTGAGAAATGCCGCTTCCAGCTTCAGCAAATCACGTTCTGGCAAACCCGCAGCCAGGCTGTCGACCAAATCGCGGCACCACTGGGCCAGTTCGGCAAATTCGCTTGAGCTGTACATGACGATCCACTTGGCGTAGCGCTTTTCGCTGGATTTCGGCTGCGCGGCCAGGTGCCGGCCAATCTCGCTGTAGGCCCACATGCACGGCAACAGGGCAGCGGCCAACTCGGCGAACTCGCACGTAGTTGCTGTGCGCAACAGGAAATCGGCGTACGCCCTGGTGGTGGGCGCAGGTGATTCCCGCTCGAGATCGTGGGGACTGATGTGAAATTGAGCAGCATAATCCCGGTGAAGGTTCATCTCAGTTTCCACCGTTTCCTTGAGCAACGTGGCAAAGCGGATCATGGTCTTCAGGTCTGGACTGCGCGCGGCGGCCAGCGCAAAAAGACGCGCGTACTCGATGAGGAACACATAGTCCTGCCGGAGCCAGAACTTGAATTTCTCGAGCTCCAGCGTACCGTCGCCTATTCCTTGGACGAACGGGTGTTGGTTTTGTGCGTCCCATATTCCGGCCGCCTGCCGGCGCAACCGGTCGGTGAATCGCTCTGCCATGGTGCCTTCTCTCCGGGGTCCATACTACTCGACTAGCCGGAGGCGGCGAAATCTGTCTGGTGAAGAGCGCTTGCGGACCGAATTGAAATTCACAGTTGCCGGTCATTCCGGCGACAGCCAGTGGAAAAGCCCGTCACAGAATGCAGCTGTGCAGCAACAAAAGGTTTAATACTCGACAAGGCAAAACCCAAGGGGTGAACGGGCGTGACAGGGGTTATGAGTCACGTCGAAGTGTGATTACTGTCATTGCCAGTTGCCCCGTTTAAGGCCGAAATAGGCTCTTCAGAGGTCAGTCATCGGACCAATCACCGTGACGACAGCCGCACCATCCAAACTCGGATTGGAAACCATCCCGCGAAACCGGATTTTTACCAGGGTCGCCGAACAGCTGCAAGCTCACATTCTCAACCAGCTTAAGCCTGGCGACATGCTTCCTTCAGAGCGTGAACTGGTGCGCAGGTTCGGAGTCAGCCGCAGTTCCATCCGTGACGCCATTCGCAGTCTGGAAGCGGTGGGCTTGTTGGAGCCCCGCCAAGGGATTGGCACGGTGGTTCGCGACCTTTCCAATGAAGCGGTGGTTACTCCCGTGGCTGGCGTTCTCTTACAGAAGCAAAAGGCGATCAACGAGCTGCTGGACGTGCGCATGATTATCGAACCGGCTTTGGCTGGACGGGCCGCGCTTCATGCCACTCCAGAACAGCTCGCTGAAATGCAGGCGATTCTGGATCAGCAGGAGCAGAAAGTGCGTCGGGGAGAAGTTGCGACCGAAGAAGATTCGGCCTTTCACTACACCATCGCGCTGGCAGCCGCTAACGGCGTGATTCTGAAACTGATGCACGTTCTGATGGATTCATTGCGTGAAATGCGGGAGCGCTCGTTGCAGGTGGGAGGGCGTCCGGAGAGGTCCCTTGCCGGGCACCGCCGCATTCTTGCAGCTCTCGAGCAGGGCGACGCTGCAGCCGCGGAGGCTGCCATGCGCCGGCACTTGTCGGAAATCGAAAAGATCATTTTGCAAATGCTTTAGAAGAATGGAGGTTGCCACATGGGCAAGTTATTTGCGGTTGAAATCGTCTACCGCGGGGTCTTTCAGAAGACCCTCGCGAAAAACATAACACGCGGCATTGTTCTGGCTGCCCACAACGAAGGCAAGCTGGGCCTTTCCTTTGGCCGCTATGGAGACAGTCCGGAACGCAATGGAATTCCAGCGAAGAGCTTTGCCATCCTCGCCACCGACGAGGAGACCCTCGAAGCCGGAATGGCACAATACGAGCCGAAGGCGGTCGACGTCACCGTTGTTCTGGATGACACGCTCTGCCGGGGCAGTGAGTCGTGGGCATTGTATGGGCTGCGACCCGTAAACGGCGCCTTGAAGCCGGGCCGCACTCTCATCGCAGTTTCTCTCGAGGACGCGCCTTCCCTCCTCAAGCTCATCCACAAACGGCAGGAACCCTACAAGCTTGGGATCGTGAAGGGGATCACCAGCTTTTCCGGCATGTGGGTTTACAAGGATGACCACACGGACGTGCGCATCCTGGGCGCTATCGCCAAAGCCCTGCCCGAACTGGTCAGCCTGAAATCGGTTGAGCAGTTTATCAGCGAAAAGCTGAAGAATACGCTGAAGGTCACGTCAGCGCACACTGCTTTCGACCGCTTCACTGCGATTGAAGTGAAGCCGGGTGAAGGCAGCGCGGACGAGATTCAGTGCTACACCTTGCCCAAGCGGCAAGACATGCGCCTGGCTGTGTCCATCAAGGGCCAGCCTCAGGGCGGACCGTATAAGGATCCTGTGACCAAAGAGGCCGGCGGATTTCGCCCGGCGCGCAACGAGCTCTTCAAGAAGTACTCGACGCGGAGCTTTCGCCCCGTCGTGAACTTTTCGACTTGCACAAAGTGCACTCTGTGCTGGCTCAACTGCCCGGACGGGTCGTTTGATGTCACCCCGAATGGCACGTACGACGCCAATCTGGAAAGTTGCTGCGGTTGTGGCATCTGCGAGGCGGTTTGCCCGGTGAAAGATTGCGTCACCATGGTCAGCGAGTTTCAGTTCCACGATAACGACAGCCAGTGGGTGAGTTTCAGGAAAGATCGGGACGCTTACCTGAAGCAACTGGAGAAGACGATTGCGAGAGCCGAGCCCTTTGAGAAGCGGTCGCAAGGCTTCCGCTATCGCGGGCAGTACCAAGAACAGATTCCCGCAGCCCTCGAAGTTGCCAAAAAGGGCTGAGCGGCGAGCAGATTGGAGATCAGGAGACTCAGATGACAACGACGACATTGCCCGTTGAGGAGAAAAAGAAGACTTACGAACAGGAAGCCCTGATTACCGGCGCTGAGGCCATTGCGGTTGCGTGCAAGCTCGCCAACGTGGATGTAATCACGGCTTACCCGATCCGCCCGTACGACACGGTGATGCAGTACATCAGCCAGTTGGTCGCCGACGGCGAGATGGACTGCGAATTCATCGTAGCGGAAGGCGAACACTCACAGTTCGAGATCGTGAAGCATGCATCGGCCTGCGGCGCGCGCGTGTTCTGCGGCTCGAGCGGTGTCGGCTGGATGTACGCTATGGAGTGCCTGACGGTTAGCCCCGCCTTGCGCGTGCCCATGGTGTGCATGGTAGGGAACCGGGCGTTGGACGATCCCGGCGCTTTCGGTGTGGAACACAACGATGCCCTGGCGGTGCGCGACCTTGGGTGGCTTCTCACCTGGGTGGACAACGGCCAGGAAGCACTGGATACGGCTCTTATTGCCTACCGCGTAGCCGAAGATCGTCGCATGTTCGCGACACTCACCGCGGTGAGTGCTGAATTTTCACACCCGAGCGGTTGAGCAGTGCAAGCCAGCCGCTCGGTGCTGTGTTCAAGGGCTTATGCGGCGTGTGTCAGGGACACACGCCGCCTGAGGCTAGGGGCCATCGGCCGGTTACTCTTACTGAACAGCCGGCGCAAAGCACCTAACGAGTTGTATCCGGAGTGTAGTAGTAGTTCCCTCGTTGTTCACGGCTTGGTTCTTGCGGGGGCTTGGGGTAAGGGCTCTGACAGCGATGCGCTGACGTACGGGGTGCTGTTCTGTTGCATCTTCGCTGTTGCATGCGCTTAGAAAGGGCGTGCAGCGGTGAAATCCGCAAAATTCAGATCGGAGAACTCTGCAGGGTGTGGGGCTGTTTTGTCCAGTGGCGGGGGTTAGCATCAGATTCCACAGATCATTCCAGAAGTTTTTTGCTTGACATGTATCTCGATATGCGTTAATTGCTGACCGCCACACACTGGTCCGCTCATCCGACCATTCATTTGGTGGGGAGGAAACATGAATTCACTTAGGAAGTGGTTTGTACTTTTGGCATTGGTCTTGGGATTTGCCGGAACAGGCCCGCTTGCTGAAGCTCAGAGCGAAAAATTTACTGGGGATATCACGCAGGCCGCTTCCGCAACAGCGAGCAAGGCGGAAGTGGAACAGTTACGCCAGGAATTGGCCGCCCAGCGGCGGACGATCGAGCAACTTAAAAACCTGGTTGAGCAACTGGCAGAGGTGAAGTCGCGAGCCCCAGCCCCAGCTCCAGAAGCTCGCTTGATTAACGCCAACCTGCCTCTGCCAGCGACTGCCGCCGAGGCCGAGGCTGAGGCGCCGCCAGAACCTTACCAAAAACCCGCCGAGAAAAAAGAGAGCTCTGCGCCCGTGACTGCGGGATGGAACGGGGAACACTTCTTCATCAAGTCCACCGATGGGCAATTTCAAATTCAGCCCTACGGATACGTGCAGACCGATTACCGCTCGTATACGGGCGATGGCGCTCCGGCGGATACTTTTACCGTGCGCCGCGGCCGGTTTGGCTTTCAAGGGAATTACGGCGACCACTATCAGTTCGGCATCCTCATCGATGCCGCCGCGACGGCCGGAGCCACGATCCGGGATATTTACCTGAACGCGAAATACAATAACGCCATCCAGATCCAGGCCGGGCAGTTCAAGGAACCGTTTGCGCAGGAACTGGCGACCGGTGTTACCAACATCGATTTCGTCGAGCGCGGATTGCAGGTCTTGCTGTACCCCTCCGCTTCCTCAGCTTTTCGTAGTCCGGGGGCGGTAATTCACGGCGATATTCGTGGCGGCGCGTTCCAGTATTGGGCCGGCGTCTTCAACGGAAAAGGCTTCTCCCTCGCGAACACCACGAGCGTGCCGGAAACGATAGGCAGAGTTCGCTTCTACCCCTGGCGCAATAAAAAAGACAGCTTTTGGCACGAGTTTGCGTTCGGCGGGTCGATCGCTTACAGCCAGTCTCGTGGACTCTCGAACGAACAATCGGCCTCGATGGCCATGCCGGATGCCGCTTACACGTGGTTCCCGCAATTCGCGGTCAACGGGAATGTGTGGCGGTACGAGGGTGAATTCACCTTCATCAGAGGCCCCCTTGCTTTGCGCGATGAATACGTCGCGGCATCTTACAACCGGACGGGAGTCGGCACCGAGACGCTGGGCGGGCTTGGATTTTCCAATCTTCCGAATGTCCGGTTCCAGGCTTGGAATACCGCGATCACCTACCTGCTCACCAAGGAGAAGCGGCCGGAGAACGGCACGCCGCGCGTCAATCACCCGGTATTTGGGCCGGAGACGGCGGGAGGCGGGAAGCACGGATGGGGAGCCTGGGAACTGGCGTTCCGCTACTCCGGAATTCAAGGGAACGAGCCGGGCGTCTTCTTCAACAACGTCTTTACGCCTCAGCTAGTACCCACATTCAACAGGCACACCGACCAGTTCACCTTCGGTGTGAACTGGTATCTCAACTACTGGGTACGCTTCTCGTCCAACCTCAGCATTGATCGCTTGAAGGACCCGAGCACAATCGGTGCTACGCCGCAAAATTATCTTGTGTTCCTACAGCGTCTGCAGTACCGGTTCTAAGCCGGCCAGCTGGATGGAGAACCTATATGCAAACCCAACCTCGAAAGCAGCATGAAGTCACTGAACATTCGAGCGGAATTCGTAGAGGAGGATTTTCGATGAGGTCCAGACTGGCAACAATTACTCTTGAAGTGCTGGCGTTGGCGGCCCTCGCTTTTCTGGTGAACAGCTGCGGGTCGCAGAAGTTTTGTCCCACTTGCGGTACTACGGTGAACGGCGCCTATGGCGTTCTCAACGTCGTTCCCGTGCCCGAGCACAATCCAACCGGCGAGCCGGGCGGTCCGTTCAACTCGTTCGACATAAGCTGGTTCGATCCGATTCAACAGAAGGTCTACACAGCAGACCGCATTGGCCTAGACGTGGTGGTTACGGACGCCAAGAACAACTTTGCGGTGAACACCATTGGCGGGCTCAATCAGGTGGCCAACGCCGGGAATAACGGCAGTCCATGCCTCCCCAACATCCCTTCCATTATTACCGGCATCCCCGACCCGGCGAGCGGCGGCCTTACCCGCTTTGGTTGCCGAAACAAAAACTTTTTCGCCCCGTTCGCCAACAAGTTTCCAGGTTTTGGCGACAACGGAATGTTCGGGGGGTTGCCGGGGGCGCAATGCTGCGCCTCGCGCGCCAACGGTGTCAATCCGATCTCGGGCCCCAACGGGTTGCTAGTGACCCCGGACGGAAACACGCTGTTCGTTGGGAGCGGCAGTGCCTCTCTTATCGCGTTCGATCTCACCACCAATCCGCCGACGGTGCTCGCCGACTTCCCAACCGGCACGTCTCCGGCCTTTGACAGCACTTCCGGGGTAGCGCCATGCATCCAGACTTGGAACGGCGGAGCCGGCAGCGACCCCACCTGCGCAGACGACCGCGCCGACGAGATGGCTTATGGAACCGTCGGGGGACATGACATCGTCGCCATAGCCAATGGCGACCCCGGCCTTCCATTCGTTACTTTGGTCGATGTTACGGACATCGTTAATCGAAACCCCACAGGCATGGCCGCGGGCGGGTATTGCCTCCCCGCGAATCCCGCGGCGAATTATACGCCGGCGAGCATTCCCAACCAGGGGACGATCGTGGGCAATGGCGGCAGGTCCCAGGCTTTCCCCGCCGGGCCGAACTTTCCCACCTGCATCCTTGGCCAGATTTACTATGACGGCGTAGCCGCGCAGGATTCCACAGTGCCAGTTGATCAAGCAACGGTCAACGGAGGTCCCTGTCCGGATGGGTCCACCAGCGTGTCCTCCGGCGTTTCAGGCGGGCCTTTCCCCTTGGCGGGCGGGGGAACGATAACCATACCTTGCCATCACGCTCCCATCGTTGACAACAACACTGGCTTCTTCATCACGAACAACGGAGCGGGAACTGGGAGCCAGCTGGGCGAGATTGCTGTGGCGGGTACGGGCGCCGTAGGCTTCAACCCGTTGCACGGTACTTTCTACGTCGAAAACCTGAACTGCACCGTCTCTACGCTGGCAACGCAATCAAGCGTGGCGGTTGGTTGCATCGATGAAATCGATCCCAGAATTGGAAACCCAGCCGGCCCGGTCGTTATCAACGTCGTCCCCGTCTACAATTGTATGCCTGCCGGCATCGTGCAGGGCCCAGGCCACGATTTCCTCGTCGGCTGCGGCGGTCATGACGGCGTGCAATTCCCGCCTTTGCTGATTGTTTTTGACGGCACCTGCACCACCAGCGCTGCCTGCCTCGCGAGCCAGGTCCAAATAACTGAGAGCGGCGGCACCGACGAAGTCTGGTACAACCCCGGCGACAACCGCTACTACACGGCGGGTCGAGATATGCCCAACGGGCCGGTGATGGGCGTGGTGGATGCCGGAACGCGGCAGTGGCTCGTCAATGTGACGACCGGTTCTAACTCCCACAGCATTACGGTCAATCAATTCACGAACCAAATCTTTGTGCCCACGCAGGCCGGCGCGCTCTGCGGTACGCAGAGTTCGAACGGATGCATCGCCGTCTACGGCCGGCAGTAGTTTGTTGTGGCACAGATCTGGCGCGTTCAAGCGCGGGCGGCGACCACTGGACCGGGGAAGACGGGCCCCGGCGCGAGGCGGCATTAGCAGCAGAGCTCCGGGTGTATAATGCCGGGTGAGGCGAGTTCTTGATCGGCAGGGTTGAGATGCCGCCGCATGCATATGGAACGATCGAGGGTCGCCGCCTTTCCTCGCGGCGAAGTTTGCTGTTGTGGCTATGCGTGCTTTCTCTCCTCGTTGTTCTAGCGAATCGTGTACCGCATTTTGCCCAGAGCGAAACGTCCTGGGTTCGCTCCACGCCTCCGCACATCACGGCCAGAATCATGGCCAAAGACTTCTTCCTGCTTCCGCCGCCAGCATCCGGCATCTTTACGCCCGTGCGCTCTGTTCCTGTTTTGCGAACGGCAAAGGAGGCGCGTCCTCCTTCGCCTGTATTTCTGGATAATCGCCTTTACACTCGTCCGCCCCCAACTGCTTAGCGCTCATTTACAAAGATCGTTCCGTGGTGACTGCATTTTCCTCGTGTATTTTCGCATCTAATTCGGTAGGTGCAACGAGGATGAGAGTTGACTGAAGGATGGTTGGAGGCACGCCTAGAGCGGTGCAAGGAGGAAGTGATGAGTAAGATTAAACAAGGATTCGCACGGGGTCATTTGGGCCGCGTCTGCATAATTTTCTCGGCCGCAGCCGTAGTCGTGTCTGCCCCCAGGATGGTTGCTGCCAACACAAAACCCACCGAGGTTCCAGCAAAAGTGGTCGCCCACTTGCCATTGCAGGAGCCCGCGGGCAGCGAGATGCTGCTTCAATCCAAAGGAGACAAGCACTACCTGTATGTCCAGAAGGCATCGAAGCAGGGCTTCACGATCATTGATGTGACCAAAGCGTCGGCTCCGGGCTTAGTGAATCGTAGCGCCCCTTCGACCGACGCCACGGCGGGCAAGCTTGAGATGGTAAGTCCCGACGTAGGTATCGCCGAAGTCCCGGACAAGAACTCCAAGGGGGTCATCCGAAGTTCCGATAGTCCCACGGAGACGGTCAAGATCCTCGACCTGAGCGATCCCGCGCACCCCAAGGTGATTCAGACGTTCAGCGGCGTGACCAGCATCCTCCAGGATCCCAGCCGCGGCCTCATCTATTTGGCGAACAACGATGGACTTTGGATCCTCAGGCATTCCAGGCCAGGAATCACGCCAGGGAAGAAGAAGCGGCCGTGTGGTTCCGAGGACGCCATCGCGTCCATGCCTCCGGACTGCGAGTGAGGCGGCCGCCAACGAAATGGCAGTAGGCTAACGGACTGACAGCGCAACCGGGCGCATTGACCGGCGTTGACTATTTGACGCGCGTTTCCTGGTAGTGGAGTGCCTTCCACTGACCTCCGCGCTTCACCCAGATTTCGCCAACGAGGAGTTTTTCAAACGGCACGGTGGCCTTCGGAGGAAACCGGATAAAGACCTCGTAGCGGACAACCGCTGCATCGGGGCAGAGCGTTGTGACTTTGAGGAAGGAGAGCGTGTAGTCGGAAACCGCGCTCGCTTGCAGTTCACTCAGAGCTTTCCATTTGTAGCGTTCGCCCCCGCCGTCGGCTTCGACCGCAACGTAATCGTCCGCCAAGAGATCGCCGTAAGCTTTTTGATCCTTGCTCTTGATCGCCTGCCATTCCGCCTTGATTTTCGCGTCGAACAGATTGGTTAGATCCGCCGAGGCGGTGGACTTAGAGGGCTGGCTGGTCGCGCCCTGCGGCTGCTGCCCGAAAACGAAGCCTCCCCACATAAAAACCGCGCACACCCAGGCAGAATAATTCCACATTGCTTCCCCT
>Ga0307475_10001328_pt1 | contig 14688 bp, 19 predicted proteins | sample atmos_gasesECM1C_FD_203317 | JGI IMG/M metagenome (GOLD analysis project Ga0307475, IMG submission 203317) | Hardwood forest soil microbial communities from Morgan-Monroe State Forest, Indiana, United States - atmos_gasesECM1C_515 | ecosystem: Environmental > Terrestrial > Soil > Temperate... | reverse complement strand
GGTTGAACTCCAGACGGCCTGCGGCGACCAGCATTTGTGCCTGTTCGGCGGATGACACGCTCCCCGAATTAAAACTCCACACGCAGGGCGCCCTGAATCACGCGCGGTCCGCCGCCTAGGACGCCAGCAGTAGTGCCGACCGCCGTGGCCACGGCACTGGCCACAGTTGCGGTGATTTTGCCGAAGTTCCCGCTGCTCTGGTTCGCGACAGGAGTGGCGAAATTAGTGTGGTTAAACAGATTAAAGAAGTCCGCGCGGAATCGCAGACGGACTCTTTCCGTGCCCAGCGGGAAGACCTTGGCCACGGCAAAATTCCAATTCTGCACCCCTGGGCCGTAGTATTGATTGCGCCCTGAGGTTCCCACTCGCCCGGTAGGTGGAGTCGAAGAGAAGTAGGTTTTGTCGAAGGCCGCGTCCGGATTGCGTATTTAGCCGACTTCGTTTTGTCAGTTTTGTCGCCGCATAACCTTCTTCAGTCGCGGCGCTTGCTTTGCTCAGCCTCAAGACTTCCGATTTCGACAAGGCAGTCAGGGATCGCGACGCCGCAATAAAATCGGCCGGTGACGAGCCTCTCTCCAAAATTCGGGAAAACGTTTTTGGACCGCATTAGGGGTTCCATCTCCGATAGCATCCGGGTGGAGCGATTGGGCGATATAATCGAGTGGCGATATCGGTACCATGACAGGGTGCAAGTCAGATGGGGACGTTGTGGGTCTTACAATTTCAACCCGCGTGCGAGACGATGTCACCATAGTGGACCTCCGGGGAAGGTCGACTATCGGTGAGAGCGAGCTGCTGGACCGCCATCTACAAAAACTGCTCGCCAGTGGTGCGCGAAAGGTGTTGTTGAACTTAACAGAACTGACCCAGGTCGACAGTTCTGGCCTCAGCATCATTATTGCGACGTGCGCTTCCCTCAGACGTCACGGTGGCGACCTGAAAATGCTATGTCCGAGCGGCCATGTATTGGAGGTGTTCAGGGTACTTCGCCTCCTAGGAACCATCACTAGCTTTGACGATGAGACTCAGGCCCTTGCCAGCTTCCGGTCGCTAGGTCACGCCGCATCGTCATCGTAGAAGCGGGGTCATCTATGACAACTCCGTGTAGCAGCACAGACCAAAAGACTGCGCTCGTTGTGGCATCCGGGGACGATGTCGATGAACTGCTTACGAATGTTCTGGCCAGCGATGGCTGGACCATTTACCCCGCTGCTGACAATCAACATGCTCTCGCTCTGGCGACCACCGAGCCGTTCGACTTGATCGTCACCGGGAGGAAAATGCTCGGCCCAGAGGATGTTGAGCTGCTTCGCAAAATCAGAAGTGCTCGCGCTCACGTCCGCCTGATTATCCTCACCGATAGATTTACTCCCGGGGACGTCATTTCTGCCATGCGCGAGGGAGCTTTCAGTTATTTCTCGGCTCCCTTCGATGCTTCTGAGCTCGCCGCCATGGTGCGTGCAGCCATGGCCTCACCGTGCTGGGATGACGGTATCGAAGTCTTTTCGGCGACGCCCGCTTGGGTTCGCTTGGCGGCCCGCTGCGACATCTCCACCGCAAATCGCTTGGTCCAATTCCTTCGCGGGGTTAGAAATCCCGACGTTCCCGAAGGCGTCATTTCCGCTTTCAAAGAAGTTCTTCTGAACGCCATGGAATATGGCGCGAATTTCGATCCCAGCCAACACGTGGAGATCTCGTTCATTCGCGCCCGGCGCGCGGTTGCGTGCCGCGTCAAAGACCCGGGCCACGGCTTCTCGCTCCAAGAGCTTCGCCATGCCGCCCTCAACAACCCAGCCGACGATATGTTGAGCCACGTCGCCGTTCGAGAAGCTCAGGGTCTTCGGCCAGGCGGCTTCGGGCTTCTGTTGGCAAAGAAGCTCGTCGATGAACTCATTTACAGCGAGGAGGGCAACGAGGTTCTGCTTGTCAAGTATGTCGATCCGCCTGTTTCGCAAGTCGCATAGTTTTCAGGTTACCGGTAGTCGGATTTTTGAGGTTCAGAAAACCGTCGCAAAGCTTGCAATGTGGAATCAGGAGGTGTTGCAAGGGCCAGTTTGGGATCGAGAAATAGTCGATTCTGGAATAGAGCGGGCCTTGTGATGGCTCTTGAACCCAAGCAATGACTGGGTCTAAAGTTTACGCTGGTCTTGGGGTGAGAGCGGTACAGGTTTTTAGCGTTTCTCCGTCTTGGGTTCGGCCGAAGGTGAACGGTGTCAGGCTGGGCCACGCTTCTCACGCCCTGCGAGTCTGTTCTCCCCGTTTCCGCCGGAAGACTCAAATGATCAGATTTCTGGCCAGTATCTTTCGCGGTTTGTCTTTCATCATCGGCATTACTGCACCTCCTCCCGAGGCGGACCAGCGTTCCTTCGTCTTCATGTGGCTCGGCATAACCGTGTTCGTTCTCGCCTTCTCGGCAGTTCTCTTCTATGCCCTATCCCGCGTGCGTCTTCCGTAACGCGCTGACGTTCTAGACCGTCCTGTCAACCGCCCCAGGCTCCGTGCTATCCTGTCGGCCCCGTTTCCGCTGGAGGACTCAATGGATGAGCAGCGGAAGTACGCGATCCTTTTTGCCGCAACGATTCTAGCCGCCCGCAAACTTCACGAAATAGGCGACAAGCTGTGCCCGGCGCGGGAATGCGCCATCGCCGACGCGGTCGAAAATGCCAAGCGCATCCTAGAGAAGATTGATGAACGGTGGCCGACAAAATGACGCGAAGTATTTCTTACCCTGTACGGGCTGAAGCCCCGTCCTGGAGGGGGAGCAGTAGGAATCCCTTCAGGGAGGGGAGGAAGTCAAAGAACTTAACCGGTTATTCAGAAAACTCCAGCCCCACGGCAAAGGTTGTGTTTGAGAGAGTCTCACAGTAAATGACTCGTGCTCTCGCCGACCGTTCGCTCTCGGAAGTTTCGACCAACAAGCGAGTGTCTGGCTCCCAGGGTCGGTCCGTTTGGACGCGCATCCCGCCAGAGCTTACGTTCTCCGTCGAAGCTAACATCAGAGTCAAAGGCTGTGTCGCGCTTGAGAGCATTGCGAGAAATGTCTTGAGATTCCGCTTTTCTTTCCGGTCATCCATCGTGGTGCCCTCCGCAGGACCCAGTCTACCGCCCCTAGATTCTATCAGGCTATCGTTGCGTAAGGTCAAAAAGCGGCTGGCAGTTTCAACGAGCGGGTACTGGGCTAGACGCACTGCCAGCCACTAATCTTTTTTCTTCTCATGGAAGAAGAACAGATACGCAATCAGAAAAATTCGAACGAATCAGCCTTCCACGCCTGCAATGGAAGCGTTCGCCTGTTTCCTCATTGTAAATGACGTACTGACCCCGCTTCGACTTTGCCAGTGCTCGGATGCGCTGTCTTGCGGCTTCAAGGGTTTGTGCTGTTTCTACAAAACGCAGTTCTCCACCGTCGAGCAAGTCGCCGAGCACACTAAGGATGCAAAAAGGGAATCGCATCGATCGGACCCCAGGGATTTGGAGGGATTGCAGATGTCCCTCAAACTCAAGTGGCCCTTTTGCTGCCCGATAAAAACCTGCTTTCCAGGGCTCCTCGCCTGGCACAACCTCAATGACGGTACATGAGGAATCAGCCTGTTTCATTTTGGGGAACGATTTGCCCACGTACTTCGGACTCTCTTCCGACAAAACGCCGGACAAATCAGCAACCGGAATGACGGCCCGCAACATGCGGAGCGGCACCGAGGACCCGCCGCAGTAGAAAATCTTGGCCATGAAGAAGGCATCAGAGCGCTCGGCAATCAAACCAGCCAATAGGACTTTGGTTTGCCGTGGCTAGTACTAGACGATATGAGTAACGAATGTTACTACATCGCGGCAGAACTGTTTCGGAGAATTGTTTCACGCGTGGAGGAAGGCCAGCAAACGAGCGCCGGGGTCCTCACCAGCTAGTCACCGGCGCGTGGCGGCGCCTATTTCCCGGCTCGCAACCAGCGTGCCCTTGTGGTCGCTAAGTCCTTTTGCATCGTTCCAGTTGGCTGTTCAACCGCAGGTCACAAAGAGTTCGCCTGTAGTGCATTGTCCTTCTAAGGGAACCGCACGAGAGTAGACGCGCTCAACCACCAGGCTGTCGGAACCGAGCAAGGGAAAGGAGAGGCTTCGATGAAAAGATCAGTTGTAGTGACCCTATCAGCTTTATCGGGGTTGATTCCGCTTGGGGCGCCTCCCGCACGTGCCCAATCCGAGATTGATCCCGATCACCTCGAGGCGCCCAATGTGGAGCCATTCGATAACGTGAAGGCCGACGCTAGTAGCGATGCGGGGAGAATTAGCTATGACGGCAAGTTTCGCCTGGCTTACACGGTGCAGTGCAACGGCAGGAGTTTGCGTCCGGGCAGATGCTCCGTTTCACTTCGCTATGATGGGAAGGTTGCCCGCGCCACGCTAAATCAGGACGGCCAAGCCATTGGAATTGGAGGCGTGGTACAGAGACAGGCGCACAAGCAGGGAAACGACGCGCTCATCGTGCAACTGAAAGGAACAACACGGAGACTGTCAGCAATGCAAGTAGCGAAACTGGATTTTGTCCTCGATCCGGAGCCGCAAATAAAGAACTTAACGAATAGCGAACCAGGGCGGCTCGAAAGGTTGCCGCTAACGGAGACGATCCGCGAGCCTCAAGCCCAACCGAAACGTTGAAGCTTAATCCGCAGACCTGGCCTTGGCATTCCCTGAGAAATGAATGGCGATTACGAAGCCATTCTTGCCGTCGTAAGAAACCTTGTGGCCGTCGCCTTCGAAGGCTTCATGTTTGTTCTTCCACATGCGGAAGCCATCGTGGGAGTGCGCATCCCAATATTTCAAGTTGCGAGATCTTTACGGTTCACTCGAGAATTTACCGCTTTCTTACAACTGATTTGCGCTTGAACAACATCTAGGTTCGAAACCCTCGTTACAATACGCACGAAAGTCCACGAGGTTGGGGCGCATTCCCGCCGCAGCGGTGTTCCGCGTGCCGACCCAAAGCGAGTGCCGCCGCAGCGAAGCAGCCCATCTGGCATTTTTGCCAGTGTTGCTGTCACCAGACACTCGGTACATCTAGGCGGTGTGCCGCGTCGTTTCAGATGCCAAGATCCGGTATAGGTTCGATTTAAACTGAGGGCAGAAGCAATCGGGAGACCCTTTTGCTGCCCCCGCTGCCTGAAGAACCTTCGGCGTGCGACGCTTGTGGCTGGCCAGGAAGGTACAAGTGCAACGCCTCTTTCATTACCTACCGACGGTGGCGTCGTTTTTAGCAGTTTTCGGAGCGGCCCCCCTCAACCTGCAGGACTCGGCAGCTGGGATCCACCGCGCTCGAGTTCAACCAGCCTCTCCGGTGTCTTCGGTAACGCCTAGCGATGTCACCCGGGCAACGCTCGAGAACGGAATGAAAGTGGTGGTCATCCGAGACCCGCTGGCCCCGGTTGTAACCGTGGAGCAAAACTACCTGGTGGGAGGCAACGAATCACCAGAAGGATTTCCCGGAATGGCACACGCCCAGGAACACATGGTGTTTCGAGGCTGTGCTGGGCTGACTGCGGATCAGATCGCGGCGATTTTTGCCCGGTTGGGCGGATTCGAAAACGCTGACACACAGCAAAACATCACACAGTACTTCTCGACGGTTCCCTCGGCGGACCTGGACATTGCTCTTCGGGTCGACTCTGCGTGTATGCGGGGCATTGACGACTCAGAACAGGAGTGGGAGGAGGAGAGGGGCGCGATCGAGCAGGAGGTCGCGCACGACCTTTCCAATCCGGCCTATAAATTCCTCAAGCGATTGAACGAGGATATGTTTGCCGGCACGGTTTACACGCACGACGCGCTGGGGACGAAGGAATCCTTCGATGCGACCACGGGAGAAATGCTGAGGCAGTTCTACCGGCGCTGGTACGCACCGAACAACGCGATCCTGGTGATAGCCGGCGATGTGCAACCGGAGCAAGTACTGAACAAGGTCAACGAGCTTTACGGCGGCATTCCCCGGAAGCAGCTGCCGCCGCGCCCCGAAATCAAATTGGCTCCGGTGAAGTCCGAGAGTTTCACGCTACAAAGCAATCTCCCCTATTCGCTGGCCTTCATCGCCTATCGCGTGCCTGGCACTGACAGCCCCGATTTCGCGGCGACCAGGATCCTTGCCGATGTGCTCGCGAATGAGCGTGGAAAACTGTACGAAATGGTGCCGCAGGGAAAGGCCCTGCAGACCGATTTCGATCTCGAAGAGACGTATCGGAAGGCAAGCGTGGCGGTCAGTGTCGCGGTGCTGCCCGCGGGTCGTGACGCGGCCTCGGCAGTAGGAGAAATGCGGAAGATTCTTAACGACTATGGAACCAACGGACTGCCAACGGACCTTGTCGAAGCGGCTAAACGACGGATCATCGCCAGAGCCGAGTTTCACCGCAATTCCGTTCCCGGGCTGGCTGACGCGTGGTCCGATGCTCTCGCCGGCAGAGGGCTGTATTCGCCGGATGAGGACGTCGATACGGCGAAACTCGTCGAACTGCGAGACGTGAACCGCATCGCAAAGGAGTACCTCACCGACGCAAACTCGATTAGTGCGACGCTAATACCCGTGCCGGGCGGCGAGGCCGTTTCTCAAAAGGGTTTCGGACAAACGGAGCAGGTGACTTCTCCGCCAACCAGGACAGTCGAGCTGCCCGAATGGGCTTCATCACGGCTTATGGCACTTGAACTGCCGCCAACAGCGCCCCTGCCAGTGGAAGCGGTACTGCCCAACGGCATTCGTCTCATCGTGCGGCAAGTGACGATAACTCCGACCATTACGGTGCGCGGCAAGGTGCGGCACAACGGCGAGACCGAGGCACCACGGGGCAAAGAGGGTGTCTCGGAGGTGCTCAACGAGCTCTTTTCATACGGAACAAAGACACTGGACCGCATTGCTTTCCAAAAAGCGCTGGACGAAATCGCTGCCGAGCTGTCTGCCGGATACGACTTCTCCCTTGAGGTACGGAAGGAGGACTTCTCGCGCGGTATCGAACTGCTGGCCGACAACGAAATGAACCCTGCGCTGCCCGCTGAGGCCTTCGACATCACTCAGCGGCAATTGGCGCAATTCATCGCCGGTCGCAGCAAGAGCCCGGGCTATCGAACGGAACGCGCGCTCGCCAATGCCCTTCTGCCACAAAACGATCCTGGCCTCCGCGAGGAGACGCCGCAAACGGTGACTTCGCTGAAGCTCGATGATGTTAAGAACTATTACGCCAAAACCTTGCGTCCGGACCTGACGACAATTGTCGTGATGGGAGACACTACGCCGGACGAAGCGCGAGCGGTCGTCGAGAAATGGTTCGGGTCTTGGAAGGCCATGGGTGCACGACCGGACGTGGAGTTGCCTGCCGTGCCCCCAAACAAACCAACGGCAGCGACGGTGCTCGACCTAACCCAGCTGCAAGACTCCGTAAGCCTTTCTCAAATGGTTCCCATCAACCGGTTCGATCCCGACTACTACGCTCTCGAGCTTGGCAATCACGTCCTCGGCGGAGGTTTTTATGCGACGCGACTCTATCATGATCTAAGGCAGACCACGGGGTATGTCTACAACGTGGATGTTGAACTGGACGCCAGGAAGACTCGCGCCGTTTACACCGTGACCTACGCCTGTGATCCAAAAAACACGGCGAAGGCACACGAGCTGATCGAGCGAGATCTCATCGCCATGCAGAAGGACAACGTCACTCCGGGCGAGCTCGAGCAGGCCAAGGCTCTGCTGCTGCGCCAGATTCCGTTGGCTGAATCGAGCCAGGAAACCATTGCGAACGGCCTTCTTGGGCGTGCTCAAATCGGCCTGCCGCTCGACGAGCCGCAGCGCGCGGCGAAACTGTACTTCGGCATGACAGCAAGCCAAGTGCGGGCGGCATTCGCAAAGTGGATTCGTCCGGATGGGTTTGTGCAGATTGTCCGCGGACCAGCCTCCCATTGACCCAGTCCCGGCGACTGCCGGGATTTGGGGCCGACCAGGATTAGCATGGCCGCCCTCTTTTTCGTTCCGCTCATTCTTCAGGACCAGGCTGTTCCAAAAACTCAGGAAAGGGATTTTGGAACGCAATAGGGCTTCTCCTGGGCTGGTGGGCCACTTGGTCACAGCCTCCAGAGCTCCGTGGATTTTTGTCATCGCGACCTGCCACAAGGCGGGAATGCCTCTGCTGGTCGCCTAATCGCGTAGCGTGTTCGCGTCCCCTGTGGGCCGTTCACCGCTTGAGTTCGATTAGTTTCCGGAAGTCCAGATAGACATTCCGGCAAGCCTCGCAACCACAATTGCCATTGCAGGGATCAGGACACTCAGGTTTGCAGGTGCAGGGATACCGGGAGATTCCGTCGAAGTAGAAACCCTTGAAGTATTTATAACGGCTCAAGCCCTCTTTCGAGGGACGGTCTGGATATTCCTTACGGATCATGACTCCTCCCCCTCACTTCAGTTTCTTGTGGAAGAACGGAAAGGCGGCCTTCAAGAGAGCCTTGCTCCATCGTGGCGGCAGGAGCGGCATGAACTGGAAAACGGAGATCGTGACCAGGATCAACCATAAAACGAACCTTGCAAGTCCAGATGGCTGAAAGCCGTCAGGGTCAGGTGGGGCAGGGACTACCTGAAGCATAGGATGCATGGGCAGCGACCATGCCGGTGCTTCCTGCTGGAGTAAACAAACACAAAATCAAGAGTGGGTCAATAGAACTAGGCACCAATTCCGTTCGCCGTCGGTGCGCCCTGTTTGGGAGCGATTTCTCTCCTTTTATTTCCTGTGTTCAAACCCAGTGATCGAACCAGTCCACCATTTTCCGCTGAGCCTGGAGGGGAAACTTGTGACCGCCGTTGAAAAACAACGTGTCGAACCGCTCCGGCTTGCCGATCGCTTGATAGGACTGACGCAAGCCGTCAACGGCAGCCTTAACCCCGTCGGGAGGAAACAAGCTGTCCTGCTGTCCGTGGACCACGAGGAGCGCGCTCGGCATCGCCAGCGAGCCGATGTCCGGATAGTCCAAGTATTCGAGCAGACCAGGGACCATCCCCGAGGGAACCGTGTAAACCTCGTAGTGAGGGATCAAGTAGCGGAACGAGGTCATCCATCCCACCACGCACGCCGCTTTAATCCTCGGATCGAGTCCGGCGAGAAAGACGGTCCTCCAACCTCCGACTGAAAGCCCCGCACAGGCAATGCGATTCGGGTCGACTTCCGGACGTGTCTGCAAGTAATCCACAGTGCGAATATCGTCCCACACGAGCACGCCGCCCCAGGTGAATCCCGAGTGGAGAATATTCCGGAAAACCGTTTCTTCCGAGCTTCCGGTGCGCTGATTGATTTTGCGAATGATCTCTTCCGGCTCGTGCTTCGAACGATCGTTCGTGCCGCGCTCCAAGTCTTCATCAAGAATCAAGCGGCGCTCGCCGTGATAGAACATGTCAATCACGATCACGGCGTAGCCGCGCTGCGCGAGCAAGGCCGGAAAACTTACGCCGTCGTAATACTCTGTGCGATAGGCGGCGAGCATCGGGTGCTCGTTATCGGTTTCAACCAGCTTCTCCTTGCCCCAGTAGTAAAAGCCGCCGTGGTCATGCAACGCCACGACCGCAGGGACGGGGAATTTGGCGCGTTTGGGAATGAGGAAATAGCAGGGCACTTCCAGATCCGGAGTAGTCCAGAAGTTCAACCGCTCGCGCACGTAGTTGCCTTTATCCACGCGCTCGAGGATCCGAGGCCGAGGGTTTGTCACTTCCGGCCGGTAGGACATGAGCTCGAAGACTTTAGTTCGTGCTTTAGCCTTCCAAGCGTCGAGATCCTGTGGCTGGTGATGGAGAAAAGCAAGGGTCTGGTGCGTCTTTTCCTGTTGGTGCTTAACAAATGGGTACAGATTTCCAAGCGCCGAGCCCTTCCAGCGCTTGCTTTCGTCAGCCGTGGATCCGGCTTGCGATAGTGGAACAAAGGCTGAAGGTGCCTTTTCGGGTCGCCCCGCCTCGACGGCCAACGCGCTCAAGCCCCGCAAAAGCTCGCGTCGAGTAAGTGTTTGCCGCACGGCGCAGCTCCTTTATCGACGTAATCGAAGTCCCTGGTCAATTCTAGCGCCGGCTGACCGCGCCAAAAAGCGGATCGGTCACGGCCACGGAAATATGGAAGCAACTTGTTGCTTGGCGGCCAGACAGCATTCGGGCTGACGCTGCACACAACGGCACGGGAGTCAACCGGAGATCCCACCCATCTCAGTCTATGGCACTGTTGCGGAAGTCGCGCTGATGAGAAGTCTCATCGTGTCTGGGCAATCACCAATTCCTTAGCATGCTCCAGCGCCGCGATGGCTGCCTGGCGTGTGACGGACGGAAACTCTTGCAAGAATTCGTCCAGAGTGTGACCGCCTTCGAGGTAATCGAGTAAGTTCTTGAAAGGCACGCGTGTTCCCCGGAATACTGGTATGCCGCCCAGGATTTCGGGATCACGAACGATAACCTTAGCCCCGGAGTCCATCTCCATTCTCTCCACTACGGATGAGCATATCATGTGTGGGTGCTCGCGCCGATTGGCGCTTCTTGCCTTGTCAGGTACCGCCGCATTTCTCGTCTACTAGTCGTTCACGGCCGCGCCCACCGGTAAACACTTGGCGACTAATCATTACCTATCTGACCGCGCTGCTGTCGCCGATCGCCTAGGCAGAATCTTGTCGCCATGCGGGTTCGAACATCACTACCGACCACTCGCCTGCTGCGCACCGATAATCGAGGGGTTCAGGTCGAGATCTACACAGCCCGACATCGCGGCCATCTTCAAGTCATCGAAGACCGTGAATGCCTTGTTACGTTCGATTGTCTCGGCAATGCGACAACCCAGCCGCAAGAAGCGCACCAGTCTGACCCGATAGTGCACAGGCGGCGTGTGTCACTCGACTGAGTCGAGCTCGTTTTGTAATTCTCGGTTTTTGGGGCCAGCAGGGTTACCATGGCTGCCCGCTCTTTTCGCTGCCTTTCTTGCTTGTGGACTGCATTGTGGAGTAGACTCCACATATGGAAATAGTGCAGATCGTCCTCGACAAAAAGCTGTTGCGCGCAGCAGATGAAGCCGCCCGTCGCACCAAGCGGAACCGCTCCGCACTGGTGCGTGATGCTCTCCGCGAGCACCTGCGGCGATTAGCAATCCGCGATCTGGAAGAACGCGACCGCGCCGGCTATTCCAAACAGCGGCAGACCCGCGATGAGGCAAGCGCGTGGGAAGCGGAGGCTGCGTGGCCGGCAGAATAAGCCGAGGGGACGTTCGGCTTTACCAGTTTTCAACACCTGACAAGAAACGGCCTGTCGTGGTTCTCACGCGCGATAGCGCCGTTCCGTATCTATCCACTGTTACTGTGGCGCCGATCACGACCGCGATTCGCGGCGTGCCGTCCGAGGTTCTCCTCACGGAGGATGATGGCATGAAAACGCGCTGCGCCGTAAATTTACACAATGTCGTGACCGTAACCCAGAATCGCTTGGGAAAGCGAGTTGCACAGCTCAGTTCCCTAAGAATGGCGGAAATTTGTGCAGCGTTGCGCTTCAGCCTCGGTTGCGACGGCAGCTAGCTTGGACCCTGTAGTTACTGTTCAAGGCCTGCCCCCATCGTTCTTACGATCGTGCCGTTGGCGTCGTCGTCTTTGAGTGCCCAGACAAACGCGCCCCCCACGAAATGCACGCGACTATAGACCTCTTTAGTGGTCGTAGTGGTCGTGGCAACCGTAGTAGTCGCGAAGGAGGTCTTGCCGAGCGGCGCTGTGGAGCAATGTGGGGCTGCATGCGTCACAGACGAATGCGCGAACCGCGAGGCGCTGGCGAAGGATACTGCCGCGCGAGAAGGGGCGCAGCAAAATCCACGCCGCTAAAGGCTTTGGTCCTGAGAAGCTTCGCGATTTGCACTCTGACGTGTTGATCGCACTGACCGCCAGATCCTTAGGAGCGCGCCGAGTCACCTCAAATCGAGCGGATTTCGAATTGATCGCCAGCTGTGGGCAGAGTGCTTATTCGTAGCGCAGCGCCACCATGGGATCGACTCGCGAAGCGCGCAGCGCCGGCACATAGCACGAAGCCAGCGTGACCAGCAGCAGGATCATGGGTACGAGCACGTAAGTAGCCGGATTGGGAGTCCCTAGCCCGATCAGGCCGGCGGCCATAAGACGCGCAACCGCGATGGCTGCCACGCCGCCCACTCCAATACCGGCGAGCGAGAGAACGAGGCCCTGGCGCAGAACCATGCGCAGTATGTCCGACTGGGAGGCGCCGACGGCCATGCGGAGGCCGATCTCGCGCGTGCGTCGCCCGACCGAGTACGCAACAAGGCCGTAGAGACCGATCAGCGCCAGCGTTAGGCCCATGGCTCCCATGGTGCCGACAATCTCCATGATCATGCGGGGGATTGCAATGGCGCGTTGTTGGTAGAAGTTGGCGAAGGTGCGTACGTTGAACACGGGCTGGTTGGCGTCGAGGTCGTGCACGATCTGACGCAACGGAGCGACAACAGAAGCAGGATCACCCATCGTGTCGGTGAACATGACCATGCGCGTGGCTTGGGTCTGTGCGAAGGGCAGATACAGGAAAGGCGTAGGCGACTCGCCGAGGAAAGTGTATTTGCCGGTCTTGGTCACTCCGACTACTTGCGCCCACTGGTCCTCCTTGCTCTTGAGCTGCAAGCGTTTGCCAATGGCGTCCTCACGCGGCCAATAGGTATCGGCAAACTGCTGGTTGACGATCGCCACCAGTGGTGCGGCCTCTTTGTCGTTGGCGCTAAAGGTGCGACCGCGGATGATAGGCGTCTGCATCACGTCGAAGTAGTTCTCATCGACTATGCTGGCGAAGGCCGAGGCGTTCACCTGGCCTTTAGGGAACTGGTAGGCCTCTGGGATGAAGGTTTCCATGTCCTGGCTGGGAGCGAGAGGCATCACCTTTCCGAGTGTAACCGCTCGAACTCCCGGCACAGCGCTCGCGCGATTCAGAAGGTTTTTGTAAAAGTTGCGGGTCTGTGCTTGGGTGTAGCGCACCAACGAGGTGTCGAGCTCCATGGTCAGCAAGTGGTCGGTGCGGAAGCCCGGGTTCAGGACGAGGATCTTGCGGAAGCCGTCCATCAGCATGCCGGTGGCGATCAGCAGAATCATCGACAGTGCGACCTGGCCGATCACCAGGACATTGCGGCCGAGCATGCGCCGCCTAACGGCAGCGCCGGGCTCGGCGCTCTTTAACGCCGGGACCAGATCGCTCTTCGAGGTTTGCAAGGCGGGAACCAGGCCGAAGATCAGGGCGCTGGCAATCGCGGAAAACAGGCTGAACAACAGGACGCGGTGATCAAGCTGAGGAGATATTACGACCGGAATGTCGGTGGGAATGCGTATGGTCTGCAGGAAGCGGATGCCGCCGTAGGCGAATGCGAGTCCGGCGATGCCGCCCAGTAAGGCCAGCAGCAAGGATTCGATCAAGAGCTGGCGGACCAGGCGAGTGCGGCTGATGCCCAACGCGATGCGGATGGCCACCTCACGCGTGCGTGCGCGGGCACGACCGAGCTGGAGGTTAGCGACATTCGCGCACGCGATAATAAGCACCACGGCCACCAGCGCCATCAGCATGCCGATGAGGTAGGCATCGGGGGGCGACGACTGAACGCGCGCCTGCAGTTCCGTGCGAACCCCCACCACACGATTACGGTCGGCCTCGGAGTGCAATGGCTTGAGGCTGTTCCACAGGGTAGCCAATTCGACCCGCGCCTGCTCGCGCGACACGCCGGGCTTAAGGCGACCCTTCACATCGAAAGCACGATTGGTGCGGTCCTCAAGCGGGTTCTCGGGCAGCGCGTTCAGGCGCTGCCACATCATGAGCGGCACGTAGAAGTGAGGTCGAACGTACTCGTCGACGCCGGTGAAGGGTTTCGGGGCGACGCCGATGATGTTGAAGTCTATGCCGTTGACCCGCATGGTGCGGTTCAGGACCAAAGGGTCGCCAGCGAACTCGGTGCGCCAGAAATCGTAGGCCAGGATCACAACGGGGTTGCGCCCCGGGACTTGCCCCTCGTCCGGCAGGAAGCCTCGGCCGAGCACGGGTCGAATGCCCATCACTTGGTAGAAGTTGTCGCTGACCATCACGCCGACGCGGAGCTGAGGAGTCTCACGTGCCGATTTCGCCACGCCAAAGGCGGAGAGCTGTAGCGCGGCCAGGCCCGCGAAGGACTGCGAACTCTCGCGAAAATCGCGATAGTCAGGATACGACACGCCGCCGATGCCCTCCGAAAGGTTCGGGCGGTCAGTGCTGACGGTGACCACACTGCTAGGTTCGAGGACGGGCAGCGGCCGTAGCAGGAGTGCGTCGGCTAAGCTGAAGATGGCGCTGTTGGCGCCGATACCCAGCGCGAGCGACAGTGCCGCGATAGCGGTGAAGCCGAGATTTCGAGCCAGCAGGCGGAGGGCGTGACGGATTTCTTGCAACATAGATGTTAGTACGCAGGCTTTCTGGCGGAAGTTCCACCGAGTTGGGTTCCCAAGGCGCAAATCCCTTGCGGCGGTTCTTACCGCTCGGCTGGCGTGGTATAACCACACCAGCTCCTATGCGGCCGCAAGCTATCCGACACCATCTGCCGGATCGGCGAAAGCGCGGCGTTCGCTGGAGGCAGGGTTCTCCATTCCCATCGATGCGGAGTATCACAATGGTCGATGCGCTGTATGACCTAATTGGCGGGAGACAAA
>Ga0307475_10001327_pt1 | contig 14694 bp, 7 predicted proteins | sample atmos_gasesECM1C_FD_203317 | JGI IMG/M metagenome (GOLD analysis project Ga0307475, IMG submission 203317) | Hardwood forest soil microbial communities from Morgan-Monroe State Forest, Indiana, United States - atmos_gasesECM1C_515 | ecosystem: Environmental > Terrestrial > Soil > Temperate... | reverse complement strand
GCTTGTTCTCTTCTTCCTGAATGAGGTACTCGAAGGCGTCGGCGACGCTCATCTTGCGCTTCTTTTTCTGCTGCCCAAACATGCCGGAAAGCATGTCCTTGATGTTGACGTCCATCTCCTCGACGCCTTGATTGGAGATGATTTCGAACGAAGGCATGGAGCGTTCGCGCACTTCGATATCGACCATGCGCTGGTCGAGCTTGCCTTCGCGGAGCTGCGCGCGCAGTTTTTCGCGGGTGCGCTGCGTTTGCTCGCGCTGCTGCGCAAGCTCGGTTTCACTGGTGCCCTGCGCGGGCGGAGGCGTCGGCGGCAGGAGGAGGTCTAGGACGCGCTCTTCGGCGGTTTGCTCGGCGCGATCCGCGACTTCGTCGAGCTTTTCCTCGCGCACCATGTCGATCGAGGTCTCCACCAGGTCGCGCACCATGGACTCGACGTCGCGGCCGACGTAGCCGACCTCGGTGTATTTGGAGGCTTCGACTTTCACGAAAGGGCAGCCGGCCAGGCGGGCCAGGCGGCGCGCAATTTCCGTTTTGCCGACGCCGGTTGGGCCGATCATCAGGATATTTTTAGGCAGAACGTCTTCGGCGATTTCGGGTGGAAGTTTCTGGCGGCGCACGCGGTTGCGCAGGGCTACAGCGACGGCGCGCTTCGCGGCGTTCTGCCCGACGATGTACTTATCCAGCTCCGCGACGATTTCCCGCGGAGTCATGTCGTCGAGCGCGGGAAGAAGCTCCTCGGCTTCCTCCGGCGCGGCACCGTTGCCTCCAGGCGCCAAGATAATTTCCTTTTCAGACTTACTTGGCATGAATCCTTCTGTTACAGTCTTCGAGACGGGTCAACCAGTCCATCTTACCTAAGATGCGAATTTAACGCCTTCAGTACTCATGATTTTGGAGGATGGGTGCCTAATTTCCCCCTCCGGCGATGTTATCTCGCCCGGAAACATGGCGATTGCCCTGCGCCGCAGGCCGCCGCTTTCCGCACTCGCTACAGCTCCTCCACCGTAAAGTTCGCGTTGGTGTAAATGCAAATCTCGCTGGCGATGCGCATAGCCTCGAGGCCCAGCTCCTTCGGGCTAAGCTTGGAATGCTTTAGCAGGGCGCGAGCAGCCGCGAGCGCATAGCTCCCACCGGAGCCGATAGCACAGAGCCCATCGTCGGGCTCGATCACGTCGCCATTTCCCGAGAGAAGAAAGGTGGACTTGGTGTCGGCGACGATGAGCAGCGCTTCCAGATGGCGGAGCGCGCGGTCCTTGCGCCACTCCTTGGCCAGCTCGACGGAGGCTTTTTGCAAATTGCCGGAATGTTCCTGGAGCTTGCCCTCAAAGCGCTCGAAGAGCGAGATGGCGTCGGCGGTTGAGCCTGCAAAGCCCGCGATGACTTTGTCGTTGAACAGGCGCCGGGTTTTGCGCGCCGTGTGCTTCATCACGTGATCGCCCATGGTCACCTGGCCATCGGCGATGAGCACGACTTTGTTGTCCTTGCGCACACAGAGCACAGTGGTGCCGTGCATCAGTGCGCTTCCCTGGCGATTCGGCATTCGGCCATTATACCGCAGACCGCCGAATGACTTGCTCCGCGACAACATTTCGACCGGAAGAAACAGGTAAGTTTGTGCGGCCTTCCCCGGTAGCGTACACTTAATAGCTCGACGCCCCGTCTAACCCAGAGTGAGGATTCCTTGAAAACAATTGTTAGTAGTCGCAGTTATTTCTTTGCTGGCGCCATTGTGTCGCTGGCGATTGCCGGAGCGCTGAAGAGTCCGGCAGCGGCGGCCATGCCTCCCGATGCGCCGCAAGCAAAGCGCTCTCCGTTACTGGCCGTGATGCAAACGGAGCTGGACCGCTCGTTCAAAACCCTGAGCGCTCAAGATCCGGCGGCGTACTTCATCGGTTACACCATTACGGATACGCAGCGCGCGGATGTTTCCGGCTCGAACGGTGCGCTGCTTTCGAGCAGCGAGAATCGTAATCGCTGGCTGGAAGTTTCCGTGCGAACGGGCAGCTACGACCTGGATAACACGCACAAAATTGGCGAGCGGCAAGCGCAGAATGGCGGTCCGGGAACGGGCGTGCCGATCGACGACGATCCGGAGGTCATGCGTCGCGAGATTTGGCTGGAAACGGACAAGCAGTACAGGTCCGCCGCGGAGTGGCTGATCAAGATCAAGACCGGGCGCGAAGTGAAGGTCGAAACCGCGGAGGGGCGCGCGCCGGACTTCTCGCACGAGCAGCCGCGCACCTATATTGGCCCGGAGACTTCCTTTGTGCTCGAGCGCAGACCTTGGGAAGAAAAGGTGCGTGCCTACACGAAGGCTTTTCGCGATTCGCCGGCGGTGATCAATTCCATCGTGACGTTTTCGGCGCAAGCGCAGAACGCCTATCACGTGACGAGCGAAAGTACGCAACTGCAATTTGGGCAGATTCGCTACCGGCTTGAGCTTTTTATTCAGGGCAAAGCGCCGGACGGCATGGACCTGAACCGCTACTACAATTTTGATTGGGTCAATCCTTCTGATGCGCCCGACGATAAGGCCGTGTACGCCGCGGAAGCCACGATGCGCAAGGAGTTGGAGGGATTGGTCGCCGCGCCGATCAACGAGCCTTCCGTGGGCCCGGCCCTTCTAACTGGACGCGCCGCGGCGGTGTTTTTTCATGAGGTTTTCGGGCATCGCGCGGAGGGCCACCGCCAGAAAGACGTGGCGGAAGGGCAGACCTTTGCGAAAAAAGTCGGTGAGCAGATTTTACCGCCGTTCTTGAGCATTGCGGACGACACGACGATGCGCAAGCTGGGTTCCACCGATTTGCTTGGCTATTACCAATACGACGACGAAGGCGTGCGTGCGAACCGCGTGGTCCTGGTGGACCATGGCGTGTTGAAGGATTTCGAAATGTCCCGTTCGCCGCTGGTCGGCTTCCCGCATTCGAACGGCCACGGCCGCCGGCAGCTTGGTGCTTCGCCGGTTTCGCGGCAGGGCAACTTGATCGTGGAGAGCAGCAAGACCATGACCGATGCGCAGCTTCGCGCGAAGCTGATTGAGCTGATTAAGCAACAGGGCAAGCAGTTCGGCCTGTTGATCGATGACATTGCCGGCGGATTCACCTTCACCGGACGTGGGCAGCCGCAAGCATTTCAGGTACTGCCGCTGGTGGTTTACAAAGTCTACGCCGATGGCCGCCCCGATGAGCTCGTGCGCGGGGTGGACATTGTCGGGACGCCCCTCGCTGCGTTGACCAAGATCGTCGCTACCGGCGACAAACAGGAAGTATTTAACGGCTACTGTGGCGCTGAATCCGGCTCGGTGCCGGTGTCGGCGGCGTCGCCTGCGATTTTGACATCCGAGCTGGAGGTGCAGAAGAAAGAAAGCTCCACGGACCGGCCGCCGATTTTACCGGCGCCCGCGCACGACATTATCAAGGCGGGAGGCCAGCAATGAGCTGCGTGCGAATGATAAAGGTACTTGCTTACGCGGCGATTTTGCTGGGCTGCATTGCGCCCGCGGGTTTCGCTCGCGCGGCACAGGCTGCGCAGGACAATGACCAGACGCTGCGCGCGATGCGTGACGAAATGGCGCGCTCGAAAACCCGTCTGGAGCTGAGCATTCCCGGCACGCAGAAGCCTGTGCGTCCCTACTATGTCGAATATCGCTTGCTGGATCTCGACGTCCGCGAAATCGTTGCGGAATTTGGCACGCTGGTAACCACCACGCGCGGGCGCAACCGCTTCATGAACGTGGAAGCGCGCGTAGGCACCTACAAGCTGGACAGCTCCAATTTCATCAGCGACGAGGGCTTCCGCGGCTTCATCGGGTCGCAGGGCTCGGTCGGCATCGACCGCGATTACGACTCGCTGCGCCAGGATCTGTGGATCGCCACGGACCAGGCCTTCAAGCAAGCCGTTGAGACATATTCGCGCAAGCAAGCCTACCTGAGCAGCTTGGCGCGACAATCGAACATCGATGATTTCTCGAAATCCGAGCCGATCCAGCAGATTGAGCCGCTCGTCACGCCCGATTGGGGCAGCCGCAATTGGGAGCAGGAAGCGCGGCAATCTTCGGCCACGCTCCGGCTGTTTCCGGATATTTACGAATCGCGTATCACCTACTATCTGGTGTATGCCACCGAGTATCTGTTGACCAGCGAAGGTACCGAAATTCGCGCCAACCGCACATACGCGGCGGTGGAAGGGGGTATGGACACGCTGGCGAACGACGGCATGCCGCTAAGCCACCTCTTCGCATCGTATGCGCCGAAACCCGCCGATTTGCCGAGTGTCGATGCGGTGCGCAAGGGTCTGAACGTCTCAGCCAGCGAGCTGATGGCCCTGCGCGCGGCGCAACCCGCGCAGGACTACACCGGTCCGGTGCTCTTTGAAGCGCGCGCCGCGGCACCGCTGCTTGCCCAGGTGCTCGGCCCGGCGATGAATGGTTCGCGTCCGCCGCTGGCCTTTCAGCCCGTGGTTGAGCAGATGCTGAGCGGACTGGGCGGCAAGAGCGACTGGAGCGGCCGAATCGGCTCGCGCGTGTTGCCGCCAACCGTCAGCCTCGTCGATGATCCGCGCGCCAAGGATTTTCATGGCACACCGTTGCTCGGTGGGTATGCCGTGGACGATGAAGGTGTCCGCGCTCAGAAAGTAACCGTGGTGGACAAGGGCAATCTGACCGAACTCCTGATGTCGCGCCGGCCCGGCCCGGATTCGGACAGTTCCAATGGCCACGGGCGCTCGGGGCTTTTGGGCGACGCCAAGGCGACCATGAGCAACCTCTTTTTCAACGCCTCCGAAACGCTCTCGCCCGGGGAGCTGAAGAAGAAATTCCTGGACGAATGCCGCTCGGAAAAGTTGGAGTACTGCATCATCGTGCGCGAGATGGACAATCCGGCGCTCAGTCTTTTGCACCAGGAAGATTTTTCAGAACTGCTCGCCACCTTCGGAGGAGGCGCCGGCACCGGCGACCGCCTGCCGCTGCTGGTATACAAGGTTTACCCGCGGGACGACCGTGAAGAGCTTGTTCGCGGGGCGCGCATCGTCGGCTTGAACACGCGCGCGCTTCGCAATCTCGCTGGCGTCGGCAACGACAATTTCGTCTACAACTACATGCAGAGCCAGAATCCCGGCTTCGCAGGCACCGCGCTGGGCGCGTTCGGTTCGGCGCAAAGCGGCTTGCCGGCCTCCGTCGTGGCTCCATCGCTGCTCTTTGAAGAGGTGGAACTGCGCGGCGCGCGCGGTGAGCCGAAGCGGCTGCCGTTATTGCCGGCTCCTCCGCTGAGCGCCGCGAAGTAATTATCTGCATGCGCGCAGGCTGCCCACCCAGCTCACTCTCGGCCACGCGTGTTCACCGATGGGCGGGAACCCACGGCTCACGCTGCTGCATGAATTCCGCGGCGATGCGCTTTCTGCCAAGAAGCGACTCATGACCCTCGCGCGTTCTCTAGGCACGCAGCGTGCGTCCTACCTTCACGTCAGCTCTGCCTGCGCAACTAAGCGAAAGGGCATGGAGTGCGATAGTCTAAGCGGACCGTGATGATTGCTCGCGTCGTCGAGGAAGTGAAGGAGAAGAAGCGCGCGGCGTTGCTGAGCGTGGGCTCAGCGCTCGTGCTCGTCTCGCTCAAGACTTTTCTCGTACTCCGCACCGGCAGCTTGGGCGTGTTGTCGGAGGCGCTGCACTCCGGGCTCGACCTGATAGCCGCTATTATTACGTTTTTATCTGTTCGCGTTTCGGACGAGCCCGCAGACGAAAGGCATCCCTACGGTCACGGCAAATTTGAGAATTTCTCGGCGTTTGTCGAGACGGGATTGCTGCTGCTGACAGCGCTCTACATCATTTACGAAGCTTTCAGCCGTTTGTTTTTCCGCAGCGTGCACATCGAGCCGAGCATTACGGCCATCGTGATTTTGTTCTGCGCGCTGGGCATCGACCTCACGCGTGCCCGAGCGCTATCGCGCGTGGCGAAGAAATTTTCCAGCGAAGCGTTGGAGGCCGATGCCCTGCATTTTTCGACGGATGTCTGGAGCACGATCGTCGTCATCATTGGTGTGGGTCTGGTATGGGCTGGTGAAACCTGGAACGTGCCCTTTTTGATCTATGCTGACGCGCTTGCCGGCTTGGCGGTTGCCGCGGTGATACTGTGGGTCGGTTCGCAACTCGGGCGGCGTACCGTGGACGCCCTGCTGGACGCTGCGCCGGAAGGACTGCAGCAGGAAATTGCCCGGGCCATTGCGCGCATGGACGGTGTGCTGGACGTCGATCGCGTCCGCGTTCGCCGTGCCGGCAGCCGCCATTTCGTGGATGCCACGGTGAGCGTCGCGCGTACCGCAAGCCTCGAGCAGGTTCACGCGCTTAGCGACGCCATCGAAAAGCGCGTCGGAGAAATCGTTCCCTCCGACGTAATGGTACACGCGGAACCCCGCGCGCCGCAGGGCGAGCACCTGTTCGAGGCTATTCGCGCGGTGGCGCAGCGCAAAGGATTGGGGATTCATGACCTGAGCGCGCTGCAGCAACACGGCAAGCTTTTCGTAGAGCTGCATCTCGAGGTCGATGAGAATTTAAGCTTGCGTGAGGCGCACCGCCAAGCCACCGAGCTCGAAGAAGGAATTCGCGAGCTGCGCGATGGTCCCATTGATGTGAACATTCACATTGAGCCACTCGGAAGGCATATCGCCACGCCCGACACCGGCGCCGGCGAGATGAAGCAGCTTTCCCGCGCTGTCGAGGAATTCTTGAATTCGCTGCCCGCGGAGTTCGACGAGTTGGTGAACTGTCACGATGTGCGCACGAGGCAGGTCGAGCACCACATTTTGGTTTCCTGCCACTGCACGATGAAAGGCGCGCTGCCCATCACGCAGATTCACGACGTGACCGCAGCCCTCGAAGATCGCGTGAAGGAGCGCTTCCCCCAGATTCACCGGGTCACCATTCACCCCGAACCCGTCGAGGCCTAGTCCGTGGGCGCGCTGCCCGCAAAAACTTGCGCGGCCAGAGCCAGCAGCGCCGGATAACACACCAGCACATAGCGCGGCTCCGGTGTTTCGAGCGTAGTCAGAAACGCCGTGCGCAACGCGATAAAGGTCGCGAGCAGCGCGATCGCGCCTCGCGCAGCCGGCGCTCGCCGCCACAAACGCGCCGCGCCCCAAAGAGCCAACGCAATGTAGCCGACGTTAAGCAGGAACAAGCCGGCGGTGACCGACTGATCGATGGGATCGTCCTCCCAGGATTGCGGCAACGGGAAGACGGTGCCGGACAAGGGGAGCAGCTCGATGCGCGGCGTGAACCACAGCGTCAGCGCGCGTGCCGCGGGGAGCCAAAGGTATGTGCGCAGCAGACGGCGTTCGGTACGTTCGCGAGCGAGCTGCGCGAAGGCGGCGTCTTCCTCCGGCGTGAGCGTCAGGTCGTTGTTGTATTGCTCGAGAATCATGGCGACGCGCTCTTTCTCGGCGGGCGTGTCGAAAGCGCGCGCGGGAATTTCGTCCACGTTAATGACTTCCTCGTTGACCTTCCAAGGCACGAGATAGACGTCGCGAAAACGAAACAGCCACGTCTTCTCCCAGCTCATCAAGCCGAAAGGAACCAGCTCGCCCGGGAGATTAGAATTTTTCGGGGCCAGAGGCTGAAATTCGTGGAGCGTGAGCGCATTGCGAATTGTCCAGGGCACCAGAGGAACGGCGCAGAGCGCAGCAGTCAGTGCGGTAGTCTTCACCCAGCGCAGACCTTCGCGCTGCAAGAGGAGAATTGCACCTAGCACCACCCAGGCCGCCAGCAGAAGCAACGGCGCTTCCGGGCGAAATAGGGTGCACACGCCAACCAGCAGCGCAGCCCAAGCCGCCAGGTACCGATAGTCGTTGCCGAGAATCCAGTGCCTCTCGACGAGTCGCCACCCGCGATTTTGTGCGCGTGTGACGAGAAGGTAGAGCGGCAACAATGCTGCGGTCGTGAAAAACGCAGCGAAGACTTCCGTCAGCGGCACGGCTGTATAATTTGCGGTGAAGGGGCACAGCGCTGCAAGCCACAACGCGGCAATGAATACGCGAAACGGCCGAGCACGATCGTTCGCGATAAGTACAAGTAAGGCCGCCAGGCCGGCTACCAGCAAGCAGGTCAGCAAGTCCACCGCAACCTGCGCAAGCATCACCCACAGCCGCGCGGCTTCCCCCGTGCGCCCGGTAAGGGCATAGATGAGTGCCAAGAACGCCGGGTAGCCGGGCATGCGCATGTCCACCGGCGCAATTTGCTCGTGGACATTCATCGCATAGACATGATGCTGCAGCCAATTGGCGGCAATCTGTTCGTACAGCACGGTATCGCCGGAATTCGCCGGATATTTCAGGACGAAGAAAAGCCGCAGGCAAAGTCCGGCGGCCAGCGCAACAACGCTATGTGAGAAAATTCGCTTCATCGGTGAATCGCATCTTACAATAGAGGGTAGGGCAATAGAGCAACGGGAGTCGAGGGAGACTTGCGCAGCCCGGTAGAACGTCCAGCCCTGCCTTGCAGCCGGACTGACAAAAATTCATGAAGGAACGCCGACCCATATTTTATGACGCGGAGCGCGTCCGCTGGCGCCGCACGCGCCGCGTACTGGAAATTTCTGGCCTGCTGCTGACGCTGCTGCTGGCCTATTTCTTTGTGACCATCGCGGTCAGCGTAGAGCTTCCCGCGGGACTGCTGCCGGACAAGAGTCCTGCCTACCGCGCCTTGAAGGTCAAAATCAAGAAGGTTCCCGTGCGCGAGGGGCGCCACCGCCGCATCTCGAATATCGGCACCGTTCCGGCCAGCTACGATCCTCTACGCGCGGCGTTTTATGTGAGCTGGGACGCTGCCAGCTTCGCTTCTCTCAAAAAGCATTACAAAGACATCGACGTCCTCATTCCCGATCAACTGCACGCCGTGACGCCCGATGGCGCGCTGACCATTGTGGACTACGAGCGCTATCAGACGCTGAAAGCAAGCCCGACTCAAGCCATCGCCCTGCTGAAGGACGACAAGCTGCATCGCTGGATGAAATCCTCCAACGTCGAACTGCCCCTGATGGGTTTGCTCGACAACTACGACGGGCAAGTCTGGCGCATCAAGGAAATGGCGGCCATGCTCGGCAGTAAAACGGCGCGGCTGAATCTGGTTCGCGACGTCGTCGATTACACCGTCGGTGCGCACCAGGCCGGCGTGGTGGTCGACTTCGAGGAAGTCCCCGACGCCACCCAGCCGCACTTCCGCGAATTTGCTGCGGAGCTCGCTCCCGCCTTGCACTCCGTCGGATTGAAATTGATGATCGCGCTTCCCGCGCGCGACGACGCCTACGATTACGAATTCTTCGGCAAAGAGTGCGACGCTATCGTGCTGATGAACTACGACCAGCATTGGCTCACGTCATCCCCCGGTCCGGTGGCCGCCCAGGACTGGTTTGTCGAGAACCTCCGTCAAGTCCTCGAAGATGTTCCTGCGCAGAAAGTCGTCGTGGGCATTGCCAACTACGCATACGACTGGCCCGAAGGGCCGAAAATGCCCAACGAGGCCGCGAAAGAGATGAGCGTGCAAGAGGCGCTGCTGCACGCCTATGAATCCGAGACCGAAGTCGAATTCGACGCGGCTTCGCTGAATCCGCATTACTCCTATTCCGACGAGCACAATCACACCCACCAGGTCTGGATGCTCGACGCCGTCACCGCTTACAACCAGTTGCGCGCCAGCGAGCGCCTGGGCGTGCAGGGCACGGCGCTGTGGCGCATGGGCTCCTCGGACAGCTCGATCTGGCCGGTCTGGGATTCGCCGCGTCCCGACGATGCCGTGCGCGCAAAAATAAAAGACATTCCTCCAGGCCCGGACCTGATCCTTGAAGGCGACGGCGACGTCTGGCATTTCACGGATACCCCCAAGAGCGGTCTGCGCAGCTTCGTCTACGACGCGCCCAGCGACCTCATAACCAGCGAGAAATACGAAGCCTATCCGCTCTCCTACAACATCGATCAGATCGGCGCGGCGGAAAACAAGATCGCGATCACCTTTGATGACGGTCCTGACCAGCGCTGGACGCCGAAAATTCTCGACATCCTCAAAGAGAAAAAAGTGCCCGCCACGTTTTTCGTAATCGGCGTGGACGCCAGCCAATGGCCGGAGATTGTGAAGCGCGAGTATGCCGAGGGCCATGAGATTGGCAACCACACCTACACGCATCCCAGCTTTGACGACATCTCCAAGACCGAGCTTCATTGGCAATTGAATCTGACCGAGCGGCTGATCGAAAGCACCATTGGCGTGAAGTCCATCCTCTTCCGTCCGCCCTACGGCATCGACCATCAGCCGGAATATGCGGAAGAAGTCGCGCAACTCCCTCTCGCGCAAGACATGGGCTACTTGATTATCGGACAGAAAATCGACGCCCACGACTGGCGGCAGGTGGACGGCAGGCAGATTCCCGTGCAGGAAATCGTTGACAACGTGGTGCGTCAGGCCGGAATGGGCAACATCATCCTCTTTCACGATGGCGGCGGCGAGCGCGCCAACACCGTTGCTGCTTTGCCCCTGGTTATCGACAAGCTGCGCGAAGAGGGCTATCAGTTTGTTTCCGTCCCCGACCTCATCGGGAAAACGCGCGCGGATGTGATGATGCCGCTCTCCGCCGAGGAAAAGCTGGAAGCGCGTGCCGACGGCTTTATCTTCGGGATCTGGCACTGGTTCCGGCTCAGCATCGCCACCATCTTCATCGTGGGTATCGTGATGGTCAGCGGCCGCGCCCTGATTATCGGCATTCTTGCGCTCATCGAAAAATTGCGGCCCGATCACCTGGTCATGCCTAACCCCCCGCCCACCGTTACCGTGCTGATTCCAGCGCACAACGAAGAAACGGTGATCGTGCAGACCGTGAAATCCGTGCTCGCTTCGGATCTGAAGGATTTGCACGTCATCATCGTCAACGACGGCTCGGCCGACCGCACCGGCGAATTGCTCGACGGAAACTTTGGGCAAAACCCGCTGGTGACCATCCTTCACCAGGTCAACCGCGGGAAAGCCGCGGCGCTCGCCCGCGCGCTCGGCGAAGCGCAAACGGAAATCGTCGTCACCATCGACGCCGACACTGAAATCGAACCAGACGCTATCAGCAAACTCTTGCGCCATTTCTCCGATGAAAAAGTAGGCGCGGTCGCCGGCAACGTGAAAGTCGGCAACCGTTCACGCTGGCTCACGCGCTGGCAAGCTCTCGAGTACATCACCAGCCAAAATATGGAGAAGCGCGCCTTCGATTTGCTCAACTGTATCACCGTTGTCCCGGGCGCTCTGGGTGCATGGCGCAAGAAAGCCATCGAAGACGCTGGAGGAATCACCGCGGACACCGTGGCGGAGGACGCCGACCTCACCATCGCCATCCGCCGCCTCGGCTGGCATGTCGATTACGAAGAGGAAGCCATTGCCTGGACCGAAGCCCCGGAAACACCCGGCGTCCTGATCCGCCAGAGATTCCGCTGGACCTTCGGCACGTTGCAATCTTTCTGGAAGCACAGCGGCACACTGTTTCGGCCTAAGTACGGCACGCTTGGCTTGGTTGCTTTGCCCAATATCTTTGTCTTCCAACTCGTCCTGCCGCTGATCTCACCGGTGATCGACTTGCTCTTCCTCGGCTCGGTAATCGCCTGGGGCCTGGCCCAGTATCACATCGTGCGCCTGCCGCTGCTCTCCGCCACCGCAACCTCCGACCTCGAGCGCTCTGTTCTCTTCTTCCTCGGCTTCCTGCTCATCGACATGCTGACGTGCGTCCTCGCCTTCGCGCTCGAAAAGAAAGAAGACTGGACCCTGCTCGTCCCCGTGTTGTTGCAGCGCTTTTACTATCGCCAATTAATGTACGTGGTCCTATTCCGCTCCGTGAAGGAAGCCGTCAGCGGCCGCCCGGTCGGTTGGCGCGGCGTCGAGCCGGAAGCTCCGCGCACCGTCGCCCCCGCCTAAGTCCAGGCCTGCTCACGCAACGCCCTGGCTTGCGTCAGATCAAACGGAAGCGTGCGTCTCTTTACCCTTGGCCGTCGGGTGTTTCTCGACTGCCGGTACGCGACGCGGATTTGCGCCATGTTGGACGAATTTGTGCTCATTTTCGCTCAGCCGGGACTTGTTGTAGGATAGCGGTCTGCGCTAGGAGGACCTATGGCCACCACCTTTACCCTCAACGGAAAGTCCCAGACCGTCGACGTCAGCCCCGATATGCCGCTGCTTTGGGTCCTTCGGGACACCTTGAACATGACCGGCACGAAATTCGGGTGTGGCATGGCGCTTTGCGGCGCTTGCACCGTGCACATCAACGGCGAAATGACACGTTCATGTATCACGCCGATTTCCAGCGTGGCTGGAAAGAAAGTCACCACCATCGAGGGCCTGTCCGCCGACGGCAGCCATCCCGTCCAGCAAGCCTGGATCGCTGAAGACGTTCCGCAGTGCGGCTATTGCCAGTCGGGCCAAATCATGTCCGCCGTGGCCCTGCTGGCCAAGAAACCCAATCCCACCGACGCCGACATCGACGACTTTATGAGCGGCAACATCTGCCGCTGCGGCACCTATCAGCGCATTCGCAAAGCCATCCATCGCGCCGCGGCCACGCCTGTCAGCAAGGCCAAATCCGCGTAATCCCACAGTTTTCCGCACGTAAAAATTCGAGGTGCGTCATGACTACTGCCCCTGTTCTGAATCGCCGTGAATTTCTGAAGACCGGAGCCGCGGGTGGAGCCGCGCTGGTCGTTGCTTTTCATCTTCCCGGCTCGGCGTATGCCGCCGCGCAGGACCAGGAAAAAAAGACGCCCAATCCGCTGAACGCCTGGGTGCGTATCACGCCGGACAATCGCGTAACCCTCATCCTCGGCAAATCCGAAATGGGCCAGGGCGCGATGACTGCGCTGCCCATGATTCTCGCGGAAGAGCTGTATCTCGATTGGAATCAGGTCAGCGTCGAACAAGCCCCCACGGATCCGAAAATTTATGACCACGGCACTGGCGGAAGCGGCAGCGTCGCTGGCTCCTGGCTCCCGCTTCGGCGTGCAGGCGCGGCCGCGCGGGAAATGCTCATCACCGCCGCGGCGCAGCACTGGAACGTGAGCCCCGACACCTGCAAAGCGCAGAACGGCGGCGTGCTCCACGGCGCCCGCAAGCAATTTCTCACCTACGGCGAACTGGTCAGCGACGCGTCGAAGCTGACTGTTCCCGATCTGAAAACCGTTCCGCTGAAAAACTCCGACGACTTCACCATCGTCGGCCACGATCGCAAGCGCTTCGAGGCTGCCGCCAAATCCACGGGCGCGGCGAAATTCGGCATCGACTCTCGTATGCCGGGCATGGAATACGCCGTCATTGCCCGCTGCCCGGTATTCGGCGGCAAGGTCGCGAAATTTGGCGCCACCAAAGCCAAGGCTGTTCCCGGCGTGCGCGATGTGATCTCCATCGATGCAGTTGGCCAAGGCGCCTTCACCTCCGGCGGAGTGGTCGTCCTCGCGGATAATTCCTGGGCCGCGATCCAGGGCCGCAAAGCGCTGAATATTACTTGGGACGAGGGCCCCAACGCCGGCGAATCCAGCGAGTCGCTGCGCAAGCACTTCATCGAAAATGCCGCGAAGCCGGGGAAAGTCGTGCGCAACGAAGGCGATGCCGATGCCGCGCTGTCCTCGACGTCGAAAAAAATAGAAGTGTCCTACGAGCTGCCGTTTGCCCCGCATGCCTGCATGGAGCCGATGAATTGCACCGTGCACATCCGGCCGGACGGCGCGGAAGCGTGGGTGCCCACCCAAGCGCCGCAATGGGCCCAAGGCGTGATCGCGCAGGTATCCGGCCTTCCACCGGAAAAAGTGATCGTGCACACGACCCTGATGGGTGGCGGTTTTGGCCGGCGCTACCAGGCCGACTTCGTGATGGAAGCCGCGCAAGTCGCCAAAGCGACCGGCAGGCCCGTGCAAGTTCTCTGGACGCGCGAAGACGACATGCAGCACGATTTCTATCGCCCGGCGTCGTATCACAAAATGCAGGGCGCCGTTGACGCGCAAGGCAAGCTCGCCGCTTGGAAACATTTTCAGAGCTCCACGTCCATCGCCGCGGTTTGGGACAAGGACGGCAAGGAAAAGCCCGAAGCCAGCGAATTCGCCACCGCGGCGTTCATTCCGTATGAGACACCGAATTTCCGCGTGGAGTACGCCCTGGCGAATTCCGGCGTTCCGCGCGCATGGTGGCGCTCGGTCGAGCATTCCAGCAGCGGCTTTGTGGTCGAAACTTTTGTCGATGAGCTGGCGGCAGCCGTGGGTGGTGATCCGCTGAAGTTCCGCCTGCAATTGATCGGCGACGCGCGCAAAATCCCCGACTTTACGAATCCCAAGGGAAACAAGCCGTTGGACACAGCTCGGCTTAAGGGCGTCTTGCAGTTAGCCGCCGAAAAAGCCGAATGGGGCAAGCCGCTGCCTAAGGGTGTGGCGCGCGGCATCGCGGGATACTATTCGTTTGAATCCTACACCGCCGCCGTCGCCGAGGTCAGCGTCGACAAGGGTCAGGTACGCGTGCATCGCATCGTCTACGCCGTCGATTGCGGTCGGCCTGTCAATCCCGCCGGTGTTGTCGCGCAGGTGGAAAGCGCCGCCGTGTACGCGCTATCCGCAATGATGAAAGACGCCATCACCATCGATCGCGGCCGCGTGCAACAAGCCAACTTCAACGACTACGACATGCCGCGCATGAGTGAGATGCCCA
>Ga0307475_10001326_pt1 | contig 14695 bp, 17 predicted proteins | sample atmos_gasesECM1C_FD_203317 | JGI IMG/M metagenome (GOLD analysis project Ga0307475, IMG submission 203317) | Hardwood forest soil microbial communities from Morgan-Monroe State Forest, Indiana, United States - atmos_gasesECM1C_515 | ecosystem: Environmental > Terrestrial > Soil > Temperate... | reverse complement strand
GCCTCGCTCCCATGCGGCTTTCAGTTCGGGTTTGGAGATATCCCAGTCCGGGCGGCATTTCTTCAGTACCGCGCGCAAATCCTGGCGCAGTTCTTCGATGGTCGGCCGGCCAAAAAACCAGTAGCCGTTGTAAATTTTGAATATGACGAGACCCGGCTCGAGGACAATCACGTGCGGGATCATCGGGTTGTGGTCGGCATCCGTGTACTCGGCGATGTCGAGATCCTTCTGAACTTTTCTTCCCGGATCGGACAGGAAGGTCCAATGAGCACCCACTCCGGTGCGGTACTCGTTTGTCAAAAGCATGTTGTCGGTGCTGATCGTGACGAGCCGCGAGTAACCGACTTCCATCTCGTGGTGAAGTTGCACCAAGCCTTCGGCCTGGCGGCGATCCTTCGGGCAGAATCCTCCACGGCTGAGCACCAGGATCATCGGATCCGGCCCTTGCAGATCGGAAAGCTTGCGATGCTTTCCCGTGTGGTCGGTCAACTCGTAATCAGGAAATATCGCGCCCACTGCAATGTCCGCTCTCATGCGCTTCAACCTCCCCTAACACAATGCCACCTATTTTGTTTTGATCGGCTTCGCAATCGGCCACTCACTAGCTCGCGAATTTCTCGCCGAACATAGGACGGCCGCTCTTGGATGAAGCACGTGTGGCCTCATCCTGGATCACATCCCAGTGTTCCATCAGGATACCGTTTTCGATGCGAAGAATATCCGCCACGATCCAGTTCGCCGGTAAGCCGATGCCCGAATATCTTCCGTGGACAATAACGAAATCGCCCTCGGCGACGATCGTTCCCCGCTCATACTTCAGCGCGGGCGGAAGGCTCTTGATGAGATTGAAAAGACCCTCGCGGCCGGGCGCGATATGAGCGCTGTGTTGAATGTAGTCGGGAGACCAATAACGTTCCGCGGCCGCGTAGTCGCGCTTATTGAATAGCGTTTCAAAAGCCTCGAGGACGAGCCGCTTGTTGTTCTCCTCTGCTGTGTTCTTCATCGGATTCTCCTTCGACATGCAGATTCCAAAAAATCTCGTGTCAAAGCTTCGAGCCGCCGTCGACCGGAATGCTGGCTCCTGTTATCCATCGCGCCGCGTCCGACGCCAGGAACGCGACGACGTCCGCAACATCTTCTGGTTTGCCGACTCGTTTCAATGCCTGCATTCCGAGAGCGGCCTCGCGGCCTGCTTCAGTCTTTGTAAAATTCGACATATCCGTGTCGATCACACCAGGTGCGATTGCGTTTACGCGAATACCTTGCGGACCAAGAATGGCAGCCCAGTTTTTGACCAGAGTCTCCAAGGCTCCTTTGGTTGAGGCGTAGGCAAGGAGCGAAGGGTTGTTCAAACCGGGCTTGCCGACTACGGCGTGCGCTCCGAGCGAAGAGATCACAATGATGTTGGAGCCTTCACCGAGGACGGGCAGAAGTTGCTGCACGAGAAAAAACGGGCCTCGGACGTTCGTCGCAAAAAGGCTGTCAAAGTCGGCCACCGTGTGGTCTTTGATGGTTGCGGCCTTGGTGATTCCAGCGTTAGAAACCAGCACATCCAATCGCTCTCCAACGATCGAGCGGACTTCCTTCGCGAGCAGTCTCGCTCCATCGGGACTTCCCAAGTCCGCTTCTAGTGTCTCCGCGCGTCCGCCTTTTGAGCGGATACCGGCGACGAGAGATTCCGCATCCTGCGCGGAACGCCCATAGTGAACCAAAACGTGCGCGCCCGCGTTGGCAAGCGCCGAGGCTGTTGCCCGCCCGATTCCACGCGATGCGCCTGTTACCAGCGCGGTTTTACCTTGAAGCGTAGCCATGATATCAACCTCTTCTTTTCTAAATTAACGACGCTCTCTTCGCCGCTATAGCTCTGCACTCGCAAATACAAAACCGCCTTAGTCGGCGATCATTCCCCCATCCACCGGGATGGAAGCGCCGGTCATGTACGAAGCATCTGGCGAAGCCACAAAGGCGATCACGTGAGCGATCTCCTCCGGTGTTGCCATACGCTTGAGGGGCACCGTGGATACGAGCGCTGCTTTGTTCTCATCTGTCTTGTTGAAACGTGTGAGCATGCCGGTATCCGTGGTGCCTGGAGCGACGACGTTTACCCGGACCCCTGTGCGCGCCACTTCGAGTGCCGCGGATTTGGTTAGTCCTTCCACTGCATGCTTGCTGGCCACATAAACGGATGCGTAAGCAGCACCGATGCTTTCGTAGGCCGATGAGACATTCACGATGCTCCCGCTTCCCTGTGGCAGCATCGCCCGCAGTTCGTGCTTCATGCTCAGCAGCGTGCCAAGCACATTGGTGTCGAAGGTCGCGGAGAAGCTTTCGGCGGTTTGTTCCGTCACAGGCCCGGGCGCGCCTTCAGTGCCGGCGTTGTTGACGGCCACATCCAGGCGTCCGAATCGCTTGACCGTTTGGTCCACAAGGTTGCGCACGTCCTCATCCTTGCGGACATCGCTGCGAACAAAGATGGCTTCTGCTCCGAGCTTTTGCAGTTCCGCAACTAGCTCTTGTCCCTCTTTATCTCGGCGCCCGGATACAACAATGCGTGCCCCTTCTTGCGCGAAGATTGTTGCTGCTGCGCGGCCGATTCCTGTCAACGCGCCTGTAATCAAAACAACTGGTGAGCTCATCGCACACCTCCTGTTAGTCCAAGGTATCCGGCATGGGAATGGCTGAAACGCCTGTCTGAGCCGTTCCGGACTGATTCAGATCGCTTTGTTAGATTGCGGTGCGCAGCGCCCGGAAGCATACTTTGTTAAGCTTAGAGCGATGCTTCACAGGCATGGGAGCGGAAATGGAATTGCGGCACCTTCGCTATTTTGTCTCGGTCGCGGATGCGGGGAGTCTTACGTTGGCCGCAGAGCAAAGCCTGCACACTTCACAACCCTCGTTGAGCCGGCAGATTCGAGATCTTGAGGACGAGGTAGGGACTCCACTCCTCACTCGCCGCGCTCGCGGCATCGAACTGACGCCGGCGGGTCAAGCCTTTCTCGAGCACGCCCGCATGGTGCTGTCGCAGGTGGAAGCGGCCGCCGAAGCTGCTCGCCGGGCAGCTCATCCAGCCAAGCCATGCTTCGCTATGGGCTTTCTGACCGGGCATGAGTTGACCTGGATGCCCGAAGCCTTGCAGATTTTGCGCGATGAACTCCCTAACATCGACGTGATGATATCGATTCAATACTCTCCGCGGCTTGCCAGGGCCTTGTTGAATGGGAAAATCGATGCAGCTTTTCTTCGAAGGGAAAAAGGAATGCCAGAGTTGGCGTACCGCGTCCTCGTCAAGGAGCCCCTGGCCGTGATCTTGCCAAGTGATCACCGTCTTGCTGCGCTCAAAGCGATCAGTCCACGGGGGCTGGCAGGGGAGACATTCGTGACCGTGTCGGACACGGCTCCTGTGTTGCGCGTGGTCATCGACAATTTCCTGAAGCGGTCTGGGATCAATATCAAGCCAGCTTATGAGGCGGACCACCTTTCTATGGGAATGTCTTTGATAGCCTCGACGCGCGGTGTTGGGCTCTTACTGGCTTATGCACAGAACTTTCTGCCTTCCTCTGTAACGAGCCGTCCTCTCAAGGGAGAAACGCCGACTGTCGAGCTTGTCCTCGGCTACAAAAAATCGAACAAGTCGCCCATCCTGAAACTTCTGCTTTCAAGGTTGGGCGAACTGGTAGATCGTGTTTCAAGGAAAACACATTGACCTCCACGCGCGGCGAGGTGCACACAGACCGCTGAATCGCACGGTAGGCGAGTCTTTAGGCTGCGATCCTGCTGCCAAGTCTCAGAAAATTTTCTCTCCGCCACTCGCCTACGATTTGATCCAGCGCTTCGCGGTAACTCGGGAATCGTGGCTGCCAGTCGAAATCGCGCCTGCATCGCGCATTCGAAGTACGTGTGGACGCCGTCATCAGATTAACGACTACCGGCCCCGCCAGGATTTTTGCGATCCATGCTGGAACATGCCGTGGGGCAGCCGCGCCGAGCCGCTGCGCAAATCCTGCCAAATACGCGCCCGCACTCACCGGCTGATCGTCCGTCACGTGCCACAGGCCTCCCCGCCCGGATTCGGCGACCGTTACAAATGCGGTGGCCGCGTCGTCCACATGAATCCATTGCCACATCGCATCGCCCTTGCCGATGATCGGAAGCTTACGCGCCAGAAGCTGCGCGCCGAAGTATCGGGTGTGCGCAGCGTCAGGAGCGTGAAACCATCCGCAGCGCAAAATCGCCGCCTTGAATCCTTCTTTGTTGGCTGTGTCTCGCGCGATTGTTTCCATCTCCACCGTTGAGCGCGTGATGAAATCCGTGTGCGGCGGTGAATCCTCGTCGAACGCCGATTGATTTTCCGGGCGCGCCACCCAGGTGATGCTCTGCACCAGAAACTGTCTTGCGCCCACTCTCCCGGCAGCTTGCGCAAGCGCTCGAGTGCCATCGCGCCGGATGCGATCGTTGGTTTTCCAATCTTCCGGCCGGGGCTTCGTGCTGGTAGGAATCGCGGTTGCCGCGTGCACGAGTACGTCGGCGCCTTCGGCGGCCCGCGCCAGCGAATCTGCGTCAAACAGGTCCGCGCGCCGGCTCTCGCCTCCAAACTTGCGGATCGTATCCTCGTTCTTCGCACTGCGCGCCATTCCGATCACGCTGTGGCCCCGCTCTCGAAACTGCTGTATCAGACTCCTGCCCAGAACTCCTGTTGCGCCGGCGATAAAGACTTTCACGGATAGTTCTCCCCAGGTTTGAAAATGGGTGGGTACTTATAGGATGTAGGAATCTTGCTCAGGATTTGGAAAAAACTCGCGCGCCCGCCAGCACGCCAAGGCATTCAAAAAGCGCTAGGAACACCGCAGACACGTCGAAAATGTCGCGCATATCGAGTGAAACGGGTAGGTTAATGTGCGTTACATGGTCGGGGCCCGGCAGAATGAAGTGATAGTAAACGCCAAATGCAAGCGCGGCGGCCATCGAAAGAGCCAGCAGCGCCCCTCCCGCGCGCGAATTGCCCTTCCAAATGAGATAAGCCGCGTAGAGCGGCGCAACAACGATCACCACCGCGACAAAGATCTTCTGAAAGGCATTGAGCCCAATCGCCAGATGCGTGTGTGCAATCCCGTGAGCCACGTTGATCGCGAAATGAATCAGAACAATGCCAATCGCGAATCCAACCAGCGCACTTCTATTGTCCGCTCGACGTTGCATTGATAGGTACTTGTCCTCTAGGGAGTTCGGCCATCCTTGCTCATCCGCTGAAAGGCGGAAAGCTTTCGCGCCGCGAGCGCTTCGTTGACGCAACGGTGAAAGTGTTCTCCGCTGCCTTTCAAAAAGTCCGCGCCGAAATTTTCCAAGTCATACCGCAAATCGCAGAATCCATCCATCGGATCGCTCGCAAAGCCGGGATAGTGATTGTCAGCACCTTGGCCGAGCAACGCTCGCATGAATATTTCATGGCGAATTGATTCGGATCCGATTCGATAGGTCACGAGCCCTAAGCTGTGTCGAAAGTGAATCTCAAGAATCCGGTCCTCCTTAACATACTTGCCGCTCGCATATTCGCCTCCGCTGCTGTGCGCGGCGCGGCCTTCGCAGTACGTAAATCCGTTGGCAGATAAGACGGGACCTAGTATTTCAGTTCCTCTGCGAAGTGTTTCGAGGGCGGTCATGATCAAGGTCCGCTGATTTCTACTTTTGTTCCTGCGCGGTGGTCCAATTCACAGCCGTTCCGTAGCCATATACAAGCTGCGCGCCACGGTCGGCCCCAATCGTCAGAAGCACTGCGAGAACGGCCAACCCCATCAGCATCAGTTTGCGCAGTTGCACCGTGAAATTCTTCCGCGCGAGGAATGCGAAAATACACAGCGCCAGAGCCAAACTCGTTGAAACGAGCATCAGCGTTTCGTGGATTCCCACCGCCCGCATCGCATCGCCCGGCGGTACAGAATTCTCCGCCGCAAGCCCGGTGAGCACAGTCACGATCGCGGCAAGCGTGCCGAGGTACAACATCCACGCCGCAGCCCGCTGCATCTCGTCGCTCGCGCGCCACAACGCAAGCGCCTGGAACAAAAGCGCCGCAAGCCACAACACAATCGGAAAATGCACAAACATCGGATGGTAATTAAGCGCAGCTCTAAGGCCAGGAAGCATCTACGATTCTCCTCGCCGGCCCCTGCCAGCGTGTGTTGACTTTGTAGCGCCGGTCTTCAGACCGGCAGGGGTTCACTCCGCTCCGCGTCACTTAATGGCAGGATGCTGCCCACAATAGGACGTTAGATCAAGCCTCGCTTTGCTGTCTGCCACAACTCTTCGGCGTTCTCCGTGACGCTCGGCTCGCTCGCCTCGTTCGTATCGCCCGCGCCGCATTATCTGCCAACCCCTCGCCTTCGTAAACTGCGATAGAATCCGCGCCACCATCGAAGTGTGAACCCTAGGAGCCGTCATGAAATGGATTCTCCGCATTCTCGGAGTTGTTGTTGCGATCGCGGCCCTCATCGTTGTGGTCGGAGCGCTTCTCCCCAAGCAGCACGTGGTTTCGCGCCAGGCTACCTACCGCCAGCCGCCTGAAGCAATCTGGCAAACAATTATGGACTACGAAAAGTTCCCCACATGGATTAAAGGCGTCGCGCACGTTGAACCATTCCAGTCACTCAACGGATACCCCGGCTGGACAGAAATCGAATCGAACGGCATGAAAATTCCGTTGCAGGTGACCGAAGCGGTCCCGCCGCGTCGCCTCGTCACGCGCATCGCCGACCCCAATTTGCCCTGGGGCGGCACGTGGACTACCGAAATCACTCCCGCGCCAAGCGGTTCCGTGATGCGCATCACGGAAGACGGCTACGTCAACAACCCGCTATTTCGCTTCATGGCCCGCTTCGTTTTTGGCTACACCAGCACCCTCGATTCCTACATGAAATCGTTAGGTGAGAAGTTCGGCGAGCAAGTCATACTTCAAAATTAGCCATGCCGGAAAAAACTCCATTGAAGCCGCGCCCGCCCGAGCGCGATTATTCCCATCGCTCGCTCCTCGACAAACTTGGCATCAAGCCTGATCCTCGGAGTCAACGATGGAGCCTTCATCAACGACATCCGGCCATTCAATCCCGAATTCGCCGAACGCAAGCCAGCCGCCGATATCGACCTGATATTCTTCAACGCCGAGCAGAAAAAAGATTTAGCCCGCCTCGCGCAACTGCGTAAATCAATCGCCAAAAATGGCGGAGTCTGGGTGATCTACCCCAAAGGCCGTCAAGACATACGCGAGCTCGATGTAATCACAGCCGGCAAAGCCTCCGGCCTGACGGACAACAAAGTCTGCAGCTTCTCGAGCACGCACACTGCCCTCCGCTTCGTTATCCCGACAGCCAATCGCTGACTCCCAAAATCTTCACAATTCACTGCGCAAAATTTCGCCACGGAACACACCCGCGTCCTATGATGTTGTTATGGTGACCGCGACAGCTACGAGACTCAACATTCGTGGACTCACGGTAGAGCTGCCGACCGAAACCGGGTGGGTGCGCCCGGTGAACGAGGTTTCATTCTCGCTTGCCGAGGGCGAGACGCTTGGCATTGTGGGCGAATCGGGATCGGGCAAGACGATGCTGTCCCTGGCGCTGTTGGGCCTCGAGCCTCCGGGCGCTCGCCGCAGCGGCGAGGCCTGGCTTGAGACGCGTGACGGCGAACGCGTGAATCTCGTCACGGCTGCCCGCGAACAGCTTCGCAACATGCGTGGGCGCGATATCGCCATGATTTTCCAGGAGCCCATGACAGCTCTTGACCCTGTGATGCGCATCGGCGTGCAAGTGGAAGAAGCGATTCACGTGCACGAGCCGTCGGCGAGTGCGAGCGAAGTTGCCCGTCGCGCCATCGAAGCACTGAAACGCGCGACTGTGCCGGAGCCGGAGCGGCGTGCGCGCCAGTATCCGCATCAGCTTTCGGGCGGCTTGCGGCAACGCGTGATGATCGCGATGGCCCTCGCGCCTGGCCCTCGGATTTTAATTGCAGATGAGCCCACCACGGCGCTCGACGTTACTGTGCAGAAGCAGATTCTGGAGCTGCTCGCGCAATTGCGACGCGAACTGCAGCTTTCGATGCTGTTCATCACGCATGATCTCGGCGTCGTCTCGAAAATTGCCGATCGCACCATGGTGATGTACGCGGGGCGCATTGTTGAAGAAGGACCGACGGCAGAAGTGCTGCGCCATCCGCGGCATCCGTATACTGAGGGATTGTTGCGCGCGGCGCCGCGCCTCGAACGCGGCAAACTCACTCCGATTCGCGGCACAGTCCCCTCCCTCAACGCATTGCCGGCGGGTTGCTCGTTCGGTCCTCGGTGTGACATTCATGTACCCGAGTGCGATTCGGCGGTGCCTGCGCTTCGAGAAGTGGGGGCGCATGACCATCGGGCGCGATGTATTCTTGCCTAGCGAAGGACGAGAATTTGAAACGGTCATGAATTCGACAAAGCGAAAACGGGGCGAAGAAAAACAGACGTTAAAACGGTCAAGTACCTTGACCTAGATGCCGTTCAGAATCCAGGGCTGGAACGGTTCGCAACGAGCGGAGCACGTTGAATGGCAGATTTGAACCAAGAGCAACAGCGAGAGTTGGTGCGCGACCGCTTTACGCGTACGGCGGAGGTTTTTGGCAGCGCGGTGATGCAGACGCGCACCGTGGAAGCGGAAATCCTGGCTGAGATGGTCGCGGCGAAGGAAAGCGACTGCGCGGTGGACCTCGCAAGTGGCACGGGAGCGCTCGCGCTGGCGTTCGCGCGGCATGTCCGCTGGATTATCGGTCTCGACCTGACGCCGGCGATGCTCGCCGTGGCGCAGCGATCTGCGCGCGAGGCAAATGCCCGCAATGTTGCGTTTGCGATCGGCAACGCTCAGGGCATTCCGTTTCCGGATGAGTCGCTCGACCTCGCTCTCTCGAGCTACGCCCTGCATCACGTGCCGGAACCGGGCAGGGTGATCGGCGAAATGTCGCGGGTGCTGAAACGCGGCGGCCGCGCCGGCATCATCGACATTTTCGTGCAGGAAGATCGGCGAAGCGCCGAAATGCACGATCGCATTGAGCGCGTCCGCGACCCTTCGCACGTGCGAACCCTGGCGCAGAGCGAGTTTGCGTCGTTCTTCTCTGCGCATCACTTGCGCATCACCGGCACGCACGTGGAAGAGCATCCGGCTACTTTCGATCAATGGATGCACAACGCTGGCTGGGACTCAAGCGATCCCGAGTACGTCGAAACGCGGCGGCTGATGGAAGAGACGATTCCTGACGATCTGGCGGCGTTCCATCCGCGCTACAGCGTCACAAGAGCGGCAGGGAGCGACGAAGTACCCGGAATCGAGATGGTCAATGCCGTCGTATTTTTCTCTGCCGAGAAAATCGGATGACGCCAGCCGCCCCTGAAAATCGGATGATGCCAGCCACCCCTTTGGCCGAAACAGAAACTCTCCTCGAAGCCCGCAACCTGCGAAAACTGTATCCGCTGGCAAGCGGAGCGTTCCTGACATCTTCGCATCGCGCAGTGGCGGTGGAGGGTGTGAGCTTTTCGGTGGAGCGCGGCGAGACCGTTGGAATCGTGGGCGAATCCGGCTGCGGCAAGACAACACTTGCACGCATGCTGTTGCGGCTAATCGAACCAGACGCGGGCGAGATACGTTTCCGCGGTGAAGACTGGCTGGCGGCGAGTGGCGCCACATTGCGAGCGCTGCGCCGCCGGATGCAGATGGTGTTTCAGGATCCGGTCGCGTCGCTGAATCCGCGGATGCGAGTAGGAGAAATTGTCGGTGAGCCGCTGGCGATTCATGATCCGGGCCTAACGCGCGCGAAGCGCCGGGGTAGCGCGATTGAAATTTTGCAGGCGGTGGGGATCGGCTCGGAAGCGTTTGACCGCTACCCTCACGAATTCTCGGGCGGCCAGCGGCAGCGAATCGGAATTGCGCGCGCGCTGATCTTGCGCCCGGAGTTGGTGATAGCGGACGAACCAGTGTCGGCGCTGGACGTTTCAGTGGGCGCGCAAATCCTGGAGCTGCTGGCGAGGCTTCAGCGCGAATTTTCGCTTACGCTGATTTTGATTTCGCACAGTTTGCCAGTGGTGGCACAGCTGGCGATGCGAGTGGCGGTGATGCAGGCGGGAAAGTTCGTCGAGGTGGGCGCGGCTGAGAAAATCCTTACGGCACCGGAACATCCTTATACACAGGCGCTGTTGGCGGCTGTGCCGGAAATTCCAGCGTAGCCACGAATAGCGATCATCCTGAATGCATGATGGGAAGACTTCTCGACCAATCCTAGAGCCACCCGAGCCCTCTGGTGTTTCGAGACATCTGGGATAGAATCGGTGACACTTCGGGAGAAATGCAGCTCAAGCTACAACACGCGCGAAACGGAACCGTTGCGGTTATACGATGCGACGGCCGCATCGTCGCGGGCGACGAAGTGCTGGCCCTGCAAGTCGAAGTCGAGGGACTTACCCTTGATACCAAGCAAGTGGTGCTGAATCTGGAGCAGGTGAATTTCCTCGACAGCGCCGGCTTGGGCGCGCTGGTTCGCTTGACTCGTGTGCTTCGCCGCCAAAATGGTGACATGGTGCTCTGCCACCTGACTCCTTTCCTTCTTCGTGCGCTCGAATCGACGACCTTGCTCAGTTTCTTTCAGAGCTGCCCATCGGAAACGGAAGCGGTGCAGTCATTTTCTCTACGATCTTCGGTTGCAGGGGCGGCGATTCCAGAACCGTTGGCGCGGGTGGTGTGCGCGCACGGATCCACGGATGTGCTGGCGTTCATGAGCGCTGTCCTGAGGCATGCAGGATTTGAGGTGTTCACCGCAACAACTCTTTCCGAAGCCCGGACATTGGTGGTGGCGATGCGTCCGAGTGTTTTCGTCCATGGAGCGGAAATGGGATCTAACGAAATATCGCTCGACAGGATTCGACAGATTGATCCGCAACGCCCCTTCCTGCAGTTGCCTGCCGATTTTCCTTCCGCTGACGCGAGCCAGACGGGAGGGCAACTGGTGAATCGTATTCGTTCGCTCCTCCAGCCGTAAGGAACGCGAGAGTCACGATGGTCGAAATGCCGCCTTCGAAATCATGATCACGGAAAACATGCGTTTCAGTGTTCCAGACGCGGGCGAGGTGCAGGCGATTCTGCTGCGGCCGAAGAGTGCAGAATGTGTTTTGACGCTGGCGCACGGCGCGGGCGCGGGGATGAATCATCCGTTCATGACTGCCCTCGCCTACAAGCTGGCGGATGCTGGCGTGGCGACGTTTCGCTTCCAGTTTCCGTACATGGAGCAACGGCGCAGAGTTCCTGACCGACCGGCCGTGCTGACCGCAACTGTTGAGGCGGCGGTGCAGGCTGCGTCGAAAGCGGCTCCGGACCTGCCGCTATTTTCGGGAGGAAAGTCGTTTGGCGGGCGAATGACTTCGCTCGCGGCTGCGGAAGGGCGTTTGGATGGCGTTCGGTGCCTGGTGTTTTTTGGATTCCCACTTCATCCGCCGAACCGGCCGGGAACGAAACGCGCGGAGCATTTGAGCAAGGTGAAATTGCCGATGCTTTTCCTGCAGGGAACGCGCGACGCTTTGGCCGACCTCCAGCTTTTGCGGCCGATATGCGACGAGCTCGGGGCGCGAGCGACCTTGCACGTGATTGAGGGCGCCGATCACTCATTTCACGTGCTGAAAAGTTCGGGCAAGACCGATGATGGTGTTCTAGAAGAATTGGCGAAAAAGGCAAGCGCGTGGACAAAAGAGATTGTGAAGGCGTTTCACTCGCCACTTGATTGAACTACGGTTTTAAACCTCCATTTCGCCCTGGAAACGTGAATGAGTGAACGCTTCAGCGGCGCGCAGGCGGAACGATTCCATTCATCCGAAGATATTCGACCATTTGCCCGTGATGATTGGACGAATGTGCTACGGCATCAATCAAGAGCCACACGCGAGTTCGGCCGCCTTTCGCAGTGATCGGCTCGTTCATGTTTTTCTCGTTGATCGCAACCGCGGCTCGATGAAGGCACGCGAATGATCCTTTCAAGTACTCCATGATTTCAGCTTTCGTCTGAACGGAAGGCGGCGCTGACTCATTCTGCGTTCCGGCGGGCGGACGTTCGCCGAGAGCACCCGCTCCCAACTGATAGTTTGCTGCGGCCAGATGCTTTACTTGTTCGGCGAAGGTACGAGCGCCCTGGAACTCGCCATTGGTCGGCGCGAATGTGTATTTGGCTTGCGGCATAGCCTCAGCCGCCGGAACCACCAGGCGCTCTGTATCGCTGATCCAGAATTCGAGCACTTGGCTGACGGTTTTAGCATCCGGCGGTACCTGCTTCTGTGCCATCACTGCTGGGGCTAAAATCAGAATCAACAGCGTTACAAGAATGAATTTCCGGCTTCTCATGTTTTAGCTCCTGTATAGCAGTGACTGATTTGTGCCGGCCGTCAGCGAATGCGGAATTCGGCGCGCATGAACGCCTTTGCTCCCTCTTTGCCCCGCAGTTTGAGCCACAGCGGCCCGTCGTCCGCCTGTTGCTCGATTTCGAAATCAAAAAAAGGGCAGCACTTCCGCTCCGCCGAAACCCATTCCGCTAATTCTGCGAGCGAAACCGTGCCGTCTTGAAAACGAAAGGCAAATCCGTTGGCCAGCTCAACCGTTTCAACTCTGGCCCGCTCGATTTCGTAGGTCAGCTGCAGGTGCCGCACTCGTTCTTTCACGCTGAGCGCCTTCAAGTTGCAATAGAAACCCGATGCTTCAATCATCGTTTGTTCCATGACTGCCGCTCGGACCGACTTGGTTGCTCGCAATAGTCTTGCTGCCAAGCCGAAGACTGAGATTAGAGCTACGGCTATCAGCACGATTGCTACCGGTTTTTCCCGGAGAAGGTTGTGATTCATCGAATCCTCCAAAATCCGCTGGCGTTCTCACAATGCCCATGCTAGAAGTTGAAGTTAACTTTAAGTCAAGGACTATTTGTAAAAGGAGCTCGAAGTGACTATCGGAGAGGTAGCCGCGAAAGCAACGATCGCAACGTCGGCGATCCGGTACTACGAAAGGACAGGGTTGCTCGAGCAGCCATTGCGCAAGAACGGGCGGCGCATCTATTCAGAAGGTGTGCTGCACCAGCTCGTCATCATCGAGTTCGCGAAGGAGACCGGCTTCACACTTTCGGAGATTCGGCTGCTGATTCATGGTTTTCCTGAAACCACGCCTGCGTCCGCTCGTTGGAAGAAAATGGCCCGCGAGAAAATCCGCGAACTGGACATCCTGCTGGCAAAAACGAAGGCGATGCGGGACATGCTGGAGGCAATGACGTCGTGCCGTTGCCGCAAGCTCGAGCAATGCGCTGAAGGCCTGGAACGGAATCGCAAACGCTGGAGCTGGAGCGCCAATGTAAGACCGCGCCTAAGGGCGCGCTGAGCCTGTTGGTGGCTAAGCGGCGCTAAGTTCTACGCCAGCGTGCTCAGATCGAACGGCAGCGATCGCAGGCGCTTGCCCGTGCTCGCGGCGATAGCGTTCGCAATTGCTGGGGCTAGTGGCGGCACGCCCGGCTCGCCGATACCGGTGGGCCTCTCCGTGGATTTCACGATGTGCACTTCGACCTTCGGCATTTCCCGCATGCGTGTCGGTTCGTAGTCGTCGAAGTTGCTCTGCTCTACCATCCCGTCTTTGAACGTCAGCTGATTTCGCAGCGCGATAGACAGAGCGAAGCCGATCGCGCCTTCAATTTGCGCTGTTACTACGTCCGGATCGATCGCCACTCCGCAATCGACCGCCGCCACAATGCGCTCGACCTTCAGCTTCGCCGCTTTCGTCGAAACATCCGCCACCATCGCGACGCTCGTATTGAACGAATGGTGGAACGCGAATCCGCGCCCCCGGCCTTCGCCGACGGCTTGTCCCCATCCGCTTTTTTCGGCCGCGAGGCGCACCACCTCCACGTGGCGGGGCTGTTTCGTTAACAAGCTGAGCCGCAATGCAACCGGATCTTTTCCCGCGAGATGGGCAAGTTCGTCCAGCATCGTCTCCATCACGTAGGCTGTGTGCGTGTTTCCCACCGACCGGAACCACAGGACGGTAATAGGTGTTTCGACGTAGCGAATGTCAACCGCCAGATTCCCGATCGCATATGGCGTGTCCGCGATTCCCTCGACCATGCTGTTGTCCACGCCGCCCTTCATGGCCATCGCTTCGAGGCCGGTGCCCTTGAAGATTGATTTGCTGACGACGGTTTGCTGCCAGCCCGAAATCTCGCCACCGCCGTCAATCCCTGCTTTCACGCGATGCATCACCATCGGCCGGTAGTAGCCACCACGAATGTCATCCTCGCGTGTCCATACCACGTGAACCGGAGCGCGACCGTTGATCGCTTTTACCACCTGCGCCATCTCATCAGTCCAGTCCGCCGCAGTGCTGGCTCGCCGCCCGAAGCTGCCGCCGCCCAGGAGCGTGTTTATTTTGATCTGCTCGGGTTTCATGCCTAGAGACTGCGCGGCAACCATTTGATCGAGCGTTTGCAACTGCGAACCCGACCAGATTTCCGCACCGTTGCTATGAAGCTCGATCACGCCGTTCATCGGTTCCATAGGTGCGTGGGCGAGGTATGGAAACGAGTACTCAGCTTCCACCGTCTTCGCCGCGCGCGTCAGTCCTGCGGCGGCGTCTCCGCGACCTCCCGCAGAAACTCCTGGTTGTTTCATCAATTG
>Ga0307475_10001324_pt1 | contig 14715 bp, 8 predicted proteins | sample atmos_gasesECM1C_FD_203317 | JGI IMG/M metagenome (GOLD analysis project Ga0307475, IMG submission 203317) | Hardwood forest soil microbial communities from Morgan-Monroe State Forest, Indiana, United States - atmos_gasesECM1C_515 | ecosystem: Environmental > Terrestrial > Soil > Temperate... | reverse complement strand
CGGACTCCGATCGCTGGAGCTACATTGACTTCAACCGCTGCGGCGTGCCGCTGATTGAAATCGTCTCGGAACCGGATCTTCGGACGCCACAGGAAGCGTACGAATACTTGTACACGCTGAAACAGATTCTCGAGTACACGGACGTGAGCGATTGCAACATGGAAGAGGGCTCGTTGCGCTGCGACGCGAATGTGAGTGTGCGGCCTCGCGGCGCAGAAAAGTTTGGCACCAAGGCGGAAGTGAAGAATTTGAATTCGTTCAAGTTTCTCCAGCATGCGCTCGAATACGAAATCGAGCGGCAGATCGGCGTGCTTGAATCGGGCGGAACGATCCCGCAGGAAACGCGGCTCTGGAACGTGGCTGCGGGGCGAACCGAACCGATGCGATCAAAGGAATTCGCGCACGATTACCGCTATTTCCCCGACCCCGATCTTCTACCCGTGGCGACATCGGACTCGTTTGTTGCCGAGGTGCATCGCAGCATGCCCGAATTGCCGGATGCAAAGCGCACGCGATTCCGGGGTGAATACGGGATCACTCTATACGATGCAGGTGTGCTGACATCCACGCGAGCGCTGGCTGATTTCTTCGAAGCTGCCGTGCGCGCGGGCGCCCCAGCAAAAGCGGCGGCGAGCTGGATTTCGGTTGAACTCCTTCGCCTGCTGAACGATGCGGGGAAAGATATTGGGGAGTGCCCGGTGGCACCGGCAGCGCTCGCGGAACTGCTTCGCATCATTGAGCACGGAGAGATAACCACGGCGAGCGGAAAGACAGTACTCGCAGCAATGTTCGGCAGAGGAAAAACTGCGGCTGAGATCATCGCGGCCGAGGGTCTGGCGCAAATTACGGACGCAGGCACGGTTGAGAGAATTGCACGCGCCGTGGCGGCGAAGAGCCTCGAGAATGTCGCGAAATACAAGTCGGGCAACGAAGGCGTGTTCAAATTTTTTGTCGGCCAGGTGATGAAAGAAACGCGGGGACAGGCTAATCCACAGCTCGTCAACGAAATTCTAAAAAAGGTGCTGAGCGAATCCTAGCCTTCATATTCCAGCACACGCGGAGAACAGTAGATGCTCAAAGAGGGTGACAAGGCTCCTGACTTCAAGGTGACCGGAGACGAGGGACAGACCATCTCGCTGAAGGATTATCGCGGGAAAAATCTGCTCCTGTATTTCTACCCAAAAGCGAATACGCCCGGTTGAACGACAGAAGCGTCCGAGTTTCGCGACGCGATCAAGAAATTCGAAGCCGCCAACACCGCCATCCTGGGATGCAGCGGGGATTCCGTCGAAGCACAGACGAAATTCAAAGTGAAGCACAAACTGAATTTCTCTCTGCTGGCAGACACTGAATTCCAGGTGGTGGAAGCGTACGGCGCGCGGCGAATGAAAAGCTTTCTCGGAAAATCATTCCTGGGAATCGTGCGTATGAGCTACTGGATCGGACCGGACGGAAAAATTCGCAAAGTGTGGGACAACGTCACGCCGAAGGGACATGCGGCGGAAATTCTTGCCGCTATCCAAGCGGGCTGATTTACAAAGACACATTAAAGGACTCTCCGTCCTGTTCGATGAGCGCGTTGTCAATCAGGCGCGTTCCACCGACGAATCCGGCCAGCAGGATGTAGCAGGCACGCCGCAGCGTCACGACGGGCTCGAGCGTTTCCGCATCCACAATCTCAGCGTAGTCGAGCGCCACGCCCGGCTCGCTCTCGATGACCTTTCGCAAAGCCACCATCAGATGCGCAGCATCGCGCTGCCCCGCAGCGACTTCGTGGCGGACAGCATCGAGCGAGCGATAGAGCACAGCGGCGGCCGCGCGATCAGCGCCTTTCAAATACACGTTCCGCGATGAAAGCGCCAGGCCATCCGGTTCGCGCACAATGGGACAGGCAACGATCTGTGCGTCGAGATCGAGATCGGCAGCCATCTGTTGGACGATGCGCACTTGCTGGGCGTCTTTGCGCCCGAAGTAGGCGAAGCGGGGCTGCACGATTTCGAAGAGCTTCAGGACAACCGTTGTGACCCCATGAAAATGGCCGGGGCGCGAGCGCCCTTCCAGCCGATCGCTCAAACCTTCGACGAGGACGGCGGTGCGGAAGCCGCGCGGATAAATTTCCTCGGACGGCGGCGCAAATAAATAATCCACGCCGAGCTTTTCGAGTGAGGCGCGATCAGCTTCCAATGTCCGCGGGTATTTTTGGAAATCCTCAGATGGGCCGAATTGCTTCGGGTTGACGAATATCGAGACCACCACAGGCGAGCATTGTTGCCGGGCTGCGCGGACCAGAGAGAAATGTCCTTCGTGCAGCGCGCCCATCGTGGGCACCAACCCGAGGATGCGATCTTCGGCACGCGCCTGTCGCGCCACCTGCTTCATCCAGGCCACGGTGTGGATTACTTCCATTGTGAGTTTGTGTTCCGGACCGCGTGCATCAAGCGGAGGCCTTTGTAGCGCGTTCACGGTAGAAGTAAATCATGTCGGTCGAGATGGGCTTTGCGCTCAATTGGCGCAGCATCGTCGCGACCTGCCCGCGATGATAGGTGCCATGATTGACGAGGTGCTGCAGCATCTGCCAAAGTAGGGCCGCTTGCGGCACACCCTGCGTGGTTTTGTGCTGGATGATGCGCTGGATGTCTTCGGGCGTGAGCGAGGCAACGAAATCCAGGAGATTGCGTTCCACCTCGTCCCAGCGGCGGCGCAGGGTTTCGAGATTGGAGAATTCAGCCACCTGAGGCAGCGCATTGTGCGAGCGGCCGTGCCAGCGCTCGAGCCAGAGCCATTCAACGCCGCAAATGTGAGCGAGCGTGTCACGAACGGATCGGAAGCTGGAGCCGAGGTCGCGGGTGAATTGTTCTTCGCTGAGCGCGGCGCAGGAATCGAGCGTGCGGCGATTGGCCCAAGAATTGTAATCGTAGAGAAGGCGAAAATCTTCCACGTTCATACAGACGCACTCCTCAGCGTGGCACGGCGGCGGTCCCGGGACGGAACAGCTCGGTCCAGTCAGGAAGGCTGGCGCGCGAGCAACTGCTCGCGCAACTCGGCCGGCGAGTGATACGACTCAGCGTCCGAGGGGAAGCGTCCGGCGCGGACGTCGTCGCAAAATTCCGCCGTGGCGCGGGAGAGTTCCGCGGCCAAGTTGGCATACTTTCGCGCAAATTTCGGAATGTGCCCCAGCGTGAGCCCCGCAAAATCATGGAATACGAGCACCTGGCCGTCGCAATCCGGGCCAGCGCCAATGCCGATTGTCGGGATGTGGAGCTTCTGAGTGATCTGCGCACCCAACTCGCGCGGCACGGATTCGAGCACAATCGAAAATGCGCCGGCGGCTTCGACCGCGCGGGCGTCGCGCTCCAGTTGGCGCGCAGCCTCGCTGGTCTTGCCCTGGACATGGAAACCACCGAGCGCGTTGACGGATTGCGGCGTTAGACCGACGTGCCCCATGACGGGAATTTCTGCTTCGACGAGGCGCGCGATCAGCTCCAACCGGCGCTCGCCGCCTTCGATTTTCACGGCCTCCGCGCCGCCTTCTTTCACCAGCCGCACGGCGTTGCGCACGGATTCTTCGATGGAAACGTGGAAACTGCCGTAGGGCATATCCGCCACCAGCAGCGCGCGCTTGGTCCCACGGCGAACAGCGCGCGAGTGGTGCAGCATCTCCTCCAGGGTCACGGGGAGAGTGCTGTCGTAGCCCAGTACGACCATGGCGAGCGAATCGCCGACGAGCAGAATATCCACGCCGGCTTCATCGAGCACGCGGGCCGTGGGATAGTCGTACGCCGTCAGGCAGGTGATTTTCTGCTTTGTTTCAATGGAACCATCAAGGGGATGAGACTTGCGGGAGAGAATGTCGGGCACGGTAACTTTCCCGTTGCCCGCACGCGGTGCAACACTCATTTTGGCCTCCGGTGCCGCTCCCAAAACTCGGGATGCAGCCCATCAACAAGACGATCTTAGCAGAAAAAGGCGGAATTCGGCAGAAATATTCCGGCAGGTTGGGAGTCAAGCCTGAGCGACGGGCGCGGGCATCTGCGGTTCAACGCCGCGCCATCCCACGGGGCGGCCCTGCACCGCTTCCTTGAGCGCGCTGAAAAGGACCACATACATCATCTGTCGGTAATAGAAACGCTGGAGGATCAGCGGCGCGAGCAGTGTCCAGTCTTCGTCTTTTTCAAGCGCGAAGGCCACGACGCAGGTGAACAAATCAATCAGCATAAAAATGGCGAAGAAAATCAGCGAGCGCTCCACGTCCTGCAGCGTCCCATGCTTCGGAAGCGTCGCGATGTTGAGCGCTGCAAGGCCATACAGTGCGAGTGACAACAAGAACATTAGGTCAATAATCGGCGAAACGAGCGGCAACAGAATCTGGAATAGAAAAATATTGGGGATGGCTACCCAGCCGAGTGTGCCGTAGCGGGGCTTGCCAACCGCGTCCCGATGTTTCCAGATCGCCTGCAGCGTGCCAAATGTCCAGCGGAAACGCTGGCGGATCAATCCCTGCACCGTGTCGGGGACTTCGGTGCGGCCGATGGCGTCCTCGTCGTAAACAATCTTCCAGCCGTTACGGCGGATCGTCAACGTCAGGTCGGTATCTTCGGCAACCGTGTCGCCAGAGAAACCGCCATTGCTGCGGAGCAGGTCGGTACGCCACGCGCCTACGGCGCCGGGAACTACGGGAATGCAATTCAGCAGGTCAAAAGCGCGCTTTTCAAGGTTCTGGCTGGTGATGTATTCGAGCGCCTGCCAGCGCGTGAGCCAGCGATTGCGATTCATTACTTTTACGTTGCCTGCCACCGCGCCGAGGTTGGGGTTGGCGAAGTGGCGGACGAGCCGCGGGATCGCGTCGGGATCCACAATAGTATCGGCGTCAATCGAGATCACGATTTCGCCGGCGGCCTCGGCGAGTCCGTGATTCAGCGCCCCGGGCTTGCCATGGTTCGATTGCAGCAGTAGTTGCACGCGGGGGTTGCCTTTGAATTTTTCATTGACGAGCTCGGCGGTGCGGTCTGTGGAGCCATCGTCCACCACGAGCACTTCGAGCTTCGGGTAATTGGAGGCCAGCGCAGCGCGAACGGTGTCAACGATCACAGATTCTTCGTTGTACGCGGGAATCAGAACGGAAACCTCCGGCTTGTATTCAGGATGATCGGCAGGTGCGGGGCGAAGCTTTTCCGCAAGAGCCAGGAAGCCGATGATGAGCGCGCGGCCGCTGACCAACAGAATGCCCGCCATGAAGATGAAACTGATGCCTGAACGCATCCAGCGATATACGTCGAACATGAATGCGTCGGCACGCGCCAGCAGCCATTCCTTTTGGCTGAGGGGCGGCATCACTTGAGTGCGCGTCTGGCCAAGCAACGATGAGACGGAGACAAACTCGAAGCCTTTGCCGCGCAGACCATCGATAATTTGCGGCAAGGCTTCGAGTGTGTGGCTGCGGTCGCCACCGCCATCATGCAGCAGGATGATGTTTCCCTTGCCCTTCTGCGCGTCGGCAAGTACCCGCTGCACAACCGTTTCTACCGGCGGCGGGGCGCCACCGTTTGCCTCACCCCAATCGTGCGGATCAATCCGCGCACCAACGATGATGTAACCCATCGACTGAGGAATCGGGAGCATCTGGATTTCACTGGCGGTTTCGGGTTGATGGTCGATTCCGTAAGGAGGGCGGAAGAGCAATGTCTTGACGCCCAACGTGCTTTCAAGAAGCAGTTGGGTGAGGTTCAGCTCGAATTGTAGCTGCGCTTTCGTAATCACATCAAACTCAGGGTGCGTGAATGTGTGATTGGCGATCTCATCGCCCAGCGCGTATTCCTGCTTGATGATCGCCGGATACTGATTTGCAGGATCGCCGATCACGAAAAAGGCGGCCGGCGCCTGCTTTTGTTTCAGGACATCTAAAATCTTAGGGGTCCAATCCGGATCGGGCCCGTCATCGAATGAAAGCGCAACCCTTTTTGGTACGGCGCCCATTTGCTGGATCCGCCAGGAGAGCGGATAAGTCTGAAAAGTCTCATCGGTGAAAAGATTCGCGTCGGGATCAAATTGAAATGTGCGGCGGCCGCTCTGGGGCGTCGCCGTGATGCGCCAGATATCGCCGTCACCCTCGAGAATCAAATCGTAGCCCGGAGGAATATCCTCGAGCTTCTTGCGCGCCGCGTCGTCCGCTTTCGAAGCATCCCAGATCGGCCACATGGAAGGATCTTCTTCGCCCAGGCGCCACAGGACGGTGCCTCGGACCCCGTAGCGTTCGGCAGTCCGGAGTTGGTTGTAGGCCGTAACGCCATCGAGAAGCCAGAGCTCGTGGACCTGATTGTTTTCATCTTCGTATGAGAAATGGGGATTGAGCGAGTCGGGGTCATACTCGACCTGCGTGTCCGACTCGACCGCCGTCACCATGGCTTCTTCAAACGTGACTGCCTTGGCCGCCGGATGGGGATTTTTCTTAGTCTTGACAGGCCAGTCGTAACCATAATTTGCGATGCCCAGAACAAGCTTTTCAGGCGGCACAAGCTTCAGCATGTTTTCGATGTTTCGATCGAACCATTCTTGTGCCGCGATCGGTCCGGGAGGCGAAGTCTGCCAGTGCTGGTCGTAATTCATCAGAACGACGGCGTCAGAATGCCGGCCGATGGTCTTGTAGTCGTAGATCCAGTCGGCTGCGGGGAGCGCCACCATCAATTTAACGTTCACAGCATGCAGCGCAGCGGCAAGCTCGCCGATGAACCGCGTGAAATTCTGCTGGCTCGCTTCGGGGATGCTTTCAAAATCGAGAACGATTCCGGGGTGATGCTGCGCGACGGCATACTGCGCGGTAGTCTGAACCAGGCGACCGCGCGCGGCGGGATCGGCCAGCATGGGAACGAGGTTTGCGGTCTGGAACTCCGTGCCGTCCGAGTTGTTCATCAGCGCAAACACCGGCAACTCGACGCCGGCTGATTGAATCCAGGAGGCGAGCCGGGGGTCCGGCACGATATCGAGTTTTCCTTCGGCGGGAACGGGATGGAGCTTTCCGTCTGGCGTGACGACGTGGAGCGAGCCCTCGGCGGTAATGGAGTGCAGGACCTCGGGAATCAGGACGTCAATGTCATGGTAATGCTGCTGCAGCGACGCGAGGCTCGTCGGGTCCCAGCTCACGTAGAATGCCGCGCGCAGTGGATCGTAGTTTTCGGGGATTTTTCCGAGCGCCGCGACTTTTCGCTTGCGGCCCGGGCGCACGGGTTTCACCTTCTGCTTGGTACGGACCGCGTGGGGGCCTCCGCGTGTACCAGCGCGCAGAATGTCGGGCAGGTCCGGGTTGCGGATGACATTGACCAGGAAAACGATGAGAACAAGCGTAAAAAGTCCGCCCGTGATTTCCAGGCCGCGGCGGGTGCGCCGCCAGCGACGGCGGTCCTGATCGTAGAAAATTGGCTTGCGTTCAGGCATTGGGACAATCCAAGCTAGCCGTCCGTCGAATTGGTGTCAATGACCGCTGCTGCTCGAATGCGCACAAACGCCGCTCTTGCTGTACTGACGGGGCTTGGACTGCGATTATTTTTTGTCCTTAAATTTCCCGCGACAAATTCTGGCGATTCTCCATTCTACATCGAATTGGCCTGGAACTGGCTGAAGAACAGCATTTATGGATTCTCCGTGAATGGCCGCTTGACGCCTGTAGATATGCGCGTGCCGGGTTACCCGGCATTTCTTGCGGCCATTTTTGCCTTCGCGGGGGAATCTCCACGGGCTGCACTGGTGGCGCAGGCGGTGGTGGATGTTGCCGGGTGCTTCGCAATCGCATTGATTGCGGCGCGGCTCGCTCCCGAGCCATCACGGCGGCGCGTCACGCTGGCTGCATTGTGGCTTGCGGCGCTCTGCCCGTTCACCGCGAATTATTCGGCGGCGGTGCTGACGGAAGTGCTGGTCACATTTCTAACGGGCCTGGCCATCCTGGTCCTGCTCCAGACGGACCTTGGCGCGGGAACTGACATAGACCGCGCGCCGTTTTTCCTAAATCACTGGTTTTTGGGTGGAATCATCGTGGGCTTCGGCACGCTGGTGCGGCCTGAAACGCCCCTGCTGCTCGTGGCCACCGCGCTGGTTCTCGCTGCCAAGTGGTGGCGGCCGTGCAACTGGATGAAACTGGTGCGCGCGGGCCTATTGATGGGGGCCGGCCTGCTGCTGCCGCTTCTCCCATGGGCCGCGCGCAATTGGAGCACACTCCACGACGTGCAATTTCTTGCCCCTCGTTATAGCGAGCTGCCCGGCGAATATGTCCCGCTGGGATTCACTTCCTGGACGAACACTTGGTTGTGGCGTGTCCGCGATGTGTATCTGGTCGATTGGAAAGTGGACGCGGAAGAGATTCCGTTAGATGACATTCCCGGATGCGCGTACGACTCACAGGCAGAGAAAGAGCGCGTCGCCGATCTGCTCGAGCAGTACAACGAATCACTGACGATGGGGCCGGAGCTCGACAAGCAATTCCTTGAGGTCGCGAGCGAGCGCACCCGGCAGCATCCACTGCGCACCTACGTCTCGATCCCGTTTCTCCGGTCTCTCACGCTGTGGTTTTCACCGCGCATCGAACTGCTGCCGTATTCCGGCCACCTGCTGCCGCTCAGGGACGAATGGCGCGACGATCGCAGAGATTTCGTCGTGACGCTCACCCTGGTTTTCGTGAATGCAATCTACATAATGCTGGCGCTCGCGGGTGCGTGGCTGGCTCGCCAGCGGCCTGGCTGGGCGCTGCTGATTGCATTCATTCTCGTGCGCACCGCCTTCATCGCGTATTTCGTCGACACGCCCGAGCCGCGCTACGTCCTTGAATGTTTCCCAGCGGTGATTGCGCTCGCCGCACAAACCTGGGCTAGAAATTCCGCATAGGATAGAAACGAGAGGCAGGGAGCGAGGTTGCGCCTCGCTCCCTGTATCCGTAGTCGGTCAGAAGGAGAAGCGGGCTGCAAATTGGAACGCCCTCGGCCCGCCGGAGCCAAAAAAGCCCCCGGCGGTCTTGAGAGGTTGGTTAAAGTTGGGCGCGCTGATGTCGTTGGCATATCCGAAGTAATCCGAGGCGGTAAAGCCGCGGATGTTGGTTATGTTAAACAGGTTGAATACCTCGCCGATCAGATCCAAATGATACCGCTCGGCGTAGGTAAACGTGCGGCTCACGCGCATATCCCAAGAGTCAAACCAGTTGCCGAAGTGCAAGCCGGGAGCGACCGGCGCCACGGTTCCGCCCACGCGACACGGTAACGTCACGGTTACGCCGGGGCCCGGAGTGGGACAAAGGCTCAAAGCGTCCCACGCGGCAATCGCCGCGTTCAATTCCGCACTATTCTGGACTTCGCGAGCGAGGGCATTGCGGGGGACACCCAAGAAGCGTTTTCCACCGATAAGTGGGTTGCCCGGGATTGGTGAACTGAGCGTCCAGATCGGAGAGATGTCAATCTTCCCCGGCACCTGAAACTGGCCGAAGAAGACCAGGCGGTGGCGCTCGTCAGTTGTTGCATAGCCCTTTTCTAACGCCAGGTTGTTGACACCGAGTCGGAGGTCGGCCTGCCCCGTCACCTTGAAGGGCACCTGATCGTCATTCGCCTCGTTGAAAGATTTTGAGAGGGTGTAGTTGATATTGAAGCCGTAGGTCCAGGGGCCATGCGTTACCGGGCGCCGCTGTACGCTGACGAGCAGGCCGTCATACCACGTTTTCGCTTCGGAGGCGATCTCCTGTACCTGGCTCACAACCCCAGTGAGCGGGTCAACTGGATCGATCTCTACGTTGTTCGAATCGCGCAGAACGCGCCCAATGAGGAAGCGCGAGCCGCGGTTGGTGACCCCATCAGCGGAAAGCAGCCAGTTCCGCGCGACCTGCTGCTGGATCCCCAGGGTGAACTGATTGACCCTGGGGTGAGTGATGTTGTTGGCGAAGACATTGTCACCGACCCCCTGCGAGCTGACGGCACCGCTGAACGGACTGGCGAGAGTGGGAGTGCCCGAATCAAATTTGGGCTCATTTCCCGGCGTTCCCGGCGCCGTGCAAATGGCAGTGGTACCGTTCATGAATCCCGCCGGGGGTACGGGCATGCTGCACGTGGAGCCCGCAAACCCGTTGAGTCCGAGACGCCGGCCGTCCACGAGGAGCTCCAGAAGTTTTGCCTCCAGGATCACACGGTCATAGTAACGCCCATAGCCACCACGGATCACCGTTTCTCCCTTCCCAAAAGGATCCCAGGCGAATCCGATGCGCGGGCCCCAATCGTTCCAGTCCGGCGAACGATGGGTAAGACCGAGAGCAGTCCTCAGCCAGATGCAGGGGCTGGTGGGTGGGGTCGAAAGAGGTACCGGACACGGTTTGTGAAGGCCATTGTCAGTCCCGAAAATGTCGGTATCGAACTCCCAGCGAAGCCCGAGGTTCAGGGTCAGATTCGGTCGGATGCGCCAGTCATCCTGGATGAAGAAGCCGGCATAGTTGTTGAAATCAAAGGGGGCATGCGGGAGGGCACCCCCTCCGGCAGTATTTTGGAGGACGAAGGAAATCGGAATGTCCAGGTCATTGCAAGGGTTGACAGAACAGGGCGTGCCCATGCGGCGATTCACGGTCGGGAGGTCCTCCGCCAAGAAGACGGAGCCGCTGCCGAACAAATCGAACAGGATGTCCGAGCCGAAACGTTCCCACTCGCCACCAAAGTGAAGTGTGTGTTTCCCAGCGGTCCAAGAAAAGGTGTCCCGAATCTGATGGCGGTCGAGCCTCGTCCGCTGAGGACTTCGGTAGTTCGGACCGTCTTCGACGGTGGGGAAGACAAGCTCAGGATTGACGAGCACGCCACCGATGACTGCGGGGAACAGATCCGCGGGATTGGTCGTCGCTGCGCCAGGGAACCGGGGAATCTTGTTCAGGAATGCGTCGTAGTGATAGACGAGATTGTTCACCTGGGATGGGGAAAAGGTGTGCGTCCAGTTGGCGACCACCGAGTGAAAGCGATTGAGCGAGTCGTTGAAATTGGAGACGGTTGGGAGCGATGCCTGGAGAACCGTAGGCGTAGTCTGTGTGGACTGGTTGTACGAGTATCGTAGAAAGACGGCGTCCCTGTTAGTTATCTGCAAATCGGCACGGCTGTCAAATAGGTGTTCGCGCAGAGGGACCGCGCCCGCGCTCGTGATCACCTGGTCGGTGGTGAAGTCGCGGACACCGGTCTGCTCAGCCGCGTTTTGATGACGCCGCTCGTAGGACGCGAACAACCAGGCGCGATCCTTCCTGATCGGGCCGCCGAACGAGCCGCCGTAGTGCTGGCGGTCGAATGGAGGCGTGGGCTGGGAACGGTTAAAAGTCGCCGGAAGACCTTGTATATTTCTGTTGCGGTCGTAAAAAAAGGCTGACCCATGGTAATCATTGGTACCCGATTTTGTGACGATGTTGATAATGCTTGAGGCTGATCGGCCTACTTCCGCTGTATAGCGATTTGTGGCAATTTGATATTCCTGCACCGAGTCCTGCGGAAAGTTTGAAAGGGTTCCGCCGACGACTTCATCGTTGTCGTCGCCCCCGTCCACTGTGATGTTCCCGCCTCGGCCGAATTGTCCTGCCGATGAAACTTCCACCGAGTTTGTCTTGGTAGGGTCGAAGTTGACAGCCGCGCGGTTGCCTGGTAGGAGAAAAGCAAGTTCGAAGAAATTGCGTCCATTCAATGGAAGACTCTGAACTGTTTTAGCAGTGATCTGGTCTTCGACGGTGGACTGGGTGACATCCACACCTGTGACAGCCTCCGTGACGGTCAATTGCTGGCCGACGGACGCAAGAACCAGAGGAATGTCGAGCGTTTGGATGCGCCCGACCTCCAGCTCCACGTCCTTGAACTCCCGCGACGCAAACCCTTTTGCCTCCGCACGGACGTCATAGACGCCCGGCATCAAATTTGTGATGGTGTAATAGCCTTCGCTCCCCGACGTCGAGTCGCGCGAAATTCCTGTCGCATGGCTCGCGGCACTCACGCGCACCCCAGCAACGACGGCACCTTGCGGGTCCGTAACCGTCCCATTGAGAGTTGTGGTGGGAAGCTGAGCCCGGACAGACACGCAGCAGAAGCACATCACAGCTGACATCCAGAGAATCGCTCGGATCGTACGGGAAGTCTCCATTGTTGCCTCCTGAGCACGCACGGTGATGTCCGTGAAGCCAGATTCAGTGGGCCGGCAACCAGCTTGCCGGATGAACCCACCTTTAACGCAGGAGGGCCTCAGCGCCACCCCAGCGCCAAAGTGGAGGACTGATTACCTTAATTGGACAGCGAATGCAAGCCCCGAATAGCCGGGTGGCAGCCGCACGAACGGTTATGGGAGGACTGAATGAAGACTTATGCTCTGGCCGTGCAGCCGCTTCGTGTTTTGCTTCAGCTTTCCTCGACCGGTTCGGGATGAATGGTCAGCCGGAAAATCTGGGGGAAACGTTCTTTGACTCGATCTTCGAGCGCGGCAGTGATGTCGTGAACTTCGGTGACCGGCAGGCCGCCGTCCATTGCGCAATGGCAGGAGACCAGTATTTTATGGTCCACGCTGCGGACGTGCACTTCGTGGCAATTCACCAGCTCGTGATACTCGGATTGGAGTGAATTCAAAAAATTCTGGACCGAGCGCGAGAGATCTTTCATCTCCTCCGCGCCGGCAATCCGCGTGCCGAGCGGCTCGATGTGGATATTGACGCGCGCGCGAGGGTCGGTGCCGCGGCGAATGTCCTCCTCGAGTTCGGTGGCGCTGTGATGCGCTTCGCGCAGGCTGGCACCCTCATTCACCTCCAGATGCAGCTCGATGAAAAGGCGTCCGTCGAATTGGTGTGCCGACAATTCGTGCACGGCAAGACCGCGGCGCTGGGCGATGGCGCGGATTTTCTCAAACAAATCTTCATCGCTGCGGGCGCGCGGCTCGACGTGGACTACAACATCGGCCGGCACGATTTGCCCGATGCGCTTCTCGATGGCGTCGCTGGCCGCGTGCGCCTGCTCCAGGCTCGAGGTCCGCGGCACGCTGATGGTGACGTCCACGAAGTAGCGCTGGCCCGCGCGGCGCACCCGAACGCGCTCCGTTCGCAGCACGCCCGCCGTCTGGTCCACGGCGCTGGCGATTTGTTCACGCAAGCCGCTGGGCGCCACGTCCAGCAGCGCGTCCACTGTTTTCTTTCCGAGCCGGGACCCAATCCAGATAATGACGCCGGCGACGCCCAGCGCGGCAATCGCGTCGAGCGTCCCCAGCCACTCGATTCCAAATTTCATTCCGATCCATGCGCCGGTGATCCCCAGGATCACCACCAGCGTGCTCCACACGTCAGTGGAAAAATGCAGCGCGTCGGCCTCGAGCGCTTCGCTCGGATATTTTCGCGCCACGCGGTTCAGCGCGCGAGCCCGGAAAAAGTCCACGCCCATTCCCAGCGTCAAGATGAAGATGGCCGTTAGACTCGGCCGAATGTGGGCCGTGTGGAAGATGAGACGCTGAAATGCTTCCCAGATGATGTAGATCGCCGTCAGCAGCAGTAGGCCTGTCTCGACAAACGCTGAGAAGCTCTCCACTTTTCCGTGCCCGTAGAGATGTTGTGCATCAGCGGGCTTGTCCGCCACAACCACAGAAAGATAGGTGATGACTGCGGCGACGAAATCGAGAATGGAGTGCAGGGCTTCGGACAAGATCCCCAGGCTGCCGGTAACCACGGCGAGAAACACCTTCAGCGACACGAGCACGACTGCGGAACCCACAGAAGCGAGCGCCGCCAAGCGTTTTTCGCGAGTGGCCTGTTCGGGTGTCTCTGCCATGGTTCGGGCGATTATACGCTGGCACTGCAGCGTGCAAAGCGCCGCCGAGGGGATTCACGTCTAGGGGCTGATTTTCCGCACTCCAGCGCGGTTTCCCTTCATCCATCGACGCAGACAGCGAAAGAAATCTGTCGTGGGTGGGCTGGATGGTATGGGAATTTGTGCGCGCGATTACTTGAAAGGTGGCGACGGAACTAGCGGCAGGCGGCGCGGCTCACCATGGAATCCGCGAATTTCCACTTCCTCGAGCAACAGTGAAGGCGCAATGACGGCGCTGGGAATGCCGCCCTGCGCGGCGCCGAACGCGCCGAGCGCTGTGCCCGCGAACCCCCCGGCGGGATTTTGCATGTAGCTGAAGACGGCGGGGTCGTCGCCGATGCCAAGCAGATTTCGTATCGAGCGCAACGTAAGCCCTTCGATGCGGCCGCCGCGCACCAACTCTTCGCGCCCGTCGGCCACATAAACGCGGTAAATCCGCAGTGGCATCCGCTCACCGGTTGCCACTCCCCCTGCAATCCCGCCTATAAATTCCGAAAAATCTTCCTGGCGGACTGAAGAGAGCGCCGGATTATCCATGCTCTTCACTTCGATGCACCATTCGTGACCGTCGGCGCGGCAGGCATCCAAAAATTTCTTGCGCAGGTCCGCGGATTTGAGTGCTTCTTTCGACTGAAAGAAAAGATTGCTGCTAAGCGGCTGCGGCGTCGACAGGTTGGCGGAGCGGGCATGGCCGTTGGACGCCTGGAAATCAGGACCGGGGCGCCGCGACATCAGTAAATTTTTCAGCACGCCATTCTCAACCATCGAGACACGCTGCCCCTTCACGCCTTCATCATCCACTTCGTAATTGCCCTGTAACCACTGGCCCTGATATTCCTTGACCGTGGGATCGTCCACCAGCGTGACGCTGGGCGGTAGCACGCGCGTGCCCACGCGC
>Ga0307475_10001323_pt1 | contig 14720 bp, 10 predicted proteins | sample atmos_gasesECM1C_FD_203317 | JGI IMG/M metagenome (GOLD analysis project Ga0307475, IMG submission 203317) | Hardwood forest soil microbial communities from Morgan-Monroe State Forest, Indiana, United States - atmos_gasesECM1C_515 | ecosystem: Environmental > Terrestrial > Soil > Temperate... | reverse complement strand
CTGAAGCTAAAGCAGCGCGAGGCTGGGAGCAACGAGAACAGGGCGGGAACGTGTTCAATGCTCTACTGGCGGAAAAGAAGCGAAGAGGCCCTGAACGCGAGGCGGACTTTCGCCTGCTAGGCGAAGAACTGGCCCATGCGGCGGAATTTTTCGTAGCGCTGATTGAGGAGTTCCTCGGGGGTGAGCAAAGTGAGCTCGTCCAACGCCCGCACCAAGAAAGGCTCGAGCAATCTCCCTGCGGATTCCGGATCAAAGTGGGCACCGCCTTCGGGTTCAGGCACGATTTCGTCAACCAGTTGGAGATCGAGAAGATCGCGGGCGGTGATTTTCAGAGCCTCCGCAGCGGTTTCGGCCTTGGAGGCGTCGCGCCACATGATGGAGGCGCAGCCTTCGGGCGAGATCACTGAGTACACCGAATTCTCGAGCATGAAAACGCGGTCGCCAACCGCGATGGCGAGTGCGCCGCCCGAGCCGCCTTCGCCCGTGATGGTGATGACGATGGGTACGGGCAGGCGCGACATCTCGCGCAAGTTGAATGCGATGGCTTCCGCCTGGCCGCGCTCCTCCGCGCCGACTCCGGGATATGCGCCGGGCGTGTCCACAAAAACGAAAATTGGACGGCGAAACTTCGCGGCAAGCTCCATTGCACGGAGAGCCTTGCGATAGCCCTCAGGTTTGGCCTGGCCAAAATTACGCGCGACGCGCTGCTTGATGTCGCGGCCCTTTTGATTGCCCACAATCATCACAGGCTTGCCATGGAAAAAGCCCATTCCGGTAATGAGAGCCGTGTCGTCAGCAAAATTGCGGTCACCGTGGATTTCAGAAAACTTTTCGAAGAGCAGCCGGATGTAATCGTCGGTGTAAGGACGCTGCGGGTGGCGGGCAAGTTGGAGGCGCTGCCACGCACCGAGGTGGGTGTAGAATTCCCGCTTTAGTTCATCAACCTCGTTCCGGATTCGGTCAATCTCAGCAGCAGTGTCGCCGGTGGGGGTAGAGAGGCGGGACAATTCTTCCACGTCGCGCTCGAGAGCGGCGATTTCGGTCATGCGCTGCTTTTCTTTTTGTCTGGCTTCGGAATCAACGTTTGCTGGGCGCGAAGCTCCAGCGGCTTCAGAGTTGGGGGCGCTCTCACGGCTGCCCCTCCAACCGCGTGGCTGAGTTCCACCACTTCCATCGCTCTTCAGGTCAGTAGCCGTTCCTGCTGCGCGCGGGGCAGCTGCACGAGCCTTGCGTGCGGCTTTAATCTCCTTCAGTTGCTTCGCGCGCTCCCGGCGCTCTCGCAGACGGTCGCGAAAACGATCGCCCTTCTCACTCATTGGACCACCGCCACGGAATCCGTGCCACAAATTTCGCGGACGCGTTCCACAAGCTCAGGGTCCGCTTGCACTGCGCTCCCGGCTTCGAGCGTGGCTTCGGTGCCGTCGTCCTTCACAAGCTCGAAGGCCACGCGGCAGCGGCCGGGGCGGCGTGAAAACAGGTCCTGCAAGCGATCGAGCGCGCCCGTGTCGAGTGCGTTCAGATCTACGCGCACGCGCAGGAGGCTTGGGGGGCGGTCTGTGACCTGGTCGAGAACTCGAGCATCCGAAACGATGAGACGCGTGCCCACATCCTCCACGGCGACACGGGCTTTCACCAGCAGAGGTGTGGCGGCTTTCAGCAGCGGCTCGAGCTTTTGGAACGCCTCGGGGAAAACGAGTGCGTCGGTCACTCCAGTGCGGTCTTGTAACGCGAGAATTGCCCAGCGCGCGCCGCGACGGGAGCGCATGGGCCGCGTCTGGACGATAATTCCGGCCACGACGATGTCTTCGCCATTGCGACGGCCTTCAATCGTCGAGAGCTCGACGGCGGTGAGATCCTTCAAACGGCCGGCATATTTGTCGAGCGGATGGCCGGAGATGTAGAAGCCCAGAGTGGAATACTCGGCCGCAAGGAGCTCGTGCTCAGCCCATTCCTCCACGTCGGGGAGGACATTGGGCTGGAGAGTAGGACCAGGCGAAGAGCCGCCGCCGAACAGGCCGTGCTGCCCGCTTTCCCGCGCGCGCTGCAAATTCTGTGCGCGGTCCATGGCACGATCGATTGAAACCATCATTTGTGCGCGATGAGCGCCCAGGCCATCCATGGCACCTGAGCGGACTAGGCTTTCGAGCACTCGTTTGTTCACCACTCGTGCATCCACGGATTCGCAGAATTCAAATAACGTCGTAAAGCGGCTGAGCGACCCGCGCGCCAAGAGGATTCCCCTCACGGTATTTTCGCCTACGTTCTTGATGGCACGCAGTCCGAAGCGAATCTGATCGCCGGTCGGCGTGAAATCCACGTCGCTCGAATTCACGTCTGGCGGCAGTACGGTGATACCCATGCCGCGAGCCTCGTTGATGTACTTGACGACCTTCTCCGTATTGCCTGTTTCCGAGCTCAGCATGGCGGCCATGAACTCGACCGGGAAATGTGTCTTCAAATAGGCCGTCTGGTAGGCCAGCAGCGCGTAGGCGCAGGAGTGCGATTTATTGAAGCCGTAGCCGGCGAATTCAGCCATTAGGTCGAATATGCGCTCGGCTTTCTTTGCCGGGATTTTGCGCGCCAGGCAGCCAGCCAAGAATTTCTCGCGCTGAGCGGCCATCTCTTCGTGCTTCTTCTTACCCATTGCGCGTCGAAGCAGATCAGCATCACCGAGTGAGAAGCCAGCGAGGCGGTTGGCGATCTGCATCACTTGCTCTTGATAGAGAATGACGCCCCAGGTCTCAGAAAGAATTTCTTCCAGCTCCGGGAGATCGTAGGCGACTTTCCTTTTGCCGTGTTTGCGTGCGATGAAATCGTCAATCATGCCGCCCTGAATCGGGCCGGGGCGGTAGAGCGCATTGAGCGCGGTCAGATCCTCAAGCCGCGTGGGCTGATAGCGGCGAAGGATGTCGCGCATGCCGTGTGATTCAAACTGGAAGATACCGGTGGTGTCGCCTCGCGCGAACAGCGAGTAGGTGGGGGCATCGTCGAGCGCGAGCGTGGTGAGATCAATGTCTATACTTCGATTATGCTTTATCAGGCGCACAGCATCATCGAGCACCGTGAGAGTGGTCAGCCCGAGGAAGTCCATCTTAAGCAGGCCGATGCGCTCGAGTGCATTCATATCGTACTGCGTGGTGATTTCATCCTTGTTCGATTTGTACAGTGGAACGATTTCAGTGAGAGGCCGCGGTGAGATGACCACACCGGCCGCGTGCGTGGATGCATGGCGCGCCAGCCCCTCGAGGCGCAACGCGACTTCAACCAGTTCCTTCACTCGTTCATCAGACTTGCGCAGAGCGTCGAGTTGGGGCGATTGTTTCAGTGCATCCTCGAGCTCGATATTAAGCGTCGCCGGAACCAGCTTAGCAATCTTGTCCACCTCACCGTACGGCATGTCGAGTGCGCGGCCCGCGTCTTTCAAGACGGCCTTGGCAGCCATGGTGCCGAAGGTGATGATCTGCGCGACACTTTTTTCGCCGTACTTCTGCCTGACGTATTCGATCACTTCGCCACGGCGGCGCATGCAGAAATCGATGTCAATATCGGGCATGGAAATGCGCTCGGGATTAAGGAAGCGCTCGAAAAGCAAATCATACTGAAGCGGATCCACATCCGTGATGTGGAGCGCATAGCTGACCAGGCTGCCGGCGGCTGACCCGCGGCCGGGGCCCACGGGAACGCCTTGCGCGCGGGCGTAGTGGATGAAATCCCACACGATCAGGAAATAGCCTGCGAAGCGCATCTTCTGGATCATCGCGATTTCGTCTGACAGGCGGCGCTCGTAATCAGCGATGGAGTGGCGCAGGCGGCCCTCCTTCGCGAGCCGTTCGAGGAGGGGCGCGCGCGACTGGAAACCTTCACTGGCCACTTTTTCGAAATAGGAATCTGTAGTGTGGCCATCCGGTACTTTGAACTCAGGAAATGGATTGCCCACACGCTGGATTTTCACATTGCAGCGGTCCGCAATTGCGACGGTCCGCTCGAGTGCATCGGGAAGCTCGCGGAACACTTCCGCCATTTCCACGGCAGTTTTGAAATAGAACTGGTCGGTGGCAAATTTCATGCGCGAGCCGTCGCTCATGGTCTTGCCGGTCTGGATGCAGAGGAGCACTTCCTGGGCGTGGGAGTCGGCGCGGGTGAGGTAGTGGCAATCATTCGTGGCCACGAGCGGAATGCCCGTGTCGCGCGAGAGCCGAACCAACTCGCGATTGATGCGCTGCTCGATTTCGAGGCCCTGATCTTGCACTTCAAGGAAGAAATTCCCTTTGCCGAAGATGTCGCGCAGGCGGTAGGCGTTTATGCGCGCCTGGTCATACTTGTCGGCGAGTAATGCATCAGCAACCTCGCCGCGCAGGCAGGCGGAAAGCGCGATCAGCCCTTTGCTGTGCTGGGCGAGGAGCTCATGATCCACACGCGGCTTGTAATAGAAGCCGTCAAGAAACCCAATGGACACGAGTTGAATCAGATTCCTATAGCCCTCCTCGTTTTCGGCGAGGAGGACGAGATGATTTGACCGCTCGGCATCGCTCCCCCGATTCTTGTGATTGTCGGGCGCGACGTACACTTCGCAGCCAATGATGGGCTTGACGCCATGCGTCATGGCCTGGTGATAAAAATTGGCTGCCGCGAAAAGATTCCCGTGATCTGTGACGGCTACGGCGGGCATCCCGCGTCGAGCGGCTTCTGCGGTCAGTTCGCCGATTTCGCAAGCGCCGTCGAGAAGAGAGTAGTCCGTGTGCAGATGAAGGTGAACAAAGTTCGGAGCGGACATGCCAAACTATTCTAAACCAGCTTTGAGGATTGGGCCACGACCTTTGTGGAGCGCATTTTTTCTCAGTACGCCGTCTTTTATGTCAGTGGCAATTTAGGAGGAGCATATCTATGCATAGAATTTTATTTCTTTGCATTTTTGCTTGAGCGCCGGGGTTTCGAGCGCCTCAGCACAGGGTCGAGTGGAGATCACACCCTTTGGCGGCACGCGATTTGGCGGCGAGATTGATCTGACCACGCCGAACATACAAAACATCGACTCGCTAAAGATCAAGACCAGCTGGGACTACGGCGTCCTCGCCGACTTCACCGTCTTCCCCAAATTTCAGGCAGAATTCATGTGGAACCGGCAACCCACGCTATTGGACGCTCACGTGTTTAACACCAACACTATCGCAAGCACTACGGACGCGACACTCGACATGTACCAATTCAGCGGGCTGTATGAATTCGGACAAGAGAGGGCGAAACTGAAGCCGTTCGTGGTGGCCGGTTTGGGATTGACTCACATTGATTCGAAGGGCGAGCTGAATTTCGAGAATCGCCTGTCGTTCAACATTGGGGGCGGGCTGAAATATTATTTCTCTCGCCACGTAGGTCTACGGTTAGAAGCGCGCTATTCGCCAACGCAAACAACATCGTCGCGCGGGGTTGTTTGCGATCCCTTCCTCGGCTGCTTCAGCACAAGGGTCCAAAACTACGCGCAGCAGGGACAGGCAAACGGGGGAATTATTTTCCGATTCTGAAGCACTTAGACAAAGTCTTGTTGTGACATCTTTTCGTACGTTCTGAGTTAATCACTGGCCTGCAGAAAATTGGCGTGAGGACAACGCCGCCGCATCTGCCTCAGCGGCGCCGCGACTTCTTTGCTCCGCGTGATTTGGGCTTGCTGCGCGCGGGACGAGCACGGGACTTCTTCAAGTGCCGCAATTCTTTGGTGTGCTCCGCGGCCTCGGCGTGCTTTTCTTTCGCTTTGGCTCCGATAGCGGCGGCTGCGTGCGAGGGCTTTGAGCCCCCGGCAGCGCCTCTCGGGGGTGTCCCTTTCTCGGCCACAGTGGGCGGCGCCGGAGCAGCGGTGGGCGCTGCGTGAACCTTCCCCTTCTCATGGGGCTTCGCTTCTGTAACTGCCGCGGCCTTGCCCTTGCGCACTTTCTTCTCTTTTTCGAGTTTCTTCTTCGGCTCTTCCTTGATCCCCGCGAGTTGGCGAAGGATTTTCGTCCGGCTTTCGGGATCGCGTCCTTTGCCGCGGAGCTGCATCTCGAAGAACTGTTCTAGAATCTTGTCGAACTTCGGCCCGCGAGCAATGCCCAACGCATCGAGTTCGCCCGTGGGGAGTGCCAGACGAAGCGGGCGCCATTTCTGGATGTAGTTCCGCAGTTTCGAGGCCACCCGTGGATTCGCCAACTCCGCTTCGATGAACACCAGCATCTCGGCGGGCAATGATGCAATGTAGAAGTAAGCGTCCTTGGCCGCGTCCGTTTTCCGGCTCTTCAGGACTTTCGCGATCCTCTGCGCTTCCGGGACCAGATGCGCAACGGCATCCACTTCCGCGGCGCGAAATTCCATGTTGCGCATTGCAGCCGCGGCCTCGCGGGACTTCAAGCGTGAGAGCGTGTAATACGTCACTGGCACTTGAAGGCGAGGACGCAGGCCTGCGCCAACGTAGTTTGCGCGCACACGCGCCATCTTGTTTAGCATGTCGTAATCCGGTTTGCGGCGCTGCAATTGCGGATGAATCGTAGCGAGAAGGCCGCGCGCCTCCCACTGTTTGAGAGTGGCCGCCGGATTGTCTTCGCGCGAGAGGGAGCGAACTTCATGGCCCACGTCCGCACCCTCGATTTTCTCATTCAATCCGCGCTCCATCGCCAACTCAAACCATTCTTGCGTGCGCGATTCCATCTTGAAGCCCATGCGGGCGCAGTAACGCAGAATACGCAGCAGACGGACGGGCTGGTTCGTGAACGCGTGGATCGAGAGCGCGCGCACTTCCTGTTTCTCGAGATCGGCGAGACCGTTGGTGGGGTCGAGGAGCAGTCCACGTGACTGCGTGTTCAGCGAGATGGCGATGGCATTGATGGCGAAGTCGCGGCGGCGGAGGTCTTCCATGACGCTCGAAAAGCGGTACTCCGGTTTTGCGCCGGGACGGTCGTACACATCCTCACGTGCCGCGGAGATGGAGCCATCCACATCGCCGGCAAAAATCATCTCATGATGGCGGATGCGTTCGCTTTCCCAGACGACGCGGGCGCCTCCTTTCTCCAACTCGCGGACCATACGCACTGGATTGCCTTCGACGGTAAAATCGAGGTCCCGAATGGGCATGCCGGAAATTAGGTCGCGAACAGCCCCTCCGGTTAAATACACATTCACATCTTGCACGCGGGAGAGCTCCTGGACGCGCTCGAGCACGGCGCGCTGCTCGGGGGAGAGCCGGCTTTCCAGCAAGTACATATAATCGGGCATGAGCTTTTCTGCCTCCTCGAATTACCGCGCCAGCCAAATCACGCGCGCGGGTGATGCGCCTTGTACACCTGTTTCAGACGTTCCTCGACCACATGCGTGTAGATCTGCGTTGTAGAAATGTCCGCATGGCCCAGCATCATTTGCACAGAGCGGAGATCGGCGCCGTGGTCGAGCAGATGAGTGGCAAAGCTGTGGCGGAGCATGTGCGGCGTAAGAGTTTTTCGCAAGCCAGCTTTGCGGCCGTACTCGCCCAGGGTCTTCCAGAAAGTGATGCGATCCACTTTGTTGGCGTGGCTGTTGATGAAAACATACTGCGAAGAACCGTCGCCCAGAATTTGCGGGCGCGACTTCTGAAGATATTCCTCGACAACAGTAAGCGCGCGCCGCCCGATGGGTACCAGCCGCTCCTTGTTTCCCTTCCCTAGGCAGCGCAGGCACCCGGCCTCCATTTGCACGTCGGCAAGACGCAGTCCGCAGAGCTCAGAAACGCGCAGGCCGGTCGAGTACATGAGCTCGATCATGGCCTTATCCCGCAGGCCGCGCGCGTCCGAAACATCCGGCTGAGCCAGCAGGCGGTCCACTTCCTCGAGCGTCAGGAAATCGGGCAGGCCCTGGCGGAATTTCGGGGATTCGATGGTGGCAGCCGGATCTTCCTTCACCTCGCCCTCGAGCAGCAGGAAACGGAAGAAATGGCGAATGGTGGCGAGATGCCGGGCCACTGAGCGGCTGTCCAGCCCCTTGCGATAGAGCGTGCTGAGAAAATCCACAACATCCCCGCGCGAAACTTGCTGGATCTTCAGCCCTTGCTTGGCAACGAAGGCAGTGAACTTTTTCATGTCTCGGCGATAGGCATGTAGTGTGTTGTCCGAGAGCCCTTTTTCAATTCGGAGATAAGTTAGAAAGGTGCGTATCTGCGATTCCATTCCGACTCTCCCAGACTCAGGAAAAAACAATCTGCGTAAATGCTATCGCTTGTGGGGATGGACAGGCCCCGGCTCGGTGCGGCAACCCTTACTCTCGGGCATGCCCTTGCAATATACATTGTTCAAAACTCCGCTCCCGCAGTAGGAAGCGGAGCGTGCTCAGCTCGGCGCAGGAGCGATAGAAGCTCGGCTAGCTCCTCGCATCGCAACAGCTTTGCCACGCCGAAATAAATAACTGTGGACCCAAGGATCATGGCGGCCAGCAATCCCACTTGATTGATGAAATGTTGCGAAGCTGCAAACCCCGACATCTTGAGCGCCGTGTAACAAGCGATCGCCATAGCCACAGTACACACCGTTATCTTGCTGATGGCGGCAATCAGTCCGCGCGAACCGAGCGCGCCGTAGCGTCTGCGAAAAATCAGAAACAGCGCGGCGAAATTGAAGTAAGCGGCGATGGTGCTCGCCATCGCCGGGCTGCCATTCAAAAAATACCGAAGGAAAAAGAACAGAAAAATCAGATTCAGCGCCAAGTTCAAAGCCAACGACCACGCCCCGACCCGTGCCGGCGTCATCGTGTCGTGCGTCGAGTAGTACATCGGCGTAATGAGCTTGATAACGGCAAATGCCGGCAATCCCAGCGAGTAGTAGAAAAGGGCCCGCGCCGTCAGAGCGGTAGATTCGGCGACGAAGGCTCCATGCTGGAACAATACCTGCACGATCGGCTGCCGCAGGAGGATCAGGCCTACCGCGGCCGGGATGGCAATGAACGATACGATGCGCACGGAAAATCCGAATGTGTGCTTCATCTCATCCATTTTCCCTTCGGCCACCTGGTGTGACATCGTCGGCAGCAGGGCGGTGGACATGGCGATGGCGTACGTGCCCAGCACGAGTTGCATAATGCGGTCCGCCACGTAAAGAGACGCAACGCTCCCCGAAGGCATGCGCGACGATGCCGAAAAAATCGTGTCCACGTACTGATTGATTTGGTACACGCTCATCCCGAAGAACGCGGGACCCAACAGCCGCCCAACTTTCCTGACCCCTGGGTCGCTTACGGAAAGCCCGAATCGAAATCGCATCCCTTGATGCACCAGCGCCGGGATTTGCATGCCCAGTTGGACGACGGGGCCAAGGAGAAATCCGATTGCGAGCGCCACGGCCGGTGTGCGGTATGCCGGCGGCGCCATCCGCATTACCGGCCGATACACGATGCCGAAAGAAAACAGAACGAACACCAGATTCAGAAAAATGGGCGTCGCAGCCGGCAGCACAAAAATGCGGAATGAGTGTAGAATCGCCGCCGCCAGCGCAGCCAGCCCGATGAAAAACACCGCTGGGAAGATGATGCGGTTCAGATAAACGGCGAGCTCCCAGCCCGAACGGTCCGCCGCGAACACCGTGTAGAGGTTGATCACCTGCCGGGAGAAAATTACGCCAAGCAGGGCGATTACCCCAAGTAGCACAGCCAGGTCCCAGAATGCCTTCCCGGCAAACGCCCAAACCTGCTCCCGGGGCTTGTCGCGCATGTAGCCTGTGAAGACCGGGATGAATGACGCCCCGAGAGAGCCTTCCCCTGTCATTCGCCGGATCAAATTGGGTATCCGAAGGGCAAGTACGAAGGAATCGGCGGCGGGCGACGTCCCGAGGAGGAGGGCTACTCGTTGATCGCGTAAGTATCCGCAAATCCGGCTGATAACAGTGACTAGGGCTATTGCGGAGGCCGATTTTAGGATCTGCCGTTTGACGGTCAATCGGCTGAGACTCCGATGCTAACCCTTTAAGCACCAATAAGTTGACAAAAAATCGCGTAAGGATAACATAACTCCGGGGAGTATAGCAACAACCTACCCGGAAGGGTCTTCAGCCGTTGAAAAGTAGGACGCCATCCTCGACGCACAAGAAGGTCGTGGTTCAACTCCTGGATGGCACTGCCATCCGGGGCTACCTAAACGCGGCGACCCTCGGACGCACCGAGACTATTGACCTGCTGACCCCCGAGGGTGAGCGCAAATCAATTGCGCTGGCCGACGTGAAGTCCGTTTACTTCGTCCGGGAATTCCTGGAGCCATTCGAGCCGGAGCGGAAGATGTTTCTCAGCCGCCCGAAACTGGACGGCCTCTGGGTGCGGCTGCGATTCCGCGATGACGACGTGATGGAGGGGATCGTCTCGAACGACTTGCTCGACCTACTCGACACTGGTGTGCAATTGACGCCACCCGATCTCCACGGAAATAGCTTGCGCCTGTTCATCCCCCGCACTGCACTTGAGGAAATGAAAGTTTTGGGTGTGGTCGGAGTGGCGCGGCGGACGGCACGCGATGCGACCGCGGCGCGCGCGATTGCTGCCGCACAGCCAAAATTGTTCAGCGAGTAGTTTCCTCCCGGCATCAATCCGTCTCACTTCAACTCTTTTCTGCAAATAACCTCCATCGTGTGCACGGGTGAAACTGTTGTACATTGGCATTGCCGCACGTTCGGCAGCTAGGAGAAATGGCCATGAAGCTTGGGCAGATTGCGGAAAGGCTAGGATGCTCGATTGAAGGCGACGCGAATCTCGAAATCAGTGGAGTCGCGGCGATCGACGAGGCGAAAAAGGGCGAGTTGACCTTCTTCGCGGATCGAAAATACCGCGCTACTCTTGAGAAGTCGGCAGCATCGGCCGTCATCTTGGCAAAGGAAAACGTTCCGGCGCGTATGGCGGCGCTGCGCTCAGAGAATCCACGTCTTGATTTCGCGCGCGCGATCGAAATATTTCATCCCGGGCCGCATTTTCCCGGGGGCATTCATCCCACGGCCGTCGTGGCTGATTCGGCGAAGGTTGGGGCGGGAGCACACATCGGTCCACATTGTTTTGTTGACGAAAATGTTGAGATCGGACGAAATGCGGTGCTGCACAGTTTTGTGGCTATCTATCGCAACGCACGAATCGGTGACGATTTCTTCGCACACTCACACGTCTGCGTCCGCGAAGGCAGCCGGATTGGAAATCGTGTGCTGCTCCAGAATGGCGTCGTGGTGGGGAGCGATGGGTTCGGATTCGAAAAGCAGGCTGATGGCCGGTGGTACAAGATTCGCCAGGCCGGAATCGTGGCGATTGAAGATGACGTCGAAATTCAGGCCCACAGCGCAATTGACCGCGCGACTATCGGCGAGACGCGCATCGGCCGTGGGACTAAAATTGACAACCTGGTGCAAGTGGGCCACTCCTGCAAGATCGGGGAGGACACGCTCCTCTGCGGCCAGGTCGGGCTTTCCGGCACGACCCGCGTTGGAAAGCGTTGCATTCTCGCTGGCCAGGTGGGCGCTGCAGGGCATCTCACGATCGGCGATGGCGCCACGATCACCGCGCAAAGCGGAGTGCCGAATGACGTCCCGGCCAGCGCTATCTTTTCCGGCTATCCTTCGATGGAGAATCTCGCGTGGCGGAAATCCGTGGCTGTGTTTAATCGCCTGCCGGAACTTCAGAAAGAAGTGCGGATGCTCCGTGACGAGGTCGCGCGGTTGAAGGAAAAGACTCTCTGAGCAGTCATGATTTTGTCGCCGGACCTGGGCGCTGATCCTGGGGCAGCCCGGCGGCAACAAGGGCTTCCACGCGCGCGAGCAATTCGGCGCGCTTATCCATCGGGTATGCTGAAGCATCCACAGCCTGCCCAAACCGAACAATCACCTCGCCGGGGTGCACAGTCCAATCCCCTTTACGCATCAGCGTCTGCGCCCCCGCGATCGAAACTGGAACCACGGGAACGCCTGCCTCGATTGCCATCACGAAAGCCCCTTTCTTGAACGGGAGCAGGCGGCCATCGCGGCTGCGCGTGCCTTCGGGATAGACCGCGAACGACAATCCCTCCTTCAAGCATCGGACACCAATGTCAACGCTTGAAGCCGCCGCTTCCCTGTCCTCTCGGTCCACAGGTATCAATTTTGCGAGGCGCATGGCTTTCGACAGAATTGGTATTCGGAAGACCTGTTTTTTTGCTAAGAGGGACACGCGGCGCGGAATTGCTGGAACGAAGGCTAGCGGGTCCATGTTTGAAACGTGATTCGCGGCAAAAATGCAGACGCCGGGCGGAATATTTTCAAGGCCCTCGACGCGAACTCGAACGCCGGCGATGCGCAGTCCGGAGCGCACAGCCTTCATTGTCATCTGGTACATGAAATCGGGGCTGCCCGTCAGGAGACTCCACAGGATGAGCCATGGCATGACCAACATGAGGCCGAGCGCATAGTAGAGGACAACGATGATGGTTCGAATCATCTGACCGGCGAGCTAACACTTGAATCTTGCGAGTTGGGAGCTGGGAAACAGTGCAGCGCCGAGCGCATGTCAGTCAGTCGTGCCATGCAGCAGGCCATCCCGGACGCGGCGTTGCCTTTCCGTCGGCCGCGGCACCTCGGTGATGAAGCACCGCTGATCGCTGCGGGCGCCGAGCGCAAAGGTGAATACCTTCTCCTCACCTTCGCGGCGCGCTCGTAAATTTACATTCTGACCGGGAGATTGTCCGCCCAGCCACGTCGTAAATCTTCGCGGGAAAGGCTCGCCGTTCAATTCCACCAGGACATCGCCCTCCTTCACACCCGCGGCTTCCGCGGCGCTGCCGGATTCGATCGCCGCGACCACCATTCCATTCAGCGTCAGGCTCGGCCAGAAGCCGTAGTCGGCCGAATCCTGCTTTTCTATCTTGAGCACGAGGCCGCCGGCGCCAAAGAATCCGTCGTACGCAATGGCATCCGTGCCCGAAACGTACTTCTCAAAGAAACTTTGGAAACTCGTACCCGCAACTTCTTCGACCGCCGACCGAATGCCCGTGCTGTCGTCGTAGAATTTCCCCTGGCGCGCATATTTCTCGTTCATCAGTCGAAAAACATCATCGAGAGACTTCCGGTTGTCGGTGGCATCGCGAATCTCAAGATCCAGCACGACGCCCAGTATTTGCCCTTTATTGTAGTACCAGATGCTGCGATCGGGCCGGTTGTAGAAGTCGTATTTCTCGAACCATGCGTCCATACTCGATTCCTCGGCACTTTGCCACCGCCGTGCCTGCCGGGCTTCGAGTTCGCAGACTTGCTCAGCGAGGTCGCCCAACAACGTGTCTCTTGACCAAAGACCTGTGCGCTCAAGCGTATAGTATTGATAGGTGCTCGTAACACCCTCGGCGAACCACAATGCGCGCGTGTATTGCTCCTTGCTGAAGTCCACCGGCTCGAGCGATTGCGGGCGGATGCGCTTCACGTTCCAGACATGGAAGAATTCGTGCGCGGCAACGGAAATGGCGGAATCAAGCGAGCCTGTAGCAATCGCCGTCGAGTTCATGTGTTCCATTCCCCCGCCCGCGCCAATCTCAGAGTAAGGGCCGATGTGGAAGATGAACGTAAACTCCTTGAACGGTGGCCCGCCCATCAGTTGCAATTGGTAAGCTGTGATTTTTTTCAGCGCGTTTTCGAGCGTGCCTTTTTTGTAGCTGTGCGCGTCCACAACAACGCGAAAATGCGCACCTCCGCTGTCGAATTCGAACTCATCGAATTTCCCCGCTTCCACCGGCGCGTCTACGAGCGCGTCATAGCTTGCTGCCGTGAATGAATTCGGCACTGAGCCCGCCGGGAGCGCCGCGATGGTTCTCCAACCATCAGGAATGCCGCTGAAGAGCACCACGGTGTCTTCGCCGCGGCGATCCGGAACGTACATCAGGGCCTGGGCCAAATTTAGGAACGCATGATGAGAATTTAGCTGAGAGCTGAATGGTCCGGGCTCGTTCCACTCAATCGAGTAAGCGATGTTTACAGTCCGAACGCTCGAAGCCGAAAGCGAGATTTGCCATGTCTGTTTGTCGAGCTTCTGAACTCTGAGCGCAGTGGCCTCGGGTGCCAAATTCGTTGCGTGAACGTCGCGAACGCGATAGGAGAAGTCGCGAATTTGGTACAAGGCGTCCCACGCCGGCAGAGCTACTGTGACGTCACCGTCATTCTCCCGCGCATCCACTTGCATGGAGACTTGAAAAATGTGCTGCTCGGGGTGCGCCAGAGAAATCTGATATCGAATCGTGGCAAATGCGGGCTGGGAGAAAAAAGCAAGCCCAACCAAGCCGATAGCAGCGCTGAGGCGAACTATCTGCTTCAAACTTGCGCGCTTCAAAGACGGGCCCCGGACAAAGACTTCAACTTGTCGAGGAGTTTCGCGCACAAAGCGTCGAAGCTGCCGTTGGACATCACCATGACGAGATCACCGGGCCTGGCGTTCTCGGCCAGATAATCGGCAATTTCGACGGAGGAATCAAATGCCTTCGCCGGACGACCGCGCTGGCGGAGCGATTCGGCGATACCGCTAGGCGAAAGACGATCGACTCCTTCGAGCAACTGCGCGCGGCTCACGGGTCCAATGACCACGGCATCGGCAATCGCCAGCGCATCGGGCAGCACATCCTGAAATATTTTGCGCCGCATGGTATTCGAGCGCGGCTCGATGGCGGCCCAAATCTTTCGGCCTGGCCAGCGCGTGCGAGTCGCCTCGAGCGTCATCCGAATTGCGGTCGGGTGATGCGCAAAATCCTCGACGACAAG
>Ga0307475_10001322_pt1 | contig 14733 bp, 14 predicted proteins | sample atmos_gasesECM1C_FD_203317 | JGI IMG/M metagenome (GOLD analysis project Ga0307475, IMG submission 203317) | Hardwood forest soil microbial communities from Morgan-Monroe State Forest, Indiana, United States - atmos_gasesECM1C_515 | ecosystem: Environmental > Terrestrial > Soil > Temperate... | reverse complement strand
CCGTGCTGCAGCTTTTCCAGCCGCCGCAGCGGAAATGGCTTCCAGATGTCGAACACGCGAAAAAGTATGAAGCCCATCAGCAGGTACTTCCAATTGACCAGGCTGAGCACGAAGAAAATCGCGTAACCGGAGAAATCAAAATGCTCGGAGAGATGCGGCAGCGCAATAGGAATTAGCGGCAGCAGCAGCGTCAAGTGCTGCCCGGCGACTTCGTCGATCACGATGTACTGAGGATCCTTCTCGCCGGAGTATTCCACGACGCGTGCGCTGCTCCAGACGCCGATGGCGCCAAGAATCAAAAGCAGCAGCAACGCGCAAAGTAGCGGCAGCGCCAACGTGCTGTCGTGGATGTCGCTCCCCGGCACGAGAAAATGCCGGTCCGCGAACATCGCTTCAGACAGCGGATGTTGCGAGAACCAGCCGGTCACCGAGACTGGATGCAGGAAAAAAATCGCGCAGAGCACGATCGTGCCCACGCCCACCAGTGACCCATACGTCCCCGGCGATGGCCGCAAGTACCCGGTGCCCAGCGCCGTAGCGATGGCATAGGCCAACCGCGGCTTCTTCGGAGGTGGCGCAGGGTTGGGCGATGCGTCAGTGTTCGGTGTCATGCGGCTTGGGTGAGTCGTCTGGTTCGTCGTCATCTTCGCTGAAAATCGGCTCGGAAACGACATATTTTTCGGTGGCCCAGTTCCCCAGGTCCTGCAGCTTGCAGCGCTCGCTGCAGAAAGGAAATTCGGAGTGCACCTCGGAGTCGGTCGGCTTCTTGCAAATCGGACAGCGGTGTCGCATCTCCGTTCTTCTCGTATAGTTTGATTTCCTCAGTGACGAAAGATATTTCACCACGGAGGGCACAGAGTTGGCAGAGACAAATCTCTCTGCAGCCGCCAGTATAGCTTAGCTGAGCACTCGGAGCGGCGCGCCGGTGGCAATGCGCGTCAATGTTTCTGCGGCCGGTATAGACGGAGCGAAAAAGGCATTTCGCGCCGCAGGCCTCGGCAGAATCGCCACCACTCGGCCGATCAAGTCATACGCGTCAGCCTTCGTGATTTCCACGCGCGCCGCATCTCCGCTTGCGGCCGCCCCTCCGCTCGGCAACTCGATGTCCGTCAGGTACAGCTTGCCGTCGATATCCGGCGCCATGCCTTCTAGGCGCGCTTCCCACACCAGCGGATTGTCTTTCGATGGGCCTTCGACGAGCGCGGTCGCCGTGCGGCCCCTGAAACCGCGCAGCCTCTCGCGCGAAATTTTCTTTTGAATGGCCATCAAGCGATTGCGTCGTTCCGTGATCGTTTCCGCGTCTACCTTTTCGTCCAACACGTAGCTTCCCGCGTTGTCCACGTCGGAATACTCAAAGACGCCCATCCAATCGATATTTGCAACGCGCACAAAATCGCAAAGCTCCTCGAAATCCGCTTCCGTCTCGCCAGGGAAGCCGACAATAAACGAAGTGCGCAGCGAAACCCCGGGGATCGTGGCGCGAATGCGCTCCAGAAGCTTCAGAAACGCGTCGCCGTGCGAGCCGCGCTTCATGCGCGCCAGCACGTTGCGGCTGGCGTGCTGCAGCGGCATGTCCATATATTTCGCAAGCCGCGGATGCGCCGCCAGCGTGTCGAGCAATTTTTGCGTGACGCGATTGGGATACGCGTACAAAAATCGCACCCACAGCAAATCTTCCACCTGCGCCAGCTTGGCGAGCAGTTGCGCCAGCCCGTCACGCAAGCCGAGATCTTCGCCGTAAGAAGTCGTGTCCTGCCCGATCAGCGTGATTTCGCGCGCCCCGGCCGCTGCCAGGTTTTCCGCTTCGCGCACCACGGACTCAAAACGCCGGCTGCGGAATTTTCCGCGAAGCTGCGGAATGATGCAGAACGTGCAAGGGTGATCGCAGCCTTCCGCGATCTTGATGTACGCGGCGTGCCGCGGTGTGGTGATAATGCGCGGCGTCAGGTCGTGATAGAGAAAAGCCGGAGGCTGCGCGGGCAGCACGCGCAAATCCCCTTCTACCGCCTCGAGGATGCGCTCGACTTCGCCGGTGCCCACCACGGCGTCCACTTCCGGCACCTGCTCCAGAATTTGCTCGCGAAAGCGCTCGACCAGGCAGCCCGCCACGATCAATTTTCTTGCCGCGCCGAATTTCTTGTGCTCCGCCATCTCCAGAATGGCATCCACCGATTCTTTTTGCGCCGGCTCGATGAAGCTGCACGTATTCACCACCAGAATTTCGGCTTCATCCGCGCGCGGCGTCAGTTCGTACCCCTCGCGCGCAAGAATGCCCATCATCACCTCGCTATCCACGAGGTTCTTCGGGCATCCCAGGCTGACGAATCCGACCTTGGTCATAAGCAATGTTTTTGCGGCTTTCGCAATTCTCTAGTGTAACACGCGGCTATTGCTTGCCGTCATTGCCCGGGCCTGCTACCGCGTGCAAGCGCGGCAGTCGGTCTTGCAGTGCCGGAAGGGTTGGGAAGGCGCCATGAGGTTCGGATTGATACCAATACGCCACGGAAAAATAATTATCGGAGCGCACGTTCGCATGTCCATGCTCGATCGTGGCCCGCAGGGATGTTGTGAACGTAATCGGCGAGTCCAGATGAAAACGATAGACCGATGACCGCCCGCCCGCGCGTTCTTCACCCTTCAGCGGCGCCCCAAATTGCGCGAAAGAAAACGCCCGATCACCAAAGTCGAAAGCCCCCAGAAAATAATCTTCCGATCCGGTCCCGGTGATCGACGGAGATTTTTCTCCATCAATGAAAAACATGTCGTCGCCCTCGCCCCACCATCCGTCCTGGTTCTGCAACACAGACATCGTCACGCCCACAAAATGCCCGCGCCCTGTGGCTTCTACCCAGACGTAGTTGTCTTCGCCGTTTAGATTCTTCTTGTCTTCCACGATCTTGTCGCCGTTGGACTGCCACTCATTCGTCCAGCCATGATTAGGCGAAGCTTGGCGATATTGCGCGTGGAAATAGAGCAGACTGGCCGGCAACGGCCGCGGGTACGCGCGATAGTTGATGTTGAAATAAAAGTTTGGCACGTTGTGCGAACCTTCGTTGGTCACCGTGATGCGCGCGCGTTTTTGAAAGGGCATGGGGAAAAAGGAATTCAACGCCCGGTTAGGCGCCACCGCGAGCGGGGCTGATTCAAAGACAACGTAGTCGCCGAGGCCAAGGCCAAAAAAATCCCCCAGCGGGCTTTCCACGCTGGGTGTCGTTTCTTCATCCCAATACATGCGCAGAACCAGGGCCTTCAACGCCGGCCCGCCTTCCGCCCACATGGTCGTCCAGAAATGCGTGATCTCGCCCGGGCCGCGCTCGTCCATCAGCACCAGCGTTTCGCCCGGCGCGATGCGGCGGTAATCGGCATTGCCGCCGCTGCGGTCGTAACTGGAGGCGCGTTTCTGTGCGTAATCCTTTGCCTGGGGAAGCCCGGCGAGCCACTCACTCGCACCTTGGCCAAACGTCATCGCGGAAAATACGCAGCAGGTCAGTATCGCAAGCAGAGTTTTCACAGGCACCTCCCGAATCGCCGCATTCTATCTCAGGATTAGTGGTTCGAGACGGAGTTGATGCTAGTGGCGTCGCGGGGCTTCGCGAATTTGCTCCAGAAGGTAGCGGAGGCGAAGCGTGTCGCAAGGTGCGCTACCGAAGCGCGCTCTGGCGTAGATGCTGGTGAACTCGCGCACCGCGGGCGCGAGCCTCGGCGCCTGCACGTTTGATGCGAATTCCAAGGGCGTCTCTGCGGGTCGCCGCGCGAACCCATGGCGTTCCAGCAAACGCAGAAGTTCGACATACAGCCGCGAGGCCAGCAACGGATTCGCTTTCGGCGATTCCGGCGCGTGCAGTTGCCAGTACAATCGCAACCGGCGTATCAATTTGCCGAGCATCTCGTAGCGCAACGCGAGCAGCAGCAAAATGAGTAGCAGCGGTAGCAGCAAACCCAGGGTTCCGTGGCGGAGCTGCATTGATTTCAGGCGCTGCCGGTTGTTGATTTGCGCGCGCTCGAACCAGGCGGTGAGTGCTTGCGTCCAATTCCGCGACGAGCGCTGCAGCGTCTGCGCCATCTGGACCTGATGCCCGAAGTCGTAATTGATGACCCATTCGCTCCAGGTAAGCTGCATCCAATCGACATATTTCGCCAGGCGCGAGAGCAAGCCGGAGTTTTCCGCCGCCGCTGGCGTGGGATCAAAGGTGACCCAGCCGCTGTCGGGAAAATACACCTCCACCCAGCTATGCGCGTCGCTAGCGCGCACGATGTAGTCGCCGGCCAGGTCGTTGTACTCGCCGGGAAGAAAGCCGTTGACCTCGCGTGCCGGAATCTCCAGCGTGCGCAGCAGAATGGTCATTGCCGAAGCGAAGTACTCGCAATGTCCGGCGCGCGTGACGAACAAGAAATTAGCCAGCGGATCATCGCCGGGCTTGCCAGCGAGATTGAGCGTGTACCCGAAGCGGCTGCGCAAAAAAATCTCGATCGCCCGTGCTTTGTCGTACGCGTTGTTCGCTCGTGCGGTTACCTGCCCCGCTAGATCCGGAATCCGCGGATCAAGCTCCGGAGGAAGCTGCAAGTACTCCTCGCGAATCGCATCTGTGTAGTCAGAAACTGTGGCGCGCAGCTTGGCGACGTTGAGCAAAGGCAGGCGCGAGATCGCCATGTAGCGCACGGCAGAGTAGTTGCCAAACGGGTTGAGCAGCGAGTCGGTGTCGTCGCGGCGGATATAGCTGTCCGGCCCGATGTGATTTGCGTTGGAGCTCTCGCCGGCAAAATCACCTCGCACAGAAATGGCTTCCCCGGCCGTGAAAACGGCGCTGCTCGCAATCGGCTGGAGAAATATGGTGTAGTGGAATTGAGCCCCGCCGATTTCCAACGCTTGCCTCGCTGGAATCAGATAAATCCAACCGTCCGGACTCTGGGAGACGACTTCTTCGCGTGGATGAGGTTTCGTCCACCGCTTCCCATCGAAAGTTGTGAGCGCGGTCCCGCGCCAGCGCAGCATAGGGTATGGGACTGGCTGGCCGGTTTTTACGCGCATCACGACTTCGGAGTTCCGCTTGATCTCGCCGATCTGCCCCAGTTCGACATCGTCGCTGAAGCCGCTCATCAGCGACGGTTGCATGCTGGCGCGGCCCAGGTAGCCGGCGGTGAATCTCGGAAAAATAAAAAACAGCGCTCCGCCCAAAACGATGGAACCGAACGCGACGGTCAGCGCAGCAAGGCTCAGCGCGCGGCTCAGGCGGCGCTCCTCCGCGGGCTGCCGGCTGAACGCAGGCGTGAGCGTTCCGTTCGCGCCGCGGCGCATTTCCAATCCGATGAAAGCGGCGACACCGAAGAGCAGAAAAATGAAGAAAAGAATGAGAAACGAAGTGTCCACCGTGAGGATGGAGGAGGCCAGCATGGCGGCGAAGGCCAGCATGGCGAGAAACAAAGCATCGCGATCGGTGGTGGCGCTGTACAGCCTTACCAGCATCACGTACACCAGGAAATGGACGGCGCCGAGCAGCGCGGCCAGCAGCGCGGGGTTCGTGGAATTGGCCACAAAGGCGCGCGAGAGAAAGAAAATGTCCAGGGGAAAGAAACCGAGATAACACACGACCAGCCACGTGGCACTGGTGTGCGATAACTCCGCCGGTTGGCCGCGCCACAGGCGAATACCTTTATAGATCATCGCCAGCGGAGCGAGCACGCACGTAAGCAGGTCAAGCTTGCTGGTGCTGACCAAAGTCCCAAGCGAGGTGAAGATCAGGAAAAACATGGAGGCGCGAAAAAAGCGCTCGGCGGGGAGCGCGGGCAGTTTTGCGGGAAGTGTAGCCGAGGCAGCCATTAGCGTGAAATTTCATGGTAGCACCACGCTGTGTGGAAGGCAGGGAAAGGGCTGCGAGCGGCGGTACAAAAGATAACGCGTCAGGCGCGGGCGGAGAGAGCGGCAGGGGTTGCGAGTGCGGCGCGCGCGGCTTTGCGCGTCAGGTTGGAGATGGCCAGTGATGAAGGAGAAGTGACGTCAGAGAGCAGAATTGTCTTTGCCCCTGGCAGGCGCGGAAGTTCCGTTACGGATACGCGAAAGGGCCGCAACGTGATGGCGTGGTGCGTGACGGCGTGGCGCGCGGCGGTCAGCGGTTTCAAATGGAGCGGCTGCTTTGTAGCCGATCGCGGCAGAATCTCGTTGAGATGAGCCTGCAGTTCGGCGGCAGGATCTGTGCGCACGGCAATGGTCGGGAAATGCCACAGCTTGGAAACGAGCATGGACACTTGCGCGTGTGCCGCTTTGCCTCTTGGCAGGGCCGGCGGCGGAAGGAGCAATGTGTGGCCACGCGGATCAAGCAGGACGGCGGCGGCAAGAACGATGTTCTCAGTTGCGCGTTTTTTGCGCCGAGCGGGAAGTGAGTCGGCCAGACCGAGCTTGCGCGCCTGGCAGAATCGCGCAACCGGGCACAGCAGGCATTGCGGGGACTGGGGCGTGCAGAGCGTCGCGCCAAGCTCCATCACAGCTTGGTTCCAGTCGCCGGGTGATTCGGGATCGAGCAGCGCGTTCGCGGATTCTTGCAGCGACCGCCAGCGCTTTGCGTCGCGTAGATCTCCCTGCACCGCGAAAAGCCGCGCGAGCACGCGCGCGACGTTGCCATCAAGCACAGCAAGTTTCGCGCCATAGGCGATGCTCAAAACCGCCGCGGCAGTGTAGCGGCCGATTCCGGGCAGCTCGAGCGCATCTTTCTCCGCGCGGGGAAAAACTCCGCCGTGTTTCGCGACGATTTCTTGCGCGGCACGTTGCAGATTGCGAGCGCGGCTGTAGTAGCCGAGCCCGGACCACAGGCGCAACACTTCCTCCTGCGGTGCCGCAGCGAGGGCGTGGATGTCCGGGAAACGCTGAAGGAAGCGCTGGTAGTAGGGAATCACCGCGGCAACGCGGGTTTGTTGCAGCATGATTTCCGAGAGCCAGATGCGGTACGGATCCTTGCTGTTGCGCCACGGCAGGTCGCGCTGGTATTGCCGAAACCAGGCGAGCAATTGCTGGCGGAACGTGGTGAGTTCGCGGCCTTTCAGCATGCGAGGCGTATTCTCGCACGAATCAGAGTCGTTCTTTTTGTGACGGGGCGTGCTGGTCCCAATAAGGACTTCAGCGCAGGAGGTCTTCGAGGAAGATGACGTAGGAAGTGTGCCAGAGGTTTACCGGAATGGAGCCGTGGGACTGGCTGGTCACGATGATTTTGAAAAGCTCAGGGGAAGCGGCGAGCTTTGTGAGCAGAGCGTGTTGCGGGTCCGGGGGCAGCGGCTGGGCCAGCGCGAGATGGTGAAGAATGGCAAAAATGTTTTCTTCCGCCGGCGCGAGGGGGGTTTCCATGCCGGCACTGCGGAATTGCAGCAGCGCGCTGCGCTCGAAGAAGTGCCAGGCCACGCCGGCGCACAAAGTGACGGCGCGCTCGAAACGATCGGCGGCGATTTGCGGCACAATGCCAACGGCCGGTGTAGAGATGTGCGGATCGAGCACGAGGAGCACACGAGCGTCCTCTTCGCGTGTGAATTCGCGCACCATCAGCGAGCCGAGACGCGCGGACGCTTTCCAATGGACATGGCGCGCGCTGTCCGTTGGCACATAGTCGCGCAAGGCGTAGAGATCCTGGCCGCGGCCCTTGGCCAGGCTTTCCATGGCGCCCTGAAGTCCGGGGAGAATCTCGAAAAATTCTCGCGTGGGCTCAACCGAGGGATAAACGAGGGCTTCGGTGCGCAGCTCAACGCGATGCGCTTTTTGCAGGAAGCCAAATGGGAAGCGCGTGACGATGCGAAAGGCGTCCTGACGGTAAACGCCGCGAGCTGGAAACGAGATGGGGACCGTTTGGTGCGCGCGGCCACGCTTCGGCAAATAGGGAAGATAAACCGGCGTTTCCAGCAGCGCGGTGGGCGGCGAGTTCTTGGCGGTCACCGCTTCCACGCGCAGCGAGAAAGAAGGCAGCGTCAGCTTTTCATTTTCCAATTCGATGGAGGCGCGAACCGGCTGGCCGGCGAAAATATGCTCTGGCAATTGCAGGCGCATGGCCACGCCGGAGAGCGTGATCGAAGAAAGAATTCCGGACATGAGAATGATGGCGATGAGGCTGGCGAGAATCAGAAAGAGAAGATTGTTGCCGGTGTTGAGAGCGGCCAGCGAAATCAGGATGATTCCGAGGATGTAGAGCCAGCCTTCGCGCGTGATCTTGTACTCCATTTTGTAACCCAGCCAGCGCAGCGGTGTGCGGCGGGCCAGAACCGGGACAAGAGTGACGGCAACCCAGCCGGCCACCACCAGGGCGGTCAATGCGGAAATGCTGGCGAGGCGCAGGCGTCCGAGTTCAGCAGCGGCGCCGGAGTAGAGCGCGAGCACCAGCGCGGCGGCCAATGCAGCCATCGAGAGAAAAAACGCGCGCACTCCGGGGCGATCGGCCTTGGCCCAGAGGTTCGCGACGGTTGAGGTGACGCTCACAGGAGGCGGATTACAACGGAACAGCGACGGACTCGACGATTTCGCGCAGGACGGCTTCCGTGGTCTCGGACTTTTTCTGCAGCGACGCGTGGCGCGAGCTGGCGACTACACGGTGCGAAAAGACCGACACCGCGAGTTGCTTGAAATCGTCTGGGAGACAGAAATCCCGGCCATCGAGGAAAGCGCGGGCTTGCGCAGCGCGCTGCAGCATTAGAGTGCCGCGCGGGCTGACGCCGAGCGAAAGCTGCTCGCTCTTGCGTGTGCACGCGACGATTTCGAGCGCGTAATCGTGCAGGCTGGAATCCACTTTCACTTGTGCGACGGCGTGCTGCATGGAGAGCACGTCGCTGACGTCGGCGACCGGTTCGAGCGATTGAACGGGGTCGGCGCTGGCACGCATGCGCAGAATTTCGCGCTCGGTCTCGTGCGAGGGGTAGCCCATGCGAATGCGCATCAGAAAGCGATCGAGTTGCGATTCCGGCAGCGGGTAAGTGCCGTGATGTTCGACGGGATTTTGCGTGGCGATGACGAGAAACGGCTGCGGTAACGGTAGCGTCTTACCGTCGACGGTGACTTGCGCTTCGTTCATGGCTTCGAGGAGCGCGGATTGCGTACGCGGCGTAGTGCGATTGATTTCGTCGGCGAGCACGACGTTCGCGAAAATGGGGCCGGCGCGGAACTCAAACTCGCGGGACTCAGGATTGTAGACGCTGACGCCGAGGACGTCGCTGGGGAGCAAGTCGGAAGTGAACTGGATACGCTGAAAGGTGCAGTGAAAAGACTTTGCGAGAGCTTGCGCGAGGGTAGTCTTGCCGACGCCGGGAACATCTTCGATGAGGAGATGGCCGCGCGCGAGCAGGGTGATCAGCGCGAGCTGAATGGCTTCTTCCTTGCCGTAAATGGCGCGGGCGATGGACCGTTGAAGCTGCGAAACGGTTTGCGAGGTGGCGGTCGGCATTGTTGAAAACTCGGGGCCTTCCTGCTACAACATAGATGACGGCACGGCCGTTTGGGTTCGCTGTTCGCGCTGCTGAAATTTGGGCGACTAGCTCAGTTGGTTAGAGCGCTCCCCTCACACGGGAGAGGTCAAAGGTTCAAGTCCTTTGTCGCCCACCATTCCCTTTCATTTTGGCACCATTCCCGAGAGGTTCTAAGAAATCCGTTGCACCTTTGTGCTTAATCGATGGTTGCACGAATCGATAGTTCCGCGGAAAACTTCGTGGTGGTCCGCCTCCTTCCGTCTTATATCTAGATCCAGGACCTTTTTTCATTCCAATCGGGCCCAATCGTGGATACTCGCCAGGAGGTTGGCATGGCTACGGCTAATCCTATCAACAACGTTAATTCCATGGGGCGGTGCCAAGTCTGCGGGAGCGTGCGACAGACCAGCGCGGTCGTCTTCCATCGAAACATTGGGATGCTGGTGGCGCGACAAACGCGCAGCATTCAAGGAAACATGTGCAAGACCTGTATTGGCAGGAAGTTCTGGGATTTTACGGTCAAGAATATTGTGTTCGGACCCTGGGGAGTAATCTCGCTCGTGGTCACGCCGATTTATCTGGTGACCAATACGGTCAGTTACGTCTCTGCCTTGCACAAGCTGCGCGACGCGATAGAGTAGCCTTCGATTCGCATTACAGAAGGCGCTCGTCTGCGGAGCCTCGCGATGCCGTCCATCCTTCGTACCTTGGAGTTTCTGGCGCTGGGTTTGTGGCTGGGGAGCGATGTGTTTCTTAGCTTTGTGGTCGCGCCGGGGGCGTTTCGAGTGCTGGGTAGCCGCGATGCGGCCGGGGCTATGGTGGGATTTGCGCTGGGACGGATGCATTTGCTTGGGATGATTTGCGGCGTCGGGTTCTTGTTGGCGCGACTGGCTCGCACGCGGACGTTTGCCAGTTTTGTGGCGCCGGTGGTGCTTTGCGTGGTGCTGATGATTGCGTTGACGGTGGCGTCGCAGGTCGGGGTTAGTCCGCGGATGGCGGTGCTGCGCGTGCAAATGGGATCGATCCAAGCTACGGCGCAGGATAGTCCGCTACTGGCGGAGTTTGCCCGCCTGCACCGCATTTCGGTTTCGCTTGAGAGCGGAGTGTTGTTGGCCGGGTTTGCGGCGTTGTTCTTGTTGGTGCGCGAAGTTGGGGTTGGCCGTTGAAGGTCCCCCTGGCTGTCGGATGTGCTCGTGCGTACGCTCGGAACAAAAGCCTCAGGCCTAAAAGGCAGGCCTGAGCTACAGTCTCGTTAGCTTTGAGCACACCAGAGCTGTGCGCGACGATGCCCTTCGTGGGGTCCCCCCCTCCCCCCTGTTTTTCGTAAGTGTTGATTCTAAAGGTGGTTAAAGTGCTTTGTTTTGATACACTTTTGCAAGTGTTGATTCTAAAGGGACTTGCGAGCACCTAAGATTGTGAATCCGAGGCTTTCTGCCGTCCGAGGTCTGGCCTCGACAGCGCTGATCGGGGCAGAAACAAAAAACGCGGCTCGCTCAAGAGAGCTGCCGCTGATTTCAAGGCGCAGTTTTCAACCAAGACAGCATAGACCATTTCCTAGGATATTGCAAGCTAAAAATAGCTGACATGTCAACATATTGAATTACTTGGGCTTGCGGCGCTTGGTGCGGATGGCGGTGCGCTTCCGGCGGCGGATCGCTTTGACTTTGGCGGGGAGGATTTTGTTGGTTATGGCGTAACCGGCGCGCTCGAAGGCGCGCCACATGTACCAGCTCGCGACGGTGCGGTAGGGGCGCCAGCGTTCGCCGAACGCCAGGAGTTCTTTGGGCTTGGGCATGTGTTTTTTGCCGTAGGCTACCGACCAGCCTTTTTGCACTCCGAGGTCGTGGATGGGTAGGACATCGGGGCGGCCGAGATTGAAGATGAGGAACATCTCGACGGTCCAGGCGCCGATGCCGCGGACGGAGTCGAGGCGCTCGACTAGTTCTTCGTCGGACATTTTTTCGGCTTGCTCGCGGGTGGGGACGATGCCATCGATAGTTTTGCGGGCTAAGTCTTTCATGGCGAGGACTTTGGCGCCCGAAAGGCCGGCTTTGCGGAGCGTCGGGGTGCGGAGTTTCAGCATTTGCTCGGGGGAGGGAGGGCGGCCGTCGCCGCTGAGAGCCTTGATGCGGGCGAAGATGGTGGCGGCGGCTTTGCCGGAGATGGATTGGTAGGCGATGGATTCGAGTAGGGCCTCGTAGGGGGATTGCGCGGCGTCCGCGTCGGTTTGGAACTGGGCGGTTTCGGCGATGAGGGCGGCGAGCGTTTCGTCTTTGGAGGAGAGCTGGCGGGTGGCTTCGGCTAGATCGAAGGGGAGAGGCATGGGGCAAAAGATAGCAGGAAGCGGCGGAACGAAGAAAGAACAAAGATAACGCAGAGACGCAGAGGGCGCTGAGACTGGCAGAGGGGAGCGGAAAAGATTTAACACAGAGGCCACAGAGGAAAGAGCACAGAGGTCGCAGAGAAGAGGAAAGGCTAGCGCGCTGCCGCTAAGGAATAGCCGTCACTGCGTATCGAACACCGAGGTTTCAAGCCTGCCAATCTCCAAGCGGTTTGGATTGTCGCGCTCCCGCGTCCAAAAAACCCAATACTCACGGGCTAAGCCCGAATCCCGACCCAACGTCAACTCCAGCAGATCCTGGTTCCTGCGAATCACGATTGGTATCTCATGATCTGGGTGCGTATGATGCGCCATCCGCAAACGCACTCCGCGGATCGCTCCTAACACCGCGCTAGTATTCGGTGCCGACCGCCCATTCACCATCACCACAAACTCACCATCCGGCGCATTCAACAACTGCCGAGTTGCGATTCGCGCCCGCCAGGCCTCCACATTGCGGTAGGCCACGCGCAACATGATCCCGCCCCAAAGCAAGAGAAAGAGCGCTACCACCCACGGTGGCCACTGCGACTTTTTCAGAGTCTTACTTTCCTGTTCCAGATCGACCCCCCGCGCTCAGGCCTTGGCGTAGTTTTTCAGTTGTTTGGCCAGTTTTTCGATTTCCTGGGTTTGCTTGAAGATGGCAATCGAAAAAACATCGGAGGAGTGGAGGGCGTCGACCTGGAGTTTTAGGTCGCGCACTTTGCCGAAAAGCTGCGCCATTGTTTCGCGAAACTGCTTTTCTTGGGCTTGCAGTTGTGCGCGCTTCATGTTTCTAGATATGTCAACGGAATTCTCGGCGTCCTGCTTTTCAGCAGGGGTCGGGGGATCAACCGGGGTCCTGCGCCCGGGTTCGGGTATGGGCGGTGAAGACTGAAAGATCAGCAAAGAGCTGGAGACTCCGGCGAGGTTTTTGAGGAAGCAGCGGCGCGTATCGAGCATGATCACCTCCCATGAAGGGCTTGCGGGGCGGCTTTGCGGTGTGCTTGCAGCGATGGTATCACTCCCGCTGAAGGGTGGGTCAGTCTTCGGGAATTGCGAGCGCGCTTTGGGTCGTAAACTTTGCCGCCCTATTGGTGGTAACGGTTCATAGGGAGACGAGTTGCTTGAAGCCTGCCTCGCTGACCCAGACTAAGTTGAAATATACCTGTCCCTGTTCGACAATATCCGACGGCTTGAATGATTGAAGATAGACGCGAGTTTCCGTTGCTGCACGGGCAACAAAAGAACTCCAAGGCTCCCCGCTTTCACGGTTCACCGTATTGCCATGTACTTCCGGCATTCCGCTGAGTCCAATCGGCAGGGTTCGTATAGCCCCCTTGCAACAGGCAAAGCTCCGTTCCGAGTACCGCGTAACCATGCGTACCCAGCCACTCAACCGCTGCCGAAGCGCAGCTAGGGGGCCACGCCGCTTCGCTGCCTGATACAAAAGCCGCAACACTAATTCGGACGGAAAGCTGGGAGGAAATAACTCGGGACGCATAGCCTCTTCCACGGCCAGCACTTTACGCGGATTCGGGCCATAGTTCCAGGGTTGGCGCATCCTGCGCAAACTGAACGATTACGCATGTCTCGCCCGATCTGGGTGGCGGAGGGGGGTGTGCTACTATTTCGGGTTTATGCAGACGGGAATTATTGGGCTGGGGCAGGTTGGGAAGACTACGCTGTTTCGGATTTTGACGAAGGCGCATGTCGAGGGGAAAGCGGCTTCGCAGGGAACGCACGTGGGAGTCGCGAAAGTGCCAGAGCCGCGGCTCGTGGAACTCGCCAAGTTGTACAACCCTAAGAAAATTACGTATGCCACGGTGCAGTATGTGGACCTGGGCGGGATGCAGAAGGAACGCACGCGGGACGCGCTGGCTTCGCTGCGCGACGTGGACACGATTGCGCATGTGATTCGCGTCTTTGAGGATCCGAGCGTGCCGCACGCGGCGGGGAGCATCGATCCGTTGCGGGATGCGACGAATCTGGATTTGGAGTTGCTTCTTGCGGATCATGACCAGGTTGTGCGGCGGCTGGAGAAGCTGGAAAAGGATTTGAAGAAGAAGAGGGAGCCGGCGCTGGAATTGGAGAAGACGGCGCTGGAGAAGTGCAAGGCGCATCTGGAGGCGGAGAAGCCTTTGCGGGAATTGGAGTTGACTCCCGAGGAGCGGAAATCGATTGGCGGATTTTTGTTTTTGTCGCAGCGGCCGATGCTGTATGTGCTGAATTTGGGGGACGACGAGGCGGCGGAGCTGGCTACGGCGGTGGAGCGGCACAAGCTGGGGGCGCTCGAAGGGCGGAAGAATACGGCGGTGGTGGCCGTGTGCGGGCGGCTTGAGGCGGAATTGGCGGAGATGGAGGAGAAGGAAGCGGCGGAGTTGCTGGCGTCGTATGGATTGAAGGAGCCGGGGCTGAACCGGTTGATTCGCGCGACGTATGATTTGATGGGGCTGATTCAGTTTTTTACGGCGGGCGAGCCGGAAGTGCGGGCTTGGACGATTCGCAAGGGAGCTACGGCGTCGAAGGCGGCGGGGGAGATTCACAGCGATATCGAGAAGGGATTCATTCGCGCGGAAGTGGTGCGCTGGAATGATTTGTTGGCGGCGGGGAGCGTGGCGGCGGCGCGGGAGAAGGCGCAGGTGCGGCTGGAGGGAAGGGATTACGTGGTGCAGGAAGGGGATGTGATTTTGTTTCGGCATTCGGGATAAGAGAGAGAAAGATTTAACACAGAGGGCACTGAGGTCGGACACAGAGGGCACGGAGATTGATTTCCGCGAGAGAAAAGCCGCAGGGCTCCGCGGACTCCGCCCTGCGCTACAGGCGGCTTGCGGGTTGAGTGGTTGGTGGTTCTTACGGCGCAAAAGCGGCGGCAAGACCGCCCGCACTCCAAATGAATCACGAACTTCCATTGCGGGTGGGGATGGCGGCGGGGCTTGGGGTGG
>Ga0307475_10001321_pt1 | contig 14733 bp, 11 predicted proteins | sample atmos_gasesECM1C_FD_203317 | JGI IMG/M metagenome (GOLD analysis project Ga0307475, IMG submission 203317) | Hardwood forest soil microbial communities from Morgan-Monroe State Forest, Indiana, United States - atmos_gasesECM1C_515 | ecosystem: Environmental > Terrestrial > Soil > Temperate... | reverse complement strand
CAAGATCCTGCGAAACAGAGTGCTGTTCCCATCTATTACCCCCCACGATGACCTTGAAAAACTCGGCATCGAGTCCCTAAAATGCCTGCGTAACATATTGACATTAAATATGTTACATGAACATTCGGCACTATTCACTTGCATTTACGCGGCATTATTGACTTGTAGTCATGCAGCATAATATACTTGTATTAACTCGCCAGAATAGACTTGTAATGACCTATGCGAGATAGAAGCTTCATGCCTTCGCCAAACGAAAAACTAGCTGAATCGCTTGACGTGCTCAAGGCGCTCCAGGAAGGCAGCCGAAGGTGTGTTCCGGTCCGACGACCGGAGTTCAGCGCGAACGCCTGGTCGAGAACGGCTTCTTGCAGAAGTCATGAAGGGTTGGCTGCGGATCGCGGCCCCACCCGGCCCAGGCTGGGCTTCTTATGCCCACCAAAACCGGACGACCTCAAGACACGCCTCATTTCTCGAACTGCTCTAAGAGGTTCCCGAAGATCTTCGAACAAAGCATGCCGCGGAGGAAAGGTGTTAAGAATGCGGCATGCTTCGACGCGGTCCGCTCAAGCATCAACCGGCGAGTCGGCTCAGAGTAGCTCGGGGTATGGGTTTCTCGCGAGTTCGTCATTTTAACTCGACGGGAGCTGGCATTCTGATTTCGCAAACAGCTGAACGCGGAGTTAAGGCGCAACATTCGTGTCAAACACAGCAGTTTCAATCCGCCCTGCGCGCTTCACTTGCACAAACAAGCGGTACTGACCGGCCTGTGGAAAGCCGTAGGGGAAGGTTACCTCAGACGGGAGAGCCGTTGCCGCCATTCCTGGCATATTGCTCATTGCTTCTCCGGAGTTCGCTCCGTTCTTCTGCAGTAGCAGGATAGCCGCCATGGGCACCGAGCCACTCGGATGTACATGGGCAAAAACGCTTAAGTCCTTCTTGACAATGACGAGGTGCCCGGCCATTCCCATGTAAGGTTCGAGATCAGTCGCCGGCTTTCCCGCTTGGTCCAAGATTCGAAAGCGCAGGAGCATCGCCGCTTGGGTGCGAATTGGTTGGCCACTCAGCATCCACGCGGCGCCACCGCCACTCTCGAAGGAGGCCGTAGTCTTTTGCTCCGCGTTGGTTATAGGCGTGGCCGAAGCTGACGAGTCGTCGCCGTTTAACGCCTGGCCCGCAACCTCCGGCAACGTGATACGCGCAGTCATCGTATCGGCGAAGCCGGCCTCACGCACGATGTCCGCAAAAACCTGGTAATCCCCACGGGAAACCGCCGGCAGCTTTTCGCTGAAGGTGTCCTGCGCCGTACGATCCGGATGCAGGTGATAGAACCGGTCCATCTCCGGCAGGCGAAGCAAGAACGCGTGCATTAAATGGCCATGGTCCGGAATAATCCTGTCGAGCAGATAGTCCTTGCGCTGGTCGTGCCAAGAAGAGAATCCCATCTTCAAGACCAGCGTGTTTGCATTCAGGAGCGATGCGTCCACGGGGGGCTGCTTGTAAAGCATTAAATCTTTGCGCGCCGCGGCTGCGGCATTCCACCACCAATTTCCGAGATACAGAACGCCCAAAATCACCGCAGCGGTGACCCCCATGGCAATCCGACCGCGGCGAACCTCGGCTCGCGATGGCGTGACTCCCGGTTCGACTTGGCTTTCCCGAACGACGGCGCCTAGAATGGAGACAAGCGCAACGCCCAACACCGTCATCAGTCCCAATAGAACCACTCCTAAAGTCTTTTGCATTGGCAGCGTGCTCCTCGCCGCAGCGGCAATAGGCACGGCCATTTCCGCTTTGCCTCCTCCACCGAAAACTTCCATGCGTACTTGGTAAGATCCCGACTCCATCAGCCAGATTCTGCCAGTGAAATAGCTCGGATCCGCGGACGAGCGCTCCATGTGGTCCGACGGTGGCGCGTTCGTGGATCCTTGCCCAACGATACGCGAGGGTGCTATCTCGATTCCGTGGACGTCTCCGCTGAGGGACCTCACTTCGATTTCTGCGATCCCCGGGATCATTGCGGGTGTGCGAACGGTTACAAAAAGGCGGTAAGGCCCCGCGTTTCCTTCATAAAAGACGTCCGGACTACCGACATGCGCCAAGCAGACGAGGGGAAGCAAGATCATTGAAAACAGCAGGAGAAACAAGGCGCTCTTCATGGACGCGCTACCTCTTGACCTTGTGCATCCAGGCACCCCACGACAAGCCCATCCTGGTGGTTAGGATGGCCGCCAGCAGCGCGTAGCCCATCCCCAGCCAGAATTGTGCGGGCGTTTTTTCGTAGGCGGCAAACTCGTGAGCGTAGTGATAATCGCTCGGTGGCCAATTGTACGAGTAATAGGCCGTGCCAAATACCCGATTCTCGGCATGCTTGGAGATAAGAAAGCTACCCATCGGCCATTGGCTAAGAACCAGTGCAACCAGAAATCCCGCCCCTGCAATAGCTGCTTGAAACCACTTGTTTCGCAGGGCCGTCTTGTCCAGCAGATAATCAAGCGCGGCTGCCCCCGGAAACAGCAGCAAGGGAAACCGAAGTGGCACGAGGCGGGTTATAGGCGTATATACGGGGCCGAGCTTGGCCTGTGCCGGAACGAGCGGCAAGAGCCAAAGCGTCAGCAGCCACAGACTGAAATAAATGACCGTGACCTTTGTCGCCGCCCAGCGGTACCCCGATGCTCGCGCGATTCCGACGAGGATCGGAGGAACGGCCAGAGCCACAGCGCGATAGAAAATCGCCGAGTGCATTAGATTCTGGTCGGTGTACTCCCAGATCAGCATGAGCAATAGAAACGTCAGCATGCAGCCGGCATACAGAAAAACCCAATTCAGCTTTGCGCGAACTTCCTCCCCGGCTCGATTCATTTCCGCGACAATCAGGATCAAGGCACCCAGTTCGACGCTGAAGATGCCCAGGATCAGCACGACATGAGGCGGACTGATGATCTGCACGTCCAAACCAAACGAATTGTGCCACCAGTTGTCAAATGGCGCCGAAGTGAGCATCGTCAACCCGCCCCATAGCGATATGAACGCTCCGAGAGGTCCGTAAAATCCCCAGATTTTTACCGATGACGCGCGGCGGGCCGCGTCTTCTTCAGAGGTGGTCGAGAGAATGAGATAAGCGCTCGAAGCGCCAGCGACAATCGCCCCAAAATGAATCGCCAGGTGCGCGGGCGTCCAGAAGGTGTCACGGCCAATCGACAAGTGCCAGGAGATGTCCCAGAACAGTCCGCCAGTCGTTGCCGTCACGGCGATGGCCGAAGACCAGACATACCAGGCAGTGCTTTGGGCTTTTTCAATGGTGTACTCGTGAGGACGAAGGGAACCAATCTCAGGAATTCCTTGTGCCATCACTGCACCTCGCCATAGCTACCTACGACACAGCGCGCCCGTCGAACATATGAGCATACCGCCGGATCTCAAACACGACGCCAATCGGAATTCTTGTCCTTCTTGTTGTCCATAGTATACGTCGTCGTTCGATCTACGGTGAGTGTGCGACAGCCTTACCAAAAATTGCCGTGGAGCAATGCGACCGCAGTAAAGTCCGCAACAGATTTCCGTGGCCAAGCGTGCCCGAAGTTTAAAGCAGATCAGCCCCGTTTTCATAGCACCCAATAGCACCATGGTAAGGAGATTGTTCGTTATATCCGTTTCTTTAAATGAACGGTCACGCGCTTGCCCGCCTCTTTTCCGATTGCCGCTCGGACGTTCAGCTTTATAGGCAGCATGTGTCTGCCATCGCCCATGGCCATGAACGAACTTCGGAATGGGTGGCCGTCGATCGTACCCTGAACTTTTACCAAACCGCGAGTCCCAAAAAACCTCACCGATTGAGGCCAGACCACGTAAGTCCAACTGCCTTTGCGTGCGCCTTTTCGCAGAACTGCCGTAAATCGTTTATTTAACAAGAGGTCGACTCCTCTCATCTCGCTTCTGTAGTCCTAAGTGGTTGGCGATACAGCCGAAGTCGTCGTTGTAATCGTTGTTGAGAACGCATTCGACATTTCGTTTGAACTCGCTTTAACTCTCGCTTCTTGGTTTTGTTGCGAACGGCTGGTTCTCCCTGCCGTGCCGACCGTCTTATCTCGCGAGCGCGGACCTGCTTCGGCGAAACCGAGGAAGCCCATCGCGAACAGTGTTGTTCTCAAGGCCAGACCAAGCGAGCCTATCTGCCAGCTCGGCCGGTGTCCGCCAAATGGTGGCCACAACTTTCGTCCCATCTGCAAAACCCGCTCTTCTGCATAGATCCGTCCCCACCGCGGTTCGCGGTATGACCGGAAGAACTACTTACCCCCATCAAGGCTGAACTGCCGCGACCCGACCTGTGTCAGAACGAGCGCGGCTCCCAACGTCGACATGTTCTTTGCAAACATCGCTTGTTGCACGTGAATCGCGACCGGGTCTTGCAGCCTCCAGAACGCGTGCATCATCGGGGTTACCGGGACGAGCAAACCCACCAACAACCAGGCACCCCAGCGCGCTTTGTATCCTACGGCCACGCTGAGCCCCCCCAGCGAGGGCCATAATGCCAGATGACGGAGCAAGCACCGCCGCCATCGGCACGCCAAGATCGGCAGCGTGTTGCACGCCTTCATGTGCGAAGTGCCGGGGCGCGGCATTTGTAGAGGCGCGCCCGAATCGGCTTCTGGGGATAAGACTCGCATGAGCGGCCGCGTTTGGCTGCGACGCTGTCGAGTTCATGGGACCGAGCAGATTCTACAACCACGGTATCGCACGGTTGCTCTGTAGCCCATCGAGGAGAATTGACGTAAGGCACATGCTGCGACCAATCGAGAGTTAACCTTCATTCGCGCCGTAGCAAAAACATTTTGGAGAAGACAGCTACGCTGCAACCGTAATGATTACGCGCCCCGGTTTCGAGGGATGCTCGACCAACTCATGGGCGCGTGCTATTTGGTCCAAGGGCACAATTTCCGCGATGTCGAGTCCCTGCCATCCCTCCTCAAGTGCCTGACTAAGAGCACGAGCGGCTTCGATCTTTGCCTCGGGTGGCAGGTCGTCGCTGCCGACAAAGAAGAGTCTGGCGTTCACAAAGACAAGCTGCCAGACCGGAATTTCCGGCGTCGGCGCATTGGTGGCATAAGTCGCAAGGGAACCGCCCTGCGCCAACACCTCCGTATCCGTCTTGATGTTCGCTCCGAAAGCCACCTCCACGACGTGATGAACTCCATCGGGAGCCAAAGCCCGGATTCGTTCCACCAAGTTCTCACCAGTGAGCAGAACCTCGTCTGCCCCGGCTCGCGATGCGATTTCCTTGTCGGTTTCGGCGCGGCAGGTGGCGATTACTCGCGCTCCCGCTCGGTGCGCGAGCTGAACAACGCAAGCTCCAACAGCACCAGCACCGCCTTGCACAAGAACGGTTCGCCCCTCAACCGAACCCGCGACATGAACAGCGCGATGGGCGGTGATGCCGGGAATGCCGAGGCAGGCACCCTGTTCCAAACACACACCTGCGGGTAGTGGGGCCACTTGCTTCAGCGGAACCACGGTGTACTCGGCAGAGGTTCCGAAGGGGCGGTAACTTTGAGCGCCGTAACACCACACACGCTGACCGACCCATTCCCGCGACACGCCTTCGCCTACCGCATCAACAGTGCCCGAACCGTCGCTATGCGGAATGACACGTGGGTACGGCATTCCGACTCCGAATGCGTCCTCGCGTTTCTTGACATCGCCCGGGTTGACACCGGAAAAGGCGACCCGAATCCGAACTTCTCCTGCCCGGGGCTGTGGGTCGTCCATGTCACCGAGGACCAGCACATCCCGCGCAGCGCCCTGTTTTTCGTACCAAGCGGCTCTCATAAGCTCAGATTCATACTCATAGGCTAGCGCGCAATGATCCTAAATTGATTCGCTTGCACAAACAAGGATCCTCTCCTCCCGGAGAGGCGGTAGCCTTAATAAATGAATTCCCGCATTTGTAGGGGCCTGAATCGCTCCTTTGCTCGACTGAATCTAGCGTGAAAATAAAAGGCCTTTAAATCGTTTCAGGGCCTTGACATCATCCCGGCATGCGTGATGTTCTTCCGTGGGGCTGACGATGCGGACGCCAACACCCAGCACATGTATACGGGAGCAAATAAATTTGCAACGCCGAAGCGCATGAAGCTTTGGGAATTTCGGCTGCGCTCCGATTCGAAGCGGGTTGCGGCCCGGAGGCGAACTCCAGGATGAAAGAGATTCGAAGATGGTTTCGGGTAGCTCGAATTTCCTTTGGCATGTTCCTGTGCGCGGCCAGCCTGACGATAGCGCAGAACATTGTGGTGGACGCAACGCCGGATCATGCCGTGAATACCTTCAGTCCCCCGCAGGCGCTGGGGGGAGCTATTGACCGGCTGCGGGCGGGGACGGGCGCTCCGGGGAGCGAGGAAGGCAGACGCTTAACCAAGGAGGAGATCGACAAGAACACAGACACCCTGCTAAGTGAGCCAGTGGTGCGGGAGATTCTCGGGGCGGGATGGCAGACCGTTACTTATCGTCAGAATACCGAATTGATGGTCGAGGCGTGGCATTGGAATTCTGCCGGCAAGTGGAGCAATCCGGAAAGCAAGGAAGGGTATTTCACGGGGAGTGAAGAACTCGGAGGGGCGATTCGGCACTCCTATGCCTATCCACTGCCACATCGCGGTTTTAGCCGCGGCGATGGAAATGGCTGGTCCCGGTTGACCGACGGCGACACGAAGTCGTACTGGAAGAGCAATCCATACCTGACAAAAGCCTTCACGGGTGAGGAAGACGCGCTCCATCCGCAATGGGTCATGATTGATCTGGGCGCGAAAGCGGACGTTAATGCGATCCGGATCGACTGGGCCAATCCCTACGCCCGCCGCTACGCCGTGCAATTCTGGACCGGCACGCTTGAGCCGCTTTACGACGGAACCATGAACGGAACCTGGCAAACCTTTCCGGAAGGATACGTCACGGCGGGAAAGGGCGGGATTGAAACGCTGAAACTGATCTCGGGCACGATTCCGGCGAGATATTTGCGCATCTGGATGACGGAATCGTCGAATACCTGCGATACGCACGGAGCCGCGGACAAACGAAATTGCCTCGGCTACGCCATCAATGAATTGTACGTCGGAACGCTTTCTGCGAGCGGATTCTTCAATGATGTCGTGCAGCATTTGCCCAGCCGCCGCCAGACCGTAACCTGGCCCTCGTCGGTGGATCCGTGGCACGCCGAGACGGACCTGGATTATTCGCGCGGAGACCAGATTGGATTTGATCTGTTCTTTAACAGCGGCATTACGCGCGGGCTGCCCACCATGGTGCCCATTGCGATGTTATATGGGACTCCCGAGGACGCAGCGGCGGAGATTGCGTATCTCTACAAACGCGGCTACCCGATTTCGTGGATTGAGATGGGCGAAGAGGCCGACGGACAGCACATGCTGCCGGAAGACTACGGTGCGCTGTACCTCCAGTTCGCAACTGCAATTCACAAGCTGGTACCGGAAGCAAAACTGGGAGGGCCAGCATTTGAAGGCACTTTCGGAGACGTAGAGGTATGGCCGGACGCGATGGGTCGTGTCTCGTTTCTGGCTCGTTTTCTGGATTACCTGAAAGCCCATGGACGCTTGAACGATTTCACTTTCTTTTCGTTCGAGCATTATCCCTTCCAAGAAAAAGGCATCACTGCTTCCTGGGGCGACTTGTACATTGAGCCGATGCTGGTGCACCAGGTAGTGCAGGCGTGGAGAGACAACGGGCTGCCACCGAAGTTGCCTTTTTTCATGACCGAAGGAAACATGGGCGGCGGCAGCGGGCCGAGAGACGTAAAAAGCGCGTTGTGGCTGGCCGACTACGTTGGCGCGATGATGAGTGAAGGGGCCAGCGGAACGTTTTATTTCCACTACATGCCAACACCCGGCAGACGCGGCGGATTCCTCGCGTTGGACGGGGATTATCGCGTGGTGAATTACCCGCCGCAGTACTTGGCGGCGCAGGTCATCACCAAGGAATGGGTACAACCCGTAGATGCTCCGCACCGCGTGTTCCGGGCAACTAGCGATGTGACCGATGATAGCGGGAACGTTGTGGTCACCGCTTATCCGCTCGAGCGGCCCGACGGGCAATGGTCCATCATGCTCGTCAACAAAGATCACGACAACGACCGTGCGGTGAGCGTGTCCTTCACCGACAGCGGGGCGAAACGCGCTCGCCATTTTTCCGGAACGGTGGACCGCATCACCTTTGGTTCGAATGAATATCAGTGGCATGGCGATGAGAGTGGACAGGGCCACGCCGATCCGGACGGCCCGGCGTCAAAATCAACGGTACCAGGCGGCGCGGATGTGCGATATAGCTTGCCGAAAGCATCCGTCGTCGTGCTGCGCGGCCGCATCGCCGAATAGGCGCGGCCGAGCCGTGCAAAACTGGCTCGCGAGGCAACACGAAGCAACCCGGATTTATCGCGAAAGGGAAGGAGAAACTCCATTGACAAGCGATACTCGACGCATTTTTTTTGGCAAAATGGCGGCGCTGACCGCTTTCTCAAGCGCTATGCCCCAACTCTTTGCCCAGCAACCGGCGCCTGGCACGCCCGCGGCCGGCAGCGCATCCCAGAATGCACCCGCCGGAGATGCACCGCGTCGCGGAAGTAGCCACACGCACAACGGGATCTACTACTTTTCCGGCACGGGTGCCAATGACGGCTATCCCAAGGACGATCATGTCCTCGTGACGGATCCGTTCGAAAAGCATGTCACACGAACCATGGACGCGCTGAAGCGGTCGGTCGAGCGCGCAGGCAGCAGCATGGACAGTATTATTCATCTGGATGTGTTTCTCTGCCTGCCGCTCGCCGACTCTGTCCCTATGCCCACTGCAAAGGCGAGGTTTGATGCGCATAAGGCGCAGTACGACACTCTGAACAAGATTTACGGGACCTATTTCTCGCCGGGCAAAGCACCGTCACGCGCCTGCATGGCCGTTGAATGGATTCCCGGTGATTCGCTGATCGAGATCGTCGGCAGCGCACTGGTGATCACGCCACCCGCACCCGCTGCTGACAAATAATTATGCGGGGCAACGCGGAAAGGAAAAATGCGCATGAATCTGAAGTTTGCTTGGAATCGCCGTTCGTTTCTAACCGCGCTTGGTGCGATCACGGGCGGCATTTTTGCGCCTCCGGAACTAAACGCGGCCGCCTTCGGCAGGAAACACAAGTCATCCGCCCCCGCTCTCGACGGCAACCCCATCCTGCCAATCACAACCGGGCTCGGCTCTACTGGCGACATTTACGCAGAGCTTGGCGTGACCCCCCTGATCAACATTAATGGAACGCTGACGGTGATCGGCGGCTCGGTGATGCGGCCCGAGGTCATGGAGCTGATTCGCAGGGGCAACGAGCACTGCGTTCTGATAGACGAACTCGAGATCGCCGCCGGGAAATTCATCGCGAGACTGTGTAAGTCCCCCGCGGGCTACACCGGTCTGGTGACCGCGGGTGCGGCAGCCGCCATCGTTGTTGGGTATGCCGGCATGATGACGGAAGACCTTGAACCTCGGCTCCTCGAAATTCCTGATGTGAGCAATTTTCCCAGGAACGAAGTGATCATCCAAAAGAGCCATCGCTTTCCCTTCGATCATCAGATCCGCCAAACGGGCGCGAAGTTGGTGGAAGTGGAAACCCGCGAAGAGATGATTGCGGCGATCAACCCGAGAACTTTGGCCATTCACTTCACCAATATCCTGTGCGACAAGGGAAAGGTCAGCGGCCCGGAGACCGTGGCGATCGCCAAGGAGCACAATCTCTACACCTTCAACGATGCTGCCGCGGACGTGCCGCCGAAAGAACGCCTTTGGGAATACCCGGCCATGGGCTTCGACATGGTCACCTTCAGTGGCGGCAAAGATATCCGCGGACCGCAGGGGTCGGGCATCTTGATTGGGAAAGAAGAGCTGATTCGCTATGCATTGCTGAACATGAGCCCCCAGGAGGATCGCATTGGGCGTTGCTGCAAGGTCGGCAAGGAGACCATTCTCGGCCTGCTCAAGGCGCTCGAGATGTTCGTCAACCAGGATTTCGATGCCACCCTGAAAATGTACGATGGGCGCGCACAGGTGATTACCGATGCCGTAAAGAAGTTTGGCGTAACCGCGCTCCCTCGGCAATTCAACCCGCAAGCTCTGGGCAATGTCACTCCACGCTATAGTTGGCAGATTCCGCCGGAGCTGGGTATTACAGCGCCCGAAGTTATGCGAAAGCTCGCCGATACGCGCCCGCTCGGCATAGGCAGCATGGGTGCAGGTGCAAGCGGCCTGCGCGGGCGGAATCCGGACGCCCCGGCCGATGACAACCACCAGGAGAATCATCGTCCGCCTCGCGACCCGCACACTTTCGGTTTTGCTGTCTGGCAACTAAAGGACGGCGAGGACAAGATCATCGCGAGCCGCCTCGTCGAGATCTTCAGCGCGGTCCGCAAAGCCTAACGTTTGAGCAAACTCCTCCACTATGACGCAAGAAAACCCAGTGCTCCCGGAGCTCACTTCCGCGGGACAGGGAGGTAGGGAACATAACCGAGTGCTTTGGTTCGCAATTTGTAGACGGAGCTCGTGGCGGTGATGTATAGCGTCGCATAGTCAGAATCGCCCCAATTAAGGTTAGCGGGCTGTTCGGGCATCTCGATAGTTCCAAGATGATGGCCCTCCGAGTCCCAAACCCAAATGCCTTTCGGGCCAGTGACATAAAGGTTGCCAGCTTTGTCCACGCGCATGCCGTCCGGCACACCCTGGCGAGGGCCGCCTTCTTCGGTTCCGAAGACCCTGCCGTTGGCTAGTGACCCGTCAGAATTCCTGTCGTAAACCCGAATATTGCGCCGCTTCGAGTCGTCGACGTACAGGCGTTTTCCATCGGGAGAAAAGGCCAGCCCGTTCGGCTGCGTCAGCTCATTGGTGAGCAGGCGCACTGCGCCATTTCCGTCTAGCCGGTAGACGCCCTGGAAGGGAATCTCCTGTATTTCGCCTTTTGGTAGGTCGAGGGTGGGGTCGGTGAAATAAAGTCCGCCATCCGGTCCAACGATGATGTCATTCGGGCTGTTGAACTTCTTGCCTTCAAACTTATCGGCCAGGATTTTGTACTTTCCGTCGGGCATGACGGCGATAATTGCGCGCAGCACGCTGGCACAATCAATCAAGTTTCCCTGGCCATCGTAGGTGTTTCCGTCGGGGTCGCCGAGAGAAATCACCTCCTCCTTGTGGCCGTCCCCATACACTCGGAAGATCTTGTTTTGCTCTTCGTCGCTGACGTACAAGAAGCCGCGCTCATCCCAAACCGGACCTTCGGTGAATCCGAATCCGCTGGCGACTTGGGTCAACGATGCATCACGATCCAGGAGTTCCCAGAACTTCGGAGACTCCGCTTTGAGGGCGAATTCTCTGGACGGCGCCTGTGGGCGAGCCGATCCGAGAAGGAAAGCCATGGCGCACAAAAGTCCCCCCGCGGCGAGCGCCCTCAGGGAATTACTCGCCATCGTGTTGCTCCGGGAGCGACAGTTGTTCAGGCTCATCCGCCCAATTATGATGGAACCGCCTCACTCTGGTGCGTGTTCTTGTCCGACTTTACCCTCATCGCCACCTATGCGACTTTCCTAGCCAGCTATCTGGTCTTCGCGCTCGGCAAATTCCCCGGAATGAAAATTGACCGACCGGGCATGGCCATCATTGGAGCCGTCCTGATGGTTGCCTTCGGTGCCCTGAGTCCCTCCGACGCTGTGCATTTCGTTGACCTCGGCACAATCGTCCTGCTGTTCTCCATGATGCTCGTGGTTGCCTACCTCCACCTTGCGGGTTTCTTTGACTGGGTTAGCGAGCGTGTAGTGTCGGAGTTGAAGCCCCACCATCTGCTTCCCACGGTCATCTTCCTCTCCGGGATTCTCTCCGCATTCTTCGTCAACGACATCATTTGTCTCGTGATGGTTCCCTTCGCGCTCACGGCGAGCCGCCGGATGGGTCTCAAGCCCGTGCCTTACCTCTTGGCGGTGGCCACGGCTTCGAACATCGGGAGTGTCGCCACCATCACCGGAAACCCGCAAAACATGCTGGTTGGCTCGTTTTCGGGCATCGGCTATCGCGATTTTCTCTGGCATCTCGGCCCTGTCGCTCTTGTCGGGTTGTTTCTTGCTTGGTTTGTGCTTTGGTTCTCGTGTCAGCGTGCCGGCCTGCGAGACGTTCGAGGAGAAGTTCCCGAGGACATTATGGCCGTGAACCGTGCAGCCCTGCTCAAGCCGGGCATTGTGATCGTGATGGTCTTGGCAGGATTCCTTGCGGGCTTTGCTCCGCCTCTTGTGGCCGCACTCGGGGCAGCCATCATGCTCATCACGCGCACCCGAGACCCGCATTTGGTCTATGACGAAGTGGATTGGGGCCTGCTGGTCTTCTTTGTCGGACTCTTTCTTATCGTCGGTGGTGCCGAGAACGCCGGCATGACCCACGCCTTGCTCAGGCTCGGCGAAAGGCTGAACCTCCAGCACGTCGGAGTCTTTACATTGGTCACGGCAGGTCTTTCCAATCTGGTCAGCAATGTGCCCGCGGTGATGCTTCTCAAGTCCCTCGTCCCGCGGTTTGCGAATCCGCACACGGGGTGGCTGGTGCTCTCCATGGCGAGCACACTCGCCGGTAACCTTACCATTACTGGTTCGGTCGCCAACATCATCGTTGTAGAGCGTGCCCGTAAAGAGGCTAGCATCACCTTCGGCGACTACTTCCGAGTGGGGCTGCCGGTTACCGTGGTAACCATGGTCTTCGGCTATGCGTGGCTGTCGTGGGTAAAGTAGGGGCCGTCCGACTTCCATGTCTGCCCTGCCGAAGGCACTGACACCCGAGATTGCACGGCGCGTCGCTCGGATTTTAGGCACTCACCCTTCTCTGGATGAGTGTAGAGGCAGCACTCTTGGTGGCGGCCGCGTGGGCAGCCCGCAGTCCGGCGCTGCTTGGCTTCGGGGGCTACAGCGCGGTTGAACTGCTATCAGCGGCAGTCGTGCTCCGCCGGCTATCTCCTCTGCTTGTTCCCCGGCTGTGCCCCGCAATAAACGTTGCGAGGAAGAAGCCATTCTCTTGCAATCTTTACGACGGTTTAGCTAACCGGTGATTGCGCTCACGCTCGCTGATAAGTTTTGACAACTAAAGACGCCGTTCGCCTCGCATTGTATGTTGGGCACGAATGGCAGCGTAGTGGGATGATCGGGATAAAGGCTCTTGCAGCGCCCGGAGAGAGGCTCTGGCGTTCTTTCACTCAAACAATATCTTGGCCATCATGCCTTTGTCTTCGTGACGCAAGAGATGACAGTGGAACAAGGACATGCCGCGGATGATGGGGTCAGTAAAGTCCATGATGAGGTCGACTGTGCCGCCTCCATACGGAACGTTGACCGTATCCAGCCATTCTGGAGATTCGGACCGAACCCCGTTTTCTTCGTACGCGAAGAAGTGGACCTGGTGGATGTGAAAGGGATGCAGTTCGCGTGTGTCGTTAATCACCCGCCAGTGTTGCATTGAGCCGACGTGAATTCGCAACATCGGCTCAGCATCCATCGCGAATTTCTTTCCATTGATGTAAAAGCCGTTATTGTCTTCGATGAAGACAACCGTGAAATCGGACGGTTTCGCGGCGAGCTCTTCCACGGTGTGCGCGGAAATTTCTTTGTAGACGGCCCGACCGTCCGTGCTAGGAATCCTGGGGATGCGCGACTCGGACCGCGCTGTGCCCACAACATCGGCGATCACCATGGTGGGATTGGCGTCGCCGTCAGGTCGCGTATCGACGCAGCGCGTGCTGAGCGTAGCGCGGGAATCGGATCGCGGACCGGTAACGATGGCCTCCACTCGTCCAGCGGGCGGGACGAGAAGGTGATCGACCTTGCGGGTGCCGCGTCTGCGGTTGTGATAGGAGAGCGGCATCCCATCAAGGGCGACGATTTCCAACTGTTGCCCACCGACCTGAAGGTCAGCGTACCGGTCGGGAGAGGTGTTGACGATGCGCCAGAACTGGCGCTCGCCGGGGGCAAAAGGAATCTGTGGGCGAATCTCGCCGTTTACGGTGAAGACACGCTCCGGCGTTTGGTCAGTGGATGTCCCGTAAGGGGATGAGGAGCTCTCGACTCGCTGCAAGGTTTGCTTGCGGTCTGCCTCAGCCGTGTGTTCGAGGTCCCCATCTCGGAGGATGAGCACGCGCTCACGCACGCCGCGCAGCTGCGGATAGTACGGGTCGATACCGTCCACCACGATGGCACCGGACATCCCGTCGAGGTCCTGGCGAGAGCTCTCTCCGTGCGGGTGGGCGTGATACCAGTACAATCCTGGCGGCGAGCCGGGAAGCACGACAACTTTGTAGTTCAATGTCTCAACTGGCGAAGACACCATGGTGAGTACATCGTCTTGCGGCTGCTCGGGCGAAACGTGCAGACCATGGAAATGCAGATTGCTCATGTCGGCACAAGGGGCGAGCGCGCACTGCTCGTCAGAATGACTGGGTAGATTGTTTGTGTAGCGAAGCATGATGGCACTGCCCGGCGACACGCGAATGACAGGCGGAACCATGCGACTTTCATACGCGAATGCGTTACGTCCGGTCGCAGCGTCATGCACGGCAGTCAGCGTAAACGGGCCGCGCACCTCAGGGGGATCTGCCACGACATGGTCTTGTCCGGACACAAAAGTCAGCGGCGGCAATACAGCGCCACTGAAAACGATGATGAAGATGATATT
>Ga0307475_10001320_pt1 | contig 14733 bp, 7 predicted proteins | sample atmos_gasesECM1C_FD_203317 | JGI IMG/M metagenome (GOLD analysis project Ga0307475, IMG submission 203317) | Hardwood forest soil microbial communities from Morgan-Monroe State Forest, Indiana, United States - atmos_gasesECM1C_515 | ecosystem: Environmental > Terrestrial > Soil > Temperate... | reverse complement strand
ATTATCGATTTGCTCGTCGGCCAAATCAACGAGACGCTGGTGCATCGCCAGGTGCAGATTGCTCTGACACCGGAAGCACGCCAGTGGATTCTCGAGAAAACTTGCAGCGATCGAAATTATGGCGCGCGGCCGCTCCGGCGCGCGCTGCAGAAATACGTCGAAGACCCACTGTCGGAAGCTCTCATTCAGGGCGGACTACAGCGGCCGGCCACGCTCGAGATTTATCTCTCAGCGGACGGTCTCTTGTTCCGACCTGTTGTGGAAGCAACCCCGGTGGCCCACTAGGAATCCTACACGCGCAAGCTGGACGGAGCGGTCCGGCGGGGGAGCCAAATATCTTGGGCGGGGAAGTGCGGCCTTGACCAGAACCATGGCCGCAGGCAGGAAAATTTTTCTGCGCCGATTCCAATTTCCCGTCGTTGTGTATCTCTTATGGTTCTCAATCGTGCATCCCGTTTGGGCTCAGCGATCTCAGCCGCCCGCGGGCCCGCAATTCACGATCGATCGCATTGATTTCGTTGGAAACCGACGCATTCAGCGCGATACGCTTCTCGCTCGTATTTTTTCCCGCGCTGGTGATCCACTTACCGAGGAAGCCATCCACCGTGATTTTCAGGCGCTCTGGAATACGCAATTCTTCGAGGATATTCGCCTCGAAATCGAGGACGATCCTCAGAACCCGAACGGAAAATTTCTTGTCTACTATGTAACAGAGCGTCCGATCATCCGGCGGATCGAATACAAGGGGAACAAGTCCGTCTCCGAGTCTGACATCCTCGACCGTTTCAAAGAGCGTAAAGTCGGCCTTTCCGTGGAAAGCCAGTTCGATCCCACAAAGATTAAGCGCGCCGAGGTAGTCCTGAAGGAACTGCTTGCCGAGCACGGGCGACAATTTGCAACGGTGAAGCCGACCTACGAGCGGATTGCAGCCACAAACGCGGTGAAACTTGTATTCAATGTCGACGAAGGCCCGAAGGTCAAGGTGGGCGAAATCAAGTTTACGGGTAATAAGGCATTCTCAGAGCGCAAGCTCGTCCGAGCAATGAAGCACGATCGGCCGTACTCGATTCCGCTGGGGTTCACCGAAATTCCGGTACTCAGCAAGACATATGACCGGCAGAAACTCGATGAAGATCTCGAAATCGGAGTAAGAGGCCTCTATCAGAATAATGGTTACTTTAAGGTGCTCGTGAAGGAGCCAATCCTAAAGATCGTTGATGAAGATCGCGGAGGAATTCCCGGACCATGGCCGGTTGTTGGCGCGAAACACGGCAAATCGACGAACATCACGGTCCCGATCGAAGAAGGGGAGCAGTACAGGATGGGAATCGTCAAGTTTCGCAGCAGTGACCCGGACCAGGGTCTCGTTTTCAAGCCGGACTCTCTTGTGAAGACCTTCCCACTCAAAGAAGGAGAGATTTTCTCAACAGATAAGGTCAGAAAAGCGCTGGAAAACTACAAGAAGCTGTACGGCGAGTACGGGTACATTAATTTTGTGGCGAGCCCCAACACCGAAGTGAACGACGCGAAAAAACTGGTCAATATCACGATGGAGTTCGATCAGGGTAAGCCCTTTTATGTTCGCCGGATTGAATTTTCCGGCAACACGACTACGCGCGACAAAGTGATTCGACGGCAGCTCTTAATCGATGAAGGCCAGGTATTCAATAATCGGCTTTGGGAATTGAGCCTTCTGCGCTTGAATCAGCTCAATTACTTCGATCCGATCAAGCCGGAAAATGCAGAACTGAAGAAGAATGAAAAAAACGGGACGGTGGACATCAAGCTCAAGGTAAAGGAGAAGGGAAAACAATCAATCAGCTTCTCAGGTGGCGTCAGCGGAATCGCCGGCACGTTCGTCAGCCTGTCCTATCAGACGAACAATTTTCTGGGTCTCGGCGAGACGCTTACGATTTCAGGGCAGCTGGGCAATTTGCAGCAGGGCGCCACGTTTGGATTCACCGAGCCCTATTTATTCGACCGGCCGATTTCGACCGGCTTCACGGTGTTCTACAGCAAGTTCAACTACAACCAGGCGAAGCAGGAAGGACTCCTGCTCGGGCAACAGGTCGCCATCGACCCGGCACTGCAGCAGAACTACACGACCGACTCACACGGCTTCACGATTTTTGCCAGCTACCCCTTGCGGAAATATCAATTCACGCGAATCGGAGTCACTTACGGTTTCTCCACGACGAACATCACTGCCTTCAGCCAATCCGCGCAGTTGCTGTTCGAGTTCACCCAGTTCCGCAGTTTGGCGGGCCCCTCAGCTCTAAATGGAATTCAGTCCAGCAAGATTACGCCGACGATTTCGTACAGCACCGTTGACAACCCGCAGAATCCCACGCATGGAAAAAGCTTTTATTACGGGCTTGGCTGGGAGGGCGGACCTTTAGGCGGAAACACGAACACGTTTACAAATACTTTTACGATGACGTATTTTCGTCCTCATCACCACAAGCGTAATGTGATCGGCGTTCGGGTTTTGACGAGCATGATCACGGGATACAACGGAACCGACGTCCCTCCCTACAGCCGTTTCTATCTGGGCGGAGAGAACGACGTGCGCGGATTCGATTTCTATACGATTTCGCCGTTCGTGGCGATCCCGAGCGCGTCGACCACGACCGTGACTTATTTCGATCCCACGCGGCTTGGCCCCACCGGCAGCCCCACTCCAGTGGCCCTCAATGTTCCAATCGTTACGTTCCTCCCAACTCGTCCTGGCGGCGATTTTCAAGGTGTGGGAAATTTTGAATACCGGATTCCAATTGCCGGGCCGGTGAGCATGAGCCTTTTCAACGACATCGGTTTCGACGGGATCATTCGCAAATCGCAGCTGAGTTTGAATCCGGGAGCGCTCAGCACATTGCAGCAGCAATATCCGAATGCGGATTTCCCCAATCTGACGATTCCCAAAAACCTCGAGGTGCTGCCGGGTACGAACTTCAAACCTCATACATCGGCCGGAGTCGAATTCGTCATTCAATTGCCGATTGTCAACGCGCCCTTCCGGTTCTATTACGCGTATAACTACTTGCGTCTGAATCAGACGATTAGCGGACCGCGAGGCGGATTCTTTCTCTCGGACGCCCAGAAATCCGCGCTGCCTCCGGGAGTGTTTGAAACTCAAATTGCCCCACAACTGGACACCATTCTGGATAGTCAGGTCCAACGAATCCCTGCCGGCTTGATCGAACCGAAGCAGACATTCCGGTTCACGATCAGCCGGACATTCTAAATGGATGTCGATCGAGGAAAGCTTGTGATGCGAATGATTCTGGAAATCGAAACTTCATTAGACTTTAGACGCTCGGAGGAAGGGCGATGAAATTGGGCAGACTGAGCGTCGCGATATTAATTGCCGCCTGCGTGGCGGGATGTGGCAGCAATGCGGCTAAAGTTGGTGTCACAGTATCACCCACGACGGCAACAGTAGTCGAACGGGGGACGCAGCAATTCAGCGCAGTGGGATCTGGTTCGACCACAACGACCGTGAACTGGCAGATTTGTCTTCCGCCAGCTACGGTTGGAAGCCAGCCTACTAATTGCACCCCTTTGCCTGGCCAGACAGGAACCGGTCCTACCGGAGTGGGAACGATCACGCAAGCCTCGGCGACACAAGCCGGAGGCCTTTATACGGCTCCGGCCGCTGTTCCTTCTACGAATCCAATCCTTGTTGTGGCCACCAGCACGGTTGATTCGACGGCGTTTGCATCGGCTACGGTGACGATCACTTCAGGCATCACTGTGCAAATCACGCCTACTACCTCCACCATTGCGCCACAGGACAGATTTACGTTTACCGCCACCGTCAGCGGCCCGACCAATGATCGCGGCGTGACCTGGTCAGTGAATGGCGTAGCCGGCGGCGATTCGGTGCATGGTTTTGTCTGCCCGAATCCTTTGGTTCCTACGCCTCCGGCGTGTCCGGCTGGCACCTACGTCGCGCCGGCACAATTGCCTGGCACGGTGACCGTAACCGCCACTTCGTCTGCCGATCCAACGCAATCCGCCTCCGCGAGTGTCACTGTCTCGACTGCTTCTGCGAACCCTACGATTGGCAGTATTGATCCAACGACGGCGGCTCAAGGTTCGGTGCAACAGGATGTTTATATAAATGGCAGCGCCGTAAGCGGTGTGGATTTCTTTTCCACCTCCGTCGTACTCGTCGACGGAGTTCCCATTGTGCCCACGTTTATCAATTCCAACCTGCTGCGGGTAACGATCCCGTCGTTATTGCTCCAGCAAGCAAAGGTGGTAAACGTTCAGGTGCGGAGAAGCAACGGAGATACGTCACCGCCGGCAAATTTGACCGTTGCTCCGGTGCGCCCGGCGGTAATCTCCTCAACGCCCGATAGCGTGTCGGCAATGGCTTCGAGTGCAAACGTAACCCTCTCAGGTGGCTTCTTCTTCCCGCCTCAGACCGCATCGGGGGGCACGATAGCTACTTTTAACGGCGTCAGTGTGGCGCCGACCGTCGTCAACAGCCGTCAGCTGATAGTGCCGACTCCTCCGAATGCTGTCTCGACGCCTGGGCTATATCCGATCGTCGTTCAAAATCCTGGCGTCTCCGCGAATTTGTCGTCCGTTTCCGCCGTGAACTTGGCGGTAACGCCGAATCCCGCGTCTATTCCCACTGCCCCCGGTGCCACTATCGCGGTGGGGGCGAGTCCGTCAGCAATCGCGATCGATCCGGTATTGAACCTTGCGGCGGTTGCCAATACAGGAGACGGAAGCGTTTCCTTGATTAATTTGGCCACCAACTCCGTTGTTAAGACGATCCCCGGCGTTGGCAATATGCCTACGGGGATTGCAATTGATGATCAGTTGCCACACCACATCGCGCTGGTCGTCAACAGCGGTGACAATACTGTGTCCACCGTGGATCTAACGACTCAATCAGTCGTGGGGTCACCTTTTTCTGTCCAGATTGGGGCGCCGCCACCACCGGTTGCCGGCCCCGTATCAATAGCCGTTGGGATTAATTCTTTGACCCACCGTGCGGTGGTTGCATATCAATCGACCAATCTAGCCACGGTTCTGGACACCTCGACCGGGGTCCCCGTTTTCGTTGCGCAAATTGGCGGCACACTCACCCCGTTCAGCACGGGTGTAAGCCCAGCAATAGGAATTGACCCGCTATTGAATTGGGCAGTGATTACTCCCGGTGGCGCCGGCACCATCAATCTCGTAGATTTGGGCCGAGCCCCGATTGCGGGTGATGGCGGGCGTCCTCCGCAGGTTATCGGGAGCCTGGCCATCTCAACGAGCGTCCAGGGAGTGGGCATTAACACGGAAACGCATCAGGTGCTTTTGACGAATCCAAATGGTGGCACACTTCAGACGTTCAGCTTGCTGGATAACTCCGTGAACCCGATTTCATTCACGGTTAATCAGCTGGGCTATGCGGCGGCCGCGGTGAATCCTCTCACGAACGTTGGAATCGCGGTTAACTCTCAGACCTCGACTGCCGCGGTCGTAGATCTCGAAACCGGCGTGGTATTAAAGCCTACGGTTTCGGGGCTCGGCACCATGCCCCAGGCAGTCGCCGTGGATCCGGTACTAAACGAAGCGCTCGTGGTGAATCAAACCAGCGGTACCGTATCGGTGGTGTCTCTCGGCAGTTCCTTCAGGGATTTGCAAATCACGGAGCTGAATCCCGCCGTCGCGTTTGCTCCCGCTGCGGCAAATCTCTCCCTTACAATCAACGGCTTTGGTTTCGTAACAGGAACCTCGCAAGTGTTTCTCGACACCACCGCGCTGCCGCCTGGAAATGTCACCGTATCGAACGGCGGCAGGCAAATAATAGCGACGGTTCCCGCAAGCATGCTGCAAGTGGCGCGGCGATACAGTGTGACGGTTCAAAACCCGGGGCCGAATGTCTCAAACACCACTGAACTCACAGTTGTGCAACCCGTGGTTGTGGGAAACCTCCCGTCCAGCGTTGCGGTTGATCCGGATCGCGACATAGCCGTGGTCACGAATAATGGTGATGGGACGGTTTCGCTCGTGGACCTCACGAGCGGAACGACGCTTCCGCAGAGCCCGCTGACGGTCGGGCAACATCCGATCGGCGTCGCTGTTTTGCCACGGCTCGCCCTGGCAGCGGTTGCGAACAACGCGAGTAGCGATGTGACGGTGGTTGATGAGAACGGGATCAATCCACCGCAGACGGTGCCATTGTGCGCCGGATGCACCGGTCCGACAGGAGTCGCGATAGAGCAGGATTTGGCCACCGCAATCGTCGCTGCGTCGGGGCCGGATCCAGGGTGTTCGACGGTAACCAGCGGTTGCGAAGTCAGTTTCGTCAATCTCCTTACCACCGGTTCATCTGCGGGGACGAGCGTTCAAGTGAACCAAAGTCCGGTCTCAGTTGCGACGGACCCGAATGGCGACCGATATGCAGCTGTTGGCGCCGCCTCGCAAGCAGGTAGCATGGACATCATCGATCTATTAACGAGGGCGGTTACTTGCCGCGTAAGCGGTGTTCAGCTGCCGAGCGATGTCGTGTTCGATCCCGTCAACCAGGTTTTTGTAGCCGCTAACAGCCTGCAGAATAATATTGTGATTGTTGACCCGTTGACATGCATTCCGACGACGGTACGAGTGGGCATCAATCCCACGTCGCTCGACTACGACTTCCAGACGAGCACTCTCGTCACCGTAAACTCGGCAAGCAACACGATGTCTTTCCTGGATTATATGTGTCCTCCGGCCGTCGGCGCCCCAGTAACGTGCACGACTCCACAGACACGTGCAATCTTTGGTTTGCCGAGCTCGGCGAAGTTCTCAGAGAACCAGCAATTTTCGGTGGCGATCGATGCGAAGTTGGATCTGGCTGTTGTTGTGGACACGAACAATAGCCGCGTTTTGCTGATCCCGCTTCCGCATTGATGAGCATGCCGGCTGGATTGGAAGCGGGCCAACCATAGGGTCTCGCCGCGCATCCGAAAAGGCCGGGCGAGTTGAATCCGATTGACCGTTTTCTCGATGCCCGGCTATAATCGCGAGTTTGCGTTTCATGGAATTTACGACTAAGGAGTGAGAATGAGGATTCGATTGGCAGTTCTGGCCCTGGCGGCGTCATTAGCAGGACCCGCAGCGTGGGCTCAGTCCGGTGGCGCAGGTGCTGCGCCGGCGGCTGGAATGAAGGTGGGAGTAATTAACGTACAGGTGGCGATCACCAGCACTTCGGAAGGCAAGCAGGCGGCAGCGGAATTGCAATCGCAGTTCGCTCCGCGGCAATCGGAACTCGACAATCTCCGTCGGCAAGTCGAAGACATTCAGACGCGTCTCCGCACGGGAGCGAGCACGCTGAGCGACGACGAAAAGGCGCGCCTTGCGCGCGAGGGCGACCAGTTGAGCCGCCAGTTTCAGCGCAAGCAGCAGGATTCGCAGGATGATTTCAACGAAGCGCAGCGGGAAATCGTCGATCGGATCGGCCGGAAGATGATCGACGTTCTCGATAAATATTCGAAAGAGCAGGGATACGGTGTGATTTTCGATACCTCGGCGCAGAACACGCCCGTGGTTTACGCTGCGAACCAGATCGACGTGACGCAGGAAATTATCCGCCTCTACGATCAGAATTATCCGGTGAAAGCAGGTGCAGCGAAGTCGTCAGCACCTCCACGATCAGCCGCTCCAAAGCCGGCACCGGCAACACCAGGCCAGCCGAAGCAGTAGTTCCGCCTCGATTCATCCAAGAGTTTTGCAAAGGGCCTCCCGCATCGGGAGGCCTTTTTCATTTTCCCGCTCCCTGCTTCCGCCTCCTCAGGGATTGGCAACGTACAGGTTGGGGAACTGCTCTCGCAGATTATTCATCTTCGGAATATCGCAGATCTGGATGTAGGGATTGTCCGGATGATGTTCGGCGTAGTCTTGATGGTAGCTCTCGGCCGGATAAAAACCGTCGAGCGCGACGATTTGCGTCACGATCGGACGCGAGTAGATCTTCGCCTGGGTCAGTTGTTCGATATACGCTTTCACGATCCGTTCCTGCTCGGGGCTACTGAAGAAAATCGCAGAACGGTACTGCATGCCGGTGTCCGGCCCTTGGCGATTCAGTTGCGTCGGGTCATGCACCACCGAGAAAAACACCTTCAGCAGTTGTCCGAGAGTAATCACCGAAGGGTCGTAAACAATTTCCACCGACTCGGCGTGTCCCGTCGAGCCGCCGCTCACAGTTTCGTAGTCGGGATTTTTCAACGCGCCGCCCGAATAACCCGCGGTGGATCGAATCACTCCTTTCACGTGTTTGAAAACCGTTTGCACGCCCCAGAAGCAGCCACCCGCGAGGACGAGCGTATCCTGTCCAGGCTTTGTGGCCAGTTTCTCATCCACGGCAGGATCAGGAATCGCGGCAGCCGTCGCAGCTGCAGCAGCCACAGCCGTAGCCGCTTGGCGGCGCGACGTCACGAACAACACCAGCGCAGCCGCGCACAGAACCCCAAAAATCATCACGGATCGACTCATATCGCTTGCTCCTTCTCGAATCTCGACCCTAGTACGCAAAACCGAATGGTCTTGGATTGGTTCGACCAAAGTTGGCCGGGCGGACGGGCGCATCTCTCGCCGAGATTCGAGCCGCGCCCGTCCTATTCGCGCCGCTTACTTCAGCGACGCCATGTCAATCACGAAACGGTACTTCACGTCGCCTTTGGCCAAGCGCTGATACGCGTCATTGATCTGCTGAATCTTGATGACCTCGACGTCCGCCGTGATTCCGTTGTGCGCGCAAAAATCCAGCATCTCCTGCGTCTCGCGAATCCCGCCGATGCCCGAGCCGGCAAGGCTGTGACGCCCAGTGATCAGTTGAAACGCCGCGATCGGGAATGGTTTCGGTGGAGCGCCCACCAGCGTGAATGTTCCGTCCATCTTGAGGAGTGGTAGATAACTGCCGATATCATGCTCAGCCGAAGCCGTGTCCAGGATGAAATGGAAACTATTGGCGTGCTTCGTGATCTCGGCGGGATTTGTGGTGAGCACCACTTCGTCCGCGCCCAACCGTTTCCCATCCGCCACCTTGTTCGCCGACGTGGTGAAAAGCACCGTGTGCGCGCCGAAGGCCTTCGCGAATTTCACGCCCATATGCCCAAGCCCGCCGAGCCCGATCACTCCCACTTTTTGTCCTTTGCTTACTTTCCAGTGGCGCATCGGAGAGTAGGTAGTGATGCCGGCGCAAAGAAGTGGCGCAGTACCCGCAAGATTTGCGGAGTTCGGGACACGCAGGACAAACGCTTCGTCCACCACGATATTGTCTGAGTAGCCACCGTAGGTGACGCTGCCCAGAATTGCGTCCGGCGAGTTGTAAGTAAATGTTGCTCCGCCCACGCAGTATTGCTCTTCGCCGGCGCGGCAGTTTTCGCAGACCCGATCGGAATCCACCATGCAGCCGACCGCGGCGAGGTCACCTTCCTTAAATTTCTTCACCGCGCTGCCGACTTTCACCACTCGCCCGACAATTTCATGTCCGGGAACGCACGGGTAAACCGTCGCCAGAAAATCGACCCATTCGTTTTTCACCTGATGCAAATCGGAATGGCACACGCCGCAAAACAGAATTTCGATCTGCACATCCTGCGGCCGCGGTTCTCGCCGTTGCAAAGTGTATGGCGCCATCGAGCCGGAAGTATTTTGCGCAGCGAACGCCTTCGCTGCGAACGTTTTTGGTTTCTGGCCTTCCTTAGCGGTTTGTTGCGCTGTCTCTGTCATCGGGAGATACCCTTTCAATATGTAGATTTGAATGTTGGTCTGGACTTCGTTAGATGCAATCAGCCACTGTGCGGCTTCACTGCTGGAATGCCAGTCTATCCATTCCGCGGGTCACTTGCCGAGCCAAATCGACGCGTCTTGCGTTTTCTGAGTGACCGAGCTTATACTTAATCGCTTCTAGATAGGTCGCTCGCCAAGTGGGCCGCAAGCCCACTTTTTTGTTGGGCGCAGAATTGGCGCGGGGGTCGAGGTATCGGCGGAAGGTGAGGACCGGATAACTGCCGCGCCTAGAACAGAATGGACTTGGAAAAGATACGTGAGGCAGCGGAGCGGGTGGCGCGCTCGCAGGGCCTCGAGGTTTTCGACGTAGAGTGGAAGATAGGCAAGCAGCGGTTGCTGCGCGTCTATCTCGACCGGCTACCCGGCCCGGCCAACCCAGACAACCTGGGCGTGAGCCACGCGGATTGCCAGCGCGTGAGTGAGCAGTTGAGTGTAATTCTGGACGTGGAAGATCTGGTTCCGGGGCCCAGCTACATTCTGGAGTTGAGCTCGCCGGGCATGGATCGAAAGTTGATCAAGCCGGCTGACTACGAGCGATTTGTCGGCAGACTGGCGAAGATTTGGCTAGAGACGCCCGTCGAGAATCAGAAATATCTCGAAGGGCGATTGGCCGGTTATGCGGACGGCACGGTGAAGTTGAAGTGGAAAGACCGCGAAATTGAAATTCCGTACGCCGGGATTCGAAAAGCGAACCTGGTGGTAGAACTCTAGGGAGAACTTGGATGGCGAGTCTGCTGTACCAGACAATCGAGCAGATCAGCCGGGAGAAGCACATCGAGCCCGAGGTGATTGTTGCGGCCATTGAAGACGCGATGGTCGTAGCGGCGCGGAAGTACTACCGCACTGAGGAAGAGCTGCGCTCGAAGTTCAATCCTGATACTGGGCACGTGGACGTGTATTCGGTGCGCGCGGTTGTGGAAGAAGTCACAGATCCGCTGCGCGAGATTTCCATCGGCGACGCGCGGAAGAAGCAGCCTGAAGTGGAAGTGGGCGGCGAAGTGACAGAGACGAAGCCGACCGATGTGCTGGGAAGGATCGCGGCGCAAACTGCGAAGCAGGTGATCCTGCAAAAAGTTCGCGAGGCCGAGCGCGATACAATTTACAACGAATTTCACACGCGCGTGGGCGAACTGGTGAACTGCATCGTGAAGCGAACCGAAGGGCCGGACACGATTGTGGACTTGGGTCGCACTGAAGCGCGGCTGCCGAAGCGCGAGCAATCGCGGCTCGAGGCGTATAACGTCGGCGACCGGTTGCGCGTGACGATTCGCGCGGTGGAACGCGCGGCGAAAGGGCCGCAGGTGGTGGTTTCGCGCGCCGATCCGGCCCTGGTACAGCGACTGTTTGAAATGGAAGTGCCGGAAATTTACGACGGCACGGTGCAGATTCGCGCGGTGGCGAGGGAAGCGGGTGAACGCACGAAAATTGCTGTGGAAAGCCGCGACAAAGACGTAGACCCGGTCGGCGCTTGCGTGGGCATGAAAGGCATGCGCGTGCAGTCCATCATTCGCGAACTGCGCGGCGAAAAAATCGACATTATTCCGTTTAGCGAAGAGACAGTGGCGTTCGCGCAGAAGGCGTTGAGCCCTGCAAAAGTGACGCGCGTGCAGATCGTCGATCCCGAAGAGAAGCGTCTCGAAGTAATCGTCGAGGACACGCAACTCTCATTGGCAATTGGCAAAAAGGGACAAAACGTTCGCCTCGCGAGCAAACTCATCGGCTGGAACATCGACATCAAGAGCGAGGAAGAGAAGCGCCGCGAAATCGAGGCGCAAATGGCCGCGCTGACGGCGCCGGGAACTCCGCTCACGCAACTGGCTGGCGTGGGACCCAAGACGATCGAGAAGCTGGAAGCGCACGGCGTCACTTCGATTGAGAAGCTGGCAGACATGACGCCCGAGCAACTTGTCGAAATTCCTGGAATCGGCGAAAAGATGGTGGAGAAGATTCACCAATCCGTGGCCCTGTATTTCGAGGAGCTTGAGGCACAAGCCGCTGCAGGTCCTGAAGCCGCGCCTGCTGAGGCCGAGGTAGCAGCGGAAGGGGAAAGCGTCGTCGCGGAAGCGGAAGTTAGCGCGGAGGGTTCCTCCGAGAGCAGCGGATCGGAAGAGACCGCCGACAATTCCGAGACGGCGGAAGGCACGGAAGCTCGTGAAGCGGAGTCGTTAGAGGATGCGGAGGCGGGCGTAAACACAGGCGTTGAAGCGACCGAGACAGAGGCAACCGCGGACGGAGAAGCGGATTCGGATTCAAAAGATGGCGCTGAGAAATCGGCGGGTACTGACTAGTTTTGGAGAAAAATAGGGGCTGATGGCAGATTCCAATCAGATTCGAATTAACGAGCTGGCGCGCGAACTCGAGGTCAAAGCGAAAGTCCTGATCGATTTCCTGCCGGAAATCGGCGTCACGGAAAAGAAGACGCACTCGAGCTCGCTCGATCTCGAACATGCGGAGCTTGCGCGAAAGCATTTTGCGGGACTAGCGGCGAAGGAAGCTGCCGCAGAAGCGGAGAAGCAAGCAAAGGCAACTGCGGCGAAGAAGCCCGTTGCGCGTCCTACGGTTACGGCTGCGCCCGCGCCGGCGAGTGCTGCCACCCCCGTAGCGGCGAAGCCTGCGACAGCCAGTCCGATTCCTGCAAGCCCAGCGGTGCGTCCTGCTGGAACGCCTTCCGCGCCTGTGCCCGCGTCTTCTTCAGCGACGAGCGCTCATCCACCAAGCCATCCACCTTCTCAAGCACCCGCTGCGAAACCCGTGGCTCCTGCGACGACTGCGCCTGCGGCTGCAGCAAGACCTGGAGTAGCGCCGTCTGCGCCGCGTCCGGGAGTTCCGCTTAGACCTCCGGTGCCCGGGCAGCCGGGTGCTCCTGCGTCGCAGCGACCCGCCTCCGCAGCTCCACCGGGAAGTCCGGCGTCGGCATCAGGAACAAGCTCGGGAGCACCGCGACCCGCCGGCAGTCCTCCTCCGCAGGGCCAAAGGTTTCCAGTTCGTCCCGGTGGACCGCCTTCCGGTGGGCAGCCACGTCCTGGCGCGCCTCAGAGTTTTCGTCCCGCAGCTGCGCCTGGCCAAACCCGTCCTGGTGGACCGCGACCCGGTATGCCGTTGCGTCCCGGAGGCGGACCTCCCGGAAGATATCCGCAGCGTCCCGGCGGTCCCGGCGAACGCGGTGGGAGGCCCAATCAAGGGCCAGTCGGCGGACAGCGCCCCGGCGCGACCGGCGGAGCAGGAATTCCGAAAGCTGAACCCGGCAAGCCGCTTTACGCGCGCAAACCTCCCGCGTCGCGCGGCCGTCCGCTCATCGAGAAGCGCTATGCGGAAGGTGAACGCAAACTCCATCCGGTGCGGACCCGTGCGGGTGCGGGCGCAGGACGGACGACGCAGGCCGAGCCTGTCGCGCCAGTACAGCGCGAGCCGCGTGAAGTAACGGTCACTGAAGGAATCACGGTTCGTGAGCTGGCGGAAAAACTCGACATTCGCGCCAAGGAATTGCTGAAGACGCTTCTCGATCGCGGCGTTTTCGCCAGCATCAATCAGGCGCTGGACGCGCCTACGGCGACGAGTCTGGCCGAAGCGTTCAACGGAATTGTGCAGGTGGTAAGCTTCGAAGAGCAGATCGTTCAAGAAGAAAAGGTCAAGGAAGTCCGGTCGGGCAATCAGCAGCCGCGCGCTCCGGTGGTGACTGTGATGGGGCACGTGGATCACGGAAAAACCAGCCTTCTCGACGCGATCCGCGAAACCGAAGTGGCCGCCGGCGAAGCGGGCGGAATCACGCAGCACATTGGCGCGTACGAAGCGCGCATCGATGGGCGCCGCATCGTCTTTATCGATACGCCGGGCCACGAAGCGTTCACGCGCATGCGTTCACGCGGCGCGAAAGTGACGGACATCGTCGTGCTAGTGGTGAGCGCGGATGACGGCGTGATGCCGCAAACGGAAGAGGCGATTGCGCACGCGCAAGCCGCCAATACAAAAATCATAGTCGCAATCAACAAAATCGATAAGCCGGGAGCCGAGCCGGAGCGCGTGAAGCGGCAGCTCGCCGACCGTAAATTGATGCCCGAAGAGTGGGGCGGCGACACGGTGATGGTAGAAGTCTCGGCGAAGACGAAACAGAATGTGCCGAAGCTTCTTGAAATGATTTTGCTGGTCGGCGATTTGCTCGAACTGAAGGCCGATCCGGACGCGCCTGCCAGTGGAACGGTGCTCGAATCGCGTGTTGATAAGGGACGCGGTCCAGTCGCGACAGTGCTCGTGCAGAACGGTACTCTGCATGTCGGCGATTTCTTTGTTGTCGGTGCCGTGTACGGAAAAGTGCGCGCCATGTTTGACGACATGGGCCATCCGATCAAGCAAGCCGCGCCGTCTACGCCGGTAGAAGTTCTCGGTCTGCAAGGTGTTCCGGAGGCGGGCGATCAGTTCCAGGTGACGGACGAAGCGAAGGCGCGCCACATCGTCGAATACAGACAAGGGAAACAACGCGAAGCCTCGCTCGCCAAGACAGCTTCGGGCCGCTTGACGCTCGATCAATTGCACGAGCAGCTCAGGGCCGGCGAAGTGAAAGATCTGCCGGTCGTTTTGAAGGCGGACGTGCAGGGGTCAGTGGAAGTGCTGAACGACATGTTGCCGAAGCTTTCAAACGATCAGGTGAAGCTGAAAGTGATCCAGGCCAGCGTCGGCGCGATCAGCGAGACGGACGTGCTGCTAGCTTCGGCTTCGAACGCGATCGTGGTCGGATTCAACGTGCGCCCGGAAAGAAAAGCGGCCGAACTGGCGCAGCGCGAGGGCGTAGACATCCGGCTGCACACGATTATTTACGAATTGCTTGATGAACTGAAGAAGGCCGTCGCCGGCCTGCTCGCGCCGGTCATCAAGGAAACCTACCTGGGCCGCGCGGAAGTGCGCAACTCGTTCCGCGTGAAGGGCGTTGGAATGATCGCAGGCTGTTCGGTGCAGGAC
>Ga0307475_10001319_pt1 | contig 14735 bp, 13 predicted proteins | sample atmos_gasesECM1C_FD_203317 | JGI IMG/M metagenome (GOLD analysis project Ga0307475, IMG submission 203317) | Hardwood forest soil microbial communities from Morgan-Monroe State Forest, Indiana, United States - atmos_gasesECM1C_515 | ecosystem: Environmental > Terrestrial > Soil > Temperate... | reverse complement strand
TCGCAAAGAGGTGTCTGCAGGGCGTTTTGCCTCGCCATGGGGAGACCGAACGGTCCAATGCAAACTTTTTGTGCCCCTTTGCGTGCAGCAAGAATCAAAGTTTGGTACGCGCAAGAGACGTTAAACGGCTTGCGAGAACGGAGGTGGTATGTCTGAAGTGCAGCAGTTTCCTACTTTGCCCAGTCAGCCGTTCCGGCTCGACGTCCCTCTACACGAACTTCTGCAACAGCCTTCACGCGAAACCATACCCCGAGCACCAGCCCTGAGGCAAGCGGCGGCCTTGCCGACCGCCGTGTTCCCGCAACAGCCGGAACTGTTTCACGATCTCGATGAGCAAGACATCGCGGCGCACGAAGCCGTACTTCGCACAGGAAAGCGCCACTGGCCCGCTTCCAAGATCCTGAAGACCATGCAAGGCTGGATGTTTCCTTACTTCAAGTCCCAAGTACTTCCGGGAGACTTCCAGCCGATCATCGCTTACCTTTTCACCGAGTGGAAATGCAATCTTGACTGTCACTACTGCTGGTCTTATGACAATCGCGTCAAGGGCATGAGCGAAGACACTGCGCGGCGGGCGATTGACTGGCTACACTCGACGCCCTGCCGGGTCCTCGCGCCCACCGGGGGTGAGCCGCTCCTGCGTCCGGATTTTGTTCATAAGGTCGTGTATTACGCTGCGAAGAAAGACTTCTGGGTTTACCTGGCAACCAACGCACGGCTCTTGCGGCCGGAAGTAACAGACCGCCTTGCTGACGCGGGAATCGCCACCATCAATTTTGCCGTCGACACGATCAGGGAAAAACCTGGCCTGCCCAAGGCCCTCGAGCACGTCCGATCGTATTTTGATTACCTTGTGCGAAGGCAATACCGCTACGGGTACACGGTATTCTTTAATACGAACATCTGCCGCACAAACATCGAGGACGTGAAGGAACTCGCCAAAATCGCGCACGAGAACGGTATCTCTATCACGTTTCACATCAACGAAGCGCCGATGATGGAACAGGACCACTTCAAACACTTGCATGAGAACGATACCTACATCCGCCCGGAGGACTTCCCCGTGGTCGATGACCTATTGGACTGGCTCATCGACAAGCAGCGTCAGGGCTGGAAGATGGTCGACTCCGTTCCTCGCCTGCAGAACATGAAGGGCTTCATGCGTGGGGTTGGTGGACATTGGGGCTGCCGTGCTGGCCAGAACTGGCTGATTATCCGCACGGATGGAACACTCGCGCCTTGTTTTCCCATGTACAACGCCGGATACGATTGGGGAACCATCGAAAACCAGAAGTTCAATCTGAAGCAACTCGAAGAGATGAAGCAGGGCTGCGAGCCGCACTGTTTTTCAACGCTCGGCTACAACGTTGCCTATTGCTACAGCGTCTCGCGCGTCATGCGTTGGCTCCTGAAGCAAGCCAGCCACGGCTTTCAGGGCGTGACGGGCAGCTTTGAATAAGCCAGACCAAGCATGGGATGTTCAGCAAGGAAGGGGATTTGTTCCTTTGGAGGCGATTTGTGTCTCTGGGATTGGCACCAGCCCTAACTGACTATCGACCGATCGAAGGTTCCTTTGAAGCGTACAAACGCGGACAGTCCCGCATTGCCCGCCGGCGACTCTATCCGCTTACAGTTTTCTACGCTGTTTACTCGCTCATCGTGACGCTACTCATGTTGAGCAGCAGGCACCCGTTGCTCGGGATCATGTTTTATCTGGCGGGCATCCCAGTTTGGAGTCTGGTCGAATACCTCTTTCATCGCTACGCCCACCACGGCCGCTTTCTTCACGGGCGGCTCGACCCTCTTCACCGGGAGCGGCACCATGAGAGCCCCTTCGACGGAGGGCTCTTCAGCAAGGAGCTGAAGGATTTCTTGCCTCTGTTTTTCGTGGCCGCGCCTTTCAGCTTCCTATTTCCCGTGTACACTCTACCGGTTCTCCTTGCGGGCGTCGTCGAAAGCTATGTCGGCGAAGCGTGGATCCATTATTTCCTGCATTTTGGAAAGCTTCGCAATCGCTTCTTCCGGTTTCTCAAGCGCTATCACCTTTGCCGTCATAGCCCGCGCGGGACGGAAACGGGCTGCGGGATCGCTAGCGGGATTTTGGGTCGCTTGTTCCACACGCAGTACCCAAGGCTGGTTCGCAGACCACTGTCCAAAAGCGGCGGTCAGACGATTCGCGTCAAGAAGATGACGCGGTCGGAAGCTTTAAGACTTTTCCGCGAAAGATTCAAGCAACAATGACTGTCAGCTCATGCGCCGGTTCTCGTTCGCCGGAGGCCCTGAACGATAAAGAGTTCGGAAAAATCATCAAACAGGCCACCGGGAGTGCCAAGCCTGACGCGAATTTCCCGAAGCGCTTAGAGCCAACGCCCGTAGTTGCCGAGCGTGGCACCATGAGGCGCGAATTAAGTATCTCCGGCAATCAGCTCTTGGCTGCTTGCGTAGTGGCCTTCTGCTTAGCGGGTACACTGGTTTGGTCGTTTGGGAGGTACTGGTTGTTCGCGCCGTGAGTATAGCTGAATGCCTAGGTCCCTCCGCCCACCCGAACTCCTGATTAAATGTGGTTTCGTGTATCCGGGAAACTCGGGCCATCATCAACGTCAGGCAGCCAGACAATGGCTGACACGTGCCGCACCCAAGTAGCGTGACCTTGCATCCAACAAGTGATGCGCGTCCTACTTCTTAATCTCGGCGAAGCCTCTCTCGAAGCAGTCCAACCCGCTTTGGCCGGCCAAGGCTACGAGATCGCCACAGAGAACGGGTTGACTGTACAGGGAGTCCTTGCATTATCTCCCGAAGTTTTGGTAATGGAAGCGACGCCTTCTGACCTTAGCTGCTGCGGACTGATCACGCAGCTCAAAGCCCGCCCGGAGACCGATTCGTCTATCAAAGTCGTGATGGTTGTCCATGGAGGCGCTTTGGAGCGAGCCCGCGCCCTGGACCTTGGCACCGACGACGTCATTTCGTTTCCCTTCGATGCGGTTGAATTCGCTGCAAGGATTAGAACTCAGTTCAGGGAACGTCGACCCGAAGAAGAACTCAAGACAATGCTGAAGTATGCGGTCGAGAGAGAGCGCTACGCAGATATTGCGGTGGAATCCTTGAGCGGAGTCCCCGGAAGTAAACGGCGCTTGTGGCTGATTCCCGCGCTTTTTGCGCTTAGCGCCGGAGCCGTTCTCGCGGCAGCGTTCATGGCTGTCTCGACCCGTAACAGCCGGAAGGCCACCCTGCAGCTACGAGCGGAAATTGCGCGGTTGAATAGCGGCCTGCAACCTCAAGCTGACTTGCTGCGTCGCGCCGAGCAGGCGCGCGGTTCGATCGAAACGCGCTCGGGTTCTGGTTCGACGGCGCGCGATTCTCTGAAGGCGCAATCCGAAGATCTACGCAAGAAGGTGGCCAGTGCAGATGGCGCGGACGCCGATGCCCTGAAGAGGCAACTCCTCGACACACAGAGTCGCCTTGCCCAGTTGGAAAAGGAAGACAAAATCGCGGAGACCGTGGTTCACAAATATGGACCGAGCGTGTGTCTACTGCACGTCGTGGTGGGATTCGTAGATAAACAATCCGGAAGGCCGCTTCAGGTCGCGGTCGACGCGAACGGTAAGCCACAGGTTGACGATAAAGGGATGGCACAACTCGACCTGGGCGGCGCCGGACCGCCTCTTCAGGTGGACGCCTTCGGCACAGGTTTTCTCGCGCGGGCTGATGGGACTATCCTCACTAACCATCACGTTGCAGAGCCTTGGTGGCAGGACGATGAATTGAAGCGGCTTCTCGAACAGGGCGTTGATCCCTACGTTTTGTCTTACGAGGCTTACTTTCCGGGAAAGGCCGCGGCTATCCAGGCAAAGCTTGGTCGCATTTCATCAGAGGCGGATGTGGCAACACTGAAACTGGAAACTCCGCCGCCGTCTCATGCGGAACTGCTGGAACTCGATGCTCGAAGAGAAGCCAGCGTGACAGGAGAGGCTGTGGTCCTCATGGGTTATCCCACTGGTGTGGAAGGCATTCTCGCGCGAGCGAATTCCGATGTGGTGCAGAAAGTTGCAAGCGGGGCGCAAGACGTCAGCCAGGTCATGTCGCGGATCGCCTCCGAGCAGCTGATCCGGCCCACCACAACGCAGGGACACATCGGCGACGTCCTAAAAGACAAGATAGTGTATGACGCGGCGACCACCTCAGGCGGTTCAGGTGGGCCCCTGTTTAACAGAGACGGTAAAGTGATTGGCATCAATTTCGCGATACTGAGGGGCTTTGGCGGTTCGAATCTCGCTGTTCCTGTCAGATACGCAACCGACCTGCTTAAATAACTAAGTCGGCCGTTTCATATGTTCAGTCACGTCTTCTAAGCCGCTTTGGCCAGAGGCGTTGGTACAAATCCAAAATGCGTCCGGCCTCGGTCTCGTTAGCGAAAAGCACTTTTGAGAGAGGAAGAGAGTGCGGAGCGGCGGCTTCAGAATCTAGTGGTCAGCGTTCAGCTTCATCGTCTTTGCGCAGATCCGCGACGCGCTGGTACAGGCTCTCGACGGATCGTAAGAACTCATCCATTCCCGTGGTTTCGCCGGTTGCTTCGTGGGTGGCCAGGTCCGTCTCGATTGCTTTGTTGAGCTGCGTGGCCCGGCGAATGCGCTCCGTAATGAGCAACGGGAGCACGGTCTGCGGATCGCGCTTCTGCAGCTGCCGCTCCTGCCATTCCTGAACCGCCCACGCGGTTTTGCGTACATAATCCAGCGCGTCGCGGAACTCTCTCAGTATGCGATGCTCTACGCCGCCGGATTTGATTGTTTGCTCGATCTTGGCAAGTTCGGCGCTTGTTTTCCTGAGCAGGAAATTCACACCCCAAAAAGTCTCATTGGGAACCACAAGCGCGACGGCAACCCCAAGAAAAGCACCATCCTTGGAACGACGCGTACCCACCAAGCGTGCTTGAGTAGTTTGGCCTGAAAGTAGATTGGTCAGCTCCAGGTCGCCGCCGACCCAGGGATAAATCTTCATCTCCAGCAGACCACCCTGGGCGTTTACCTCCTTCGCTTGGGCGGCTTGCTTGACGATCTTGCCGCTGGGCTCTTGCCACTTCACCTCTACAGGAACAACCACAGAGAAACGGCTGCTCCTCCGTTGTTCCGGCCTAATAGGTGGCTGGTCCGCCGTCCGGTCGTCCATCGAGGAACCTCCGTCAAATCAACTTACAGCTCTTATATCACTTCGCTCGTCCTTTCGTATCGGCCCGCGCAGTTAGCCTTCCGTGCCGAGGGGGAGCAGCCTTCCTCTGTGGCTGCTTGCGATGATCGGACCGCGATGCCGACCAGCGTTATTCCGAGGACGCTGGCTCAGGCTCTCGACTTCGCTGCGGATGAGAGGCGGCATTGGTTCGAGGAAGAACTTCTCCGGTCCCATACCACGCGATTGCAGAAAGGATTGCAATGAAGGCCGTTGCGTTCCAGAGGTGTCGGATGAATATTGAGCACTCCGACCATGCTTCGCGGCTGGGATTAGCCAGCACGGACTGCAGAGACTTGGAACTCCCCAAATCATTTCCGGAGCCCCCCTTCCGTCGGTCCGTTCGCGTTAGTGTGCGGCGCCAGGACCAGCCGACCTGATTTTGCGAATAAAGAAGACCAACGGTGCGCCGATCAGGCAGGCGCAGCCCAGCACCCAAAAGCAATCGAGAAAGCCAAGAAACGCTGCTTGCTCCTGAATCATTCGCGCCATTTGCGCTTTGGCATGCAAAGCGGCGTCCGCGTTGGTGAACCCGTGTGTCGCAAAGTACCGGGATAATGCACCGAGAGTCTCCCGATAGCGCTGCTCGAAAGGCGTGGCGTGCGCGACCAAAACGGACTGGTGGTACTGCGTTCGCCTTGCCAGAAGCGTTGTCACAAAGGCAATCCCAACGCTCCCGCCTTGGTTCCGGAAGAGGTTGGTGATACTCGAAGCTTTGTTGTTTTTATTTTTCGCCAGATAGGAATATGCCAGCTGGCTCACGGGCACAAAGAGCGGAGCAATACCGAGTCCTTGGAGTGCTCTGAGGAGGGCCATGCGCTTATAGTCCGTTCCAAGATCAATGCTGGCGTACTGCCACATGGCCATGGCGAAAATGACGTAGCCGATGAAAATCATCGCCTTGACGCCAACTTTCGGGAAAAGCCTCACAACCAACGGGGCTAAAGCAACAATGACGAAAGCGCCGGGGCCGAGAACCAGTCCGGCATCGGTCGCGGTGTAGCCGTAGAGGCCTTGCAGCATCTGAGGAATCAACACGGTTGATCCGAAAAGGGCGAACCCGAAAAGAAAGTAGTAAGCGTTGGCGATTGCGAAATTGCGGTCCCGGAGCAGACGGATTTCCACTACGGGGTCGGGATGACGCCATTCCCAGATAGCTGCGGCAACCAATGACAAAAAGGCTATCGAAAAGAACAGGACGATGAAGCGACTCGCAAACCAGTCTAAAGTCTGGCCACGATCGAGAACTACTTCGAGGGACGCGAATCCGAGGGCAATGAGGACAATCCCGAGGCCATCCATGCGCAGCCTGCCATCTTTCCGTGCAGCCACGACTTCCCGAGTGAATTCCGGCGGATCGGAAACGACCCGGCTGGTCAAAATTAAAGAGAGAATCCCAATCGGTAGGTTGATAAAGAAGATCCAGCGCCAGCTCCAACTATCGGTAATCCACCCTCCGAGTGGCGGGCCGATTACCGGAGCCGTGACAATGGCCATGCTGTACAGCGCAAACGCTGCGGGCCGCTTCGCTGGAGGGAAAGTGTCCACGAGGATAGCCTGCTCCACGGGAGCCAATCCGCCTCCCCCGACACCCTGCAGAACGCGAAAGAGAATGAGCAAGTCCAAGGAAGGCGCAAGTCCACAGAGCAGAGAGCTCAAAGTAAAGAGCACGACGCAAAGCATATAGTAGCGTTTGCGTCCAAAAACCCGGCTCAGCCATGCGGAAAGCGGAAGAACCACGGCATTCGACACCAGATAGCTGGTCAGGACCCAGGTGCTTTCGTCGTAGCTGACGGCGAGACCTCCGGCGATATGCGGCAAGGAAACATTGGCAATGGCGGTGTCGAGCAACTCCATAAAGGTGGCCAGCGTAACCGTGATCGCGATGATCCAAGGATTTACTGCGGACCGTTCGGCCCGCGCCCCGGGGAACGGAAGGGAGGCGGCTATAGAACTCATACTCATGTCAGCCTGAATGCCTCCTTTGATGCAACAAGAGACCGTTCGGTCCCATCTAACATTGTGGTATGATGCAGCTAGCGACCAATCGGTCGCACAGCATCTGCCGGCGGGAGTGGGGGAATGCGAAAAGGCGAACAGACGCGACAGGAAATTATTCGCAAGGCGGCGCCCATCTTCAATCAGAGAGGCTACGACGGGGCTGCCCTATCCGACCTGATGAAGGCCACGGGGCTCGAAAAAGGCGGAATCTACAGGCATTTCGAAAGCAAGCAACAACTTGCGGCAGAGGCCTTCGATTACGCCTGGAAGCTGGCCTTGGATACGCGACTTGAAGGTACGCAATCCATCTCGAATACCGTGGACCGTTTGCAGCAGATCGTACGCAACTTTCGGGACCGGCGTGCCGGACTGGTGCCGGGAGGATGTCCACTGCTGAACACCGCCATCGATTCCGACGATGGAAACCCCCGGCTGCGCGAGAAAGCCCGCAGGGCACTTGGCTCCTGGCTTGAACGCCTGCGATCCATAATCGAAGAGGGTCGCCGACGAGGTGAGATTAGCGGAGATGTGGATTCCTCGGAATTGGCCATGTTAATTGTCAGCACCCTGGAGGGGAGCTTGATGGTGAGCCGTCTGCAGCGTAAGGACAATCCGCGCCATTTGGCCTGCCGTCATCTTGAAGAATATCTCGAAACCAAAGTTCGCGCGGCGGAATCGAAGGGGAGGGCGGCAAAGTCATGAGCACTCCGGACTCTCCCGTAAAAGCGGACTTTAGAACGAGAGCGAAAGCGAATGACGTGCCAGTAGCACGTCTGATCGGGTTCGAAGCTAAGGAGATCGCTTCCGGACGGGCTACGGTCACGCTGGCCGCCGGACCTCAGCACGCAAACCCTATGGGCACGCTCCACGGAGGAATTCTTTGCGACATTGCGGACGCCGCGATGGGCATGGCGTTCGCCAGCACCCTTGGCCCGAAAGAATCCTTCACAACGGTGGAACTGAAGATCAATTTCTTCCGTCCCGTTTGGGAGGCTAATCTCAAGGCAGAGGGCAAAGTGGTGCGCCGCGGGAGGAACTTGGGCTACGTCGAGTGCGAGGTCACAGACGAGCGCGGCCAGCTCGTTGCTAAGGCAGCGTCGACCTGTCTCGCATTGAGAGGAGAGGAGGCTGGAGGGCGTTAAGCCAGCAGGCGGAATCGGCCGTGCGAGTCGAAGCAATGTCCACGATTCAAAACATTCTGTTCCCCGTAGACTTCTCGCCGTCTTGCGTTGCTATGGCGCCCTATGTGAAGACAGCGGCGACGATCTTGGGGGCCAAAGTCACACTTGTCTATGTATTCGATCTCTACAGTCGCGACGCGGTCCAACTCTATGTACGCCCACTCTCAGAGGTTGCCGAAGAGCAGCAGGGCCTTGCCCGCGACAAACTGAACTCGTTCCTGAAGTCTGAGTTTCCGCTCGAGGAGTATCCGAGAATCCCGTTGTCGGGCGACGGAGCTCGACAAATCGTTCACCTCGCCCGGACGAACGGATTTGATCTCATCATCATGCCTACCCACGCCGGCTTCTTCCGCCGGACACTGCTTGGCTCCACGACCGCGAAGGTTTTGAACGAAGCCGATTGTCCGGTACTGACCACGCAGCACGCCGAAACCATCTCCCCTGGACAGCTCGAACATCGCGAATTGGTCTGCGGAATCGGCCTTAGCCCGGATTCGGAAAGAGTCATTCGCTACGCCAGCGAGACGGCGAAAGCGGTTCGTGGGAATCTCACGCTGGTTCATGTGATTCCCGCGAGCGCTCCCGACCCGCCACTCCAGTTGGATCTTGAGGAGCACCTCGAGTCAGCGAAAAGAGATGGAGCGAGCCGCCGCATCGCAGAGCTGCAAGGCGCCGCCGGTTCGCACGCTCCGGTCAGGATCCTTGTTGGCGCGATCAAGGAGATGTTGACCGAGGAAGCGCGCAGATTGCGTGCGGATGTCTTGGTGATGGGAAGGGGTTCGCAATTCGGCGCGATCGGTCGCCTGCGGGATCTTACTTATGCGCTCGTTCGCGACGCTCCTTGTCCGGTGCTGAGCGTCTGAATGGTCAATTCGCAGGCAAACCTATTCCGCAAGCGAAGGCCCTTTTCGGTTTATTGGACCTTTACGCTCGGTTCCACAGACATTCCGGGTCTCAACAAGTGCTCCGGGTCCTGCCCCTTTTCAAACACGATCTTCACGGGTATGCGCTGGACGACCTTGACATAATTTCCCGTCGCATTCTCTGGCGGTAGCAAGCTGTAGCGCGCCCCAGAGGCGCCGGCTATGTTCAAAACATGCCCTTCATATTTTCTGCCGTACGTGTCGACCGAGATCTTCACGCTCTGCCCCGGACGCATGTGCTTCAGCTGCGTTTCCTTGAAGTTGGCGGTCACCCAAACGTTCTGACTGTCCAGGGGAACGATGGTCATCATTTGTTGGCCAGGCGCTACGTTCTGCCCCGGCTGGACCGATCTCCGCCCCACAATCCCGCTCACCGGCGCTACCACGTTCGTGTACTGCAGGTTGAGTTGGGCCTGCTGAAGAATCGCGGCGGCCCGCTCGGTTTCCGCCTCCGCCGCCTGGGCACGCGACCGCTGCACCGATATTTGCTGTGGTTGCGTCTCTGCGTACTGCAGTTCGGCTTCGGCCTGCGCAATGCGAGCGCGCGCCTGCGTCACCGCCTGTTCCGCACCAGCCGCGGCCGCACGGGCGGCCTCGACCGCCGCGGCAGTGGCCTTCTGGCTATCCACCGCTTGCGTGTACTGATGCTGCGGAATCTCGTCCTTTTCTGCCAGCGGTTTGTACCTGGTCACGTCATCCTGGGCCTTTAGATCGTTGGCTTCGGCCTGTCGAAGGGACGCCTCCGCAGCCTGGAAACCCCGCTCGGCCGCAACCAGCCCGGCCTTGGCGTTGTCAACATCCGCCTGAGCCGTGGAGAGTTGGCTCGAGGTGTTTACCGAGGTGATCGGAACGGTTGTGCGAAGCGCAGTGGCGCTGGCCTGGTCGTTCGCCAGTGTCGCTTTGGCATTGGCCACTGCTACTTCATAGTCTTTGGGATCAAGCTGCACTAACACGGTACCCGCTTCGACGTACTGGTTGTCGTCCACCACCACGCGAGTCACGTAGCCGGATACACGGGAACTAACCGGATAAATGTAACCGTCAATCTGCGCATCATCGGTGGACTCCCAAGCGAGCAGATAGCGGTAGAGCAGTAGCGAGCTCGCCACAACAACGAGCGCGACAAGCGAAATTAGCACTCGCATCCGTGTTTTCGAGTGCCGTAAGCGAGACAGGCTTGCCCGTTCTCCGGCTCCGACTGAAGTCTCCGGTTGCTCCGGGTTTGGCGGCTCTGGGATTTTGCCCGGTGCGGTTCCCGGGGTTGCCATAGTTATCCTCCTTTGAACCTACTCTAACGCGCCGCCGTAGACCACTTGCGCTCCTTGGTGTAACGGGCAAGGGCCTCGAGGATGATCTCAACGGCTACTTCATTTCCCATTCCGGAGTTGACCATCAGGTGAAATCGGTGTCTTCCGGGCCAGTCGACGTCGAAATATTTGTTTATGAAGTCGGCGCGTTCCCGGTCCACAACCTCGGCGAGTTCCATGGCTTCCTTCTCACTTTTCCCGGCGGCCTGGAGACGTCGCACCCTTTCTTGAAAGGGTGCGTAAATGAACACATGAAAGGCGTCGGACCGCTTGCTCAGATAATAAGCCGACCCTCGTCCGACAATCACGCAGTTGCCCTCCACAGCGATTTCAGGCAGGAGCTTTTGCACGACTTCACGAACGCATTCTGTATCGACCATCTTCAGACGCGGCGCGTTCAAGCTGCCTTCAAAACTTCCACGCATAAAGGACTTAAGAAGCCGGTAGTAGGCAGGATCTTTTCGCTCTTCATGCTTTTCGACGGCAGCGCAGTCGCAATCCAAGCGACGCGCGATTTCCTCGGTGAGTAACTGATCCCAGAGTTTCCAACCAAGCTTGGCTGCCAGCTGCGCGGCAATGTCGCCGCCTCCGCTTCCGTACTCGCGTTCGACCGTGATCACTCGGATGGCCATAAATCGCTCGCTTATTTTTCCGCTACGAATCCCTGCTTTCGAGTCCCTCAGCCGAGGAGCGTGTCGCTTTTACTATTTTTATAAAACGGCTTGCATTTCCGGACTACAGCGATCCTCATCCAACAGCGACTTCCCCTCCGGCTCCAGGCTTATTCCTTTTCAGCGCAAAGGACAGACCAAACATAATCGCTGCGCCCAGACATAGAACCCAGAATGTATCGATGTAAGCGAGAGTAGTGGCTTGGCCAATCACCGCCTGGTATACGCGCGCATAAGCCTGGCTTGTCGCCTGGGCAGCCTCCAGGCCCGATGCACTCAAGTTCGCGGCGAGAGCCTCGACCGACTGCGTAAATGTTGGCTGTCCCGGGCTGGTGTGAGCGACCAGGTTCACCTGATGGAATTGCGCGCGCCGTGCAATCAGCGTCGTCACCATTGACGTGCCAATGCTGCTACCGATGTTTCGCATGAAATTCACGAGGCCGGCAACGCTGTTGCTCTTATCGGCAGGCATTCCAACGTAGGACACGATGTTAATGGGCACGAAAAGGAAAGCAAGCCCAAAGACCTGCACCACCCGCAGAAAGCTGGCTGTCCAAAAGCTGATGTCCAAGTCGAGATGCTGCGTCGAATAATACATTCCCAGCGACAACACCAACCAGCCAAACCCGATGATGTAACGCGCCTGGAACTTGCCCACGATCACGCCTGCGACAGGCATGAGGAAGAGAAGGACAAGCGCGCCACCCGAGAGTACCAGACCTGCAGACTCCGCCGTATAGCCCATCAGGGTTTGCAGGAACTGAGGCATCATAACCAAGCTGGAGAACAGCATGATGCCGAGGATAAACATCATCGCGTTCGCCCCAAGAAAATTCATGTTCTTGAAAAGTCGCACATCAACGATAGGCTGTTTTTGAAACCATTCCCATATGACCAGCGACACAAGGCCGACCGCTGCGAGGACCGCCAGAGTGAGAATGAAATGCGAGCCGAACCAGTCGTCTTCCTGCCCTTTGTCGAGCATCACCTGGAGCGCGCCTACTCCCAGCGTCAGCAAGGCCACGCCGATGTAATCGATTTTCACTGCCGCACCCGTGAGACGCTTCATCCACGGCGGGTCTTCCACCAATCGCAGTACCAGGAACAATGTAAGAATTCCTACCGGCAGGTTGATGAAGAAAATCCAACGCCAGGTGTAATTGTCGGTGATCCATCCGCCCAAAGTGGGGCCGACGGTTGGGGCGATGATCGTGGTGATGCCGTAGAGCGCAAATGCGAGACCGCGCTGCTGGGGAGGAAAGGTGTCGGCCAAGATGGATTGCGCCACGGGCTGCAGCCCACCTCCGCCTGCGCCTTGTAGCACCCGGAACAAGATAATCGCCCCCAGGCTCGGCGCCATGCCACACAGCAGTGAACTTATGGTGAAGATGACCAGGCACAATAGGAAGAAGCGTTTGCGTCCGAGGACGCTGGCAAACCAGCCGCTGATGGGCAATACGATGGCGTTCGAAACCAAGTAAGAGGTCAGGATCCAGGTGCTTTCGTCATTGCTGGCACCAAGGTTGCCGGCCATGTAGGGAAGCGCAACATTGGCGATGCTCGTATCGAGCACCTCCATGAATGCCGCCATTGCCACCACCACTGCGATCAACCATGGATTTGCCTTCGGTCTCCATGGCTGTGTCGACGAAGTGCTGCTGTCAACCGATTCATCAGCAGGTGGCTTACGAGGGGCCCGGGAGTCGCTTGCCATGTCGATGTCAGCGGTCGCGTCCCCAGATCTGCCTCTAGGGAGGCACGACCGCTAATAGTAACAGTGCCGCACTAGCGTTGCCACTTCTGGTCCTGTCTTAGTGTGAGCGGCGGACTTTGCCAAATCAGAAAATTCCAGCCGATAAGGCGAAACTGCTTTCCCAATTCCAGTTACCAGTACGTGTTCTTCAGCAATGCATGGAAAACGGCCTGCTGTTAAGCGAAGCACAATTCTAGGCACAATTTTCTCCTCACGCGCCTGCGAAAGTCTCAATGATATCCGCACGGATAGACAATCCGCGGCGCCCTAACAACGGTCCTCCCCGTGAGCAGCCATTTGCCAGACGCCTCTTGCGGCTCAGAGTTTAGTGAAGCCGTCCGCACTCCATTCTTCCGAGCCGACACCATTATGTACAAAGAACAATCCTGTCGGGTCGTATTTCTCCTTCACCGAAGCGAGCCGCGCATAATTGCTGCCCCAATAAGAATGCGGCCAGTCCTTCTCGAAGAAATTGCTTTCCGAGACATACGATCCGCCGTTTGGCGCCAGCGTGCGCAGCTCGTTCATCGAACCATGAACCCGCTCGCGTGATTTTCGTCCGGCTTCGACGTCCGGCTCGTGGCCGCGTACCCCTGGATACCCGCCTTGGCCGTCCGCGACAATCGCCAGCGCAAAAGCATTCAGCACGGCCGGATTCGTCGCCGTATCTCTCGCCGCTTCGATAGCCTCGCGAGGCGCCCCCGCGAGCCCTTTGTTGAAATGCAGCTCGATCAGTTCGTACCGGGAACCAGCAAACAGCGCGTTCGCCAGCTGCTCCTGCAAGTCATCTCCGAGCAGCGATGCCGGCAGCCAGAGCGATTCGAAACCGTAGATGGTCCAGGCCACCTGGCCCCCATCGCCCGTCCACCACACGTTGTTCTCGCTCGCGCCAGGTCGCGCGTCCGAATCGAAAACGTGCTGGTGCTGCTCTTTCCTCCACCCCACGTCCCACCAATGCCGCGCGGGCATGCTGCCTAGAATCATTCCTGGCTCGACCGTGTAAACTCCCGGGGAACGCGCAATCCAGTCCAAGAAGGGTTGCCAGACTTTCCTCGCTTCTTCCGTGCTCGGTCCTAGTGAAACCATGCTGAGCCCGAGCACATTGTCCGGGCCGATGTGCGCCTGCTCACCCCAATGATCGTTGAAGAGATTTTCGCGGTAAAAACCGACGAAATAGCGTAACAACCGGCGAAACGCGTCATCCGAAGAAGCCTTGACCCGGAAAATCGCGCCGCCCGCGTACTCGGGAAGTCCGTGCACGCGCAGCGTCACCTTGGTCACCACGCCGAAAGTGCCCCCTCCGCCTCCCTTAAGCGCCCAGAACAAGTCCGGATTCGCGCACGCGTTCGCGATCCGAATCTTTCCGTCAGCAGTCACAACTTCCGCTTCGAGTAGGCCCGCGGCGCATGTCCCATAATGCTTTGAAAAACTCCCGAAGCCGCCGCTTTGCACGAGCCCCGCTACGCCCACCGTCGTGCATCCGCCGCCTTGAACGTACGCGCCGGCTTTGGTGGTCACGGCATCGTACGCCTGCATCCAGATTGCACCGGACCCGCAGGTCACCGCGCGCTGGGCCACTTGCTTCCCGTCACAGCCCTCGGGAACAAACGCTTCGTGCATCAATACGTCGTGCATCTGGCGCGTCCAAACCAGCAGCGAATCCGGCGCATTGGAAGTTC
>Ga0307475_10001316_pt1 | contig 14751 bp, 9 predicted proteins | sample atmos_gasesECM1C_FD_203317 | JGI IMG/M metagenome (GOLD analysis project Ga0307475, IMG submission 203317) | Hardwood forest soil microbial communities from Morgan-Monroe State Forest, Indiana, United States - atmos_gasesECM1C_515 | ecosystem: Environmental > Terrestrial > Soil > Temperate... | reverse complement strand
GGCTATGCTACACATGCTGGATGCCTGATTTTGCCGCCCCCGTCGAACGACTCATCGATGAACTGAAACGCCTCCCCGGAATCGGCCAGAAAACCGCCCAGCGGCTGGCGTTTCATTTGCTCCGGGCAGCGCCCGAGGACGCGTTAGCATTGGCAGATGCCATTCGCGACGCGAAAGAGAAGATTCGGTCGTGCTCCGTCTGCTACAACATCACGGATACCGACCCATGCCTTTATTGCGTGGGACCGTCGCGCCATAAGAAAACGATCTGCGTGGTGGAAGAAGCGCATAACATTCTGGCAATCGAGAAAACGCGAACCTACACCGGGATGTACCACGTACTAGGGGGGTCGTTGTCGCCTTTGTCCGGGCGGGGTCCGGAGCAACTCCACATTAAGTCGCTCATCGAACGTCTAAAGGGAGGAACGGTCGAGGAGATCATCGTCGCCACGAACCCCACGGCGGAAGGCGAAGCGACGGCGGTTTACCTTTCAAAGTTGCTAAAACCCCTGGGCGCGCGCGTGACGCGCATTGGTGTGGGCATTCCGGTTGGCGCGGATTTGGAATATGCCGACGAAGTGACAATGCTGAAGGCCATGGAAGGCCGCCGGGAATTGTAGAGAGCTGTTTCTGGCTCGAATCCATCCAGATTCCGACGATGCGGTGCCACGCTCGCGAATGAAAACAACCCTCGATAGATCATCGCTTGAAAACCTCCATGAAACAGCGGAGCTAGTTTAGGTAGGCAATAGCCGAAGAGCCTTACGACTCTCAGTACTTCCAGGACGCTCTAGCGAATCGTCTCATTTCAGTATAAAGTCTGAATGCTACGGTGGCGGTCCTCCCGCCGACTAAATGACAGACAGCTGCCCCGCGGCTGACAGGAGGTGCGCTTATGCCGAGCCTGGCGCACTATATGGCACAGTACGATCACGAGCACGAATCTGCCTGGAACAAGTTCCTGCACGGCGTTGGAATCCCGATGATATTCGCGGGAATCATCCTTCTCATTCTCGCGAAATGGATTTGGGGAGCAGGATTTTTTCTGGGTGGGTGGGTATTTCTCTTTCTCGGCCACCGGATAGAAGGAAATCATCCGGCGTTTTTTCAAGGAGCGATTTATTTGCTGGTAGGGCCAATCTGGGTCGCCAAAGAAGCATGGATGGTCCTGACGGGAACGCACCGCAGACCGGCCTCGGAAACTACTCCGCAGAGTAACACAACGAAGTAGCAGTGGTTTTGCCACTTGGAAGCGCGGGATTTGAAAAACTGAAGGACGGTGGCAGTTTGCATGGACGAGTCAGGCGGCAACTATGCCGATGAGACAACCGAGATGCTGTCCGAAAGCGCGGCCAACCCAAGCACGGAATTAAGGAAGCGCCGCAGCACGCGAATCGTGCAAGCGGTTCCCCTGGGGGTGTCCGGCGTCGATGCACTTGGGCGGCCCTTTGTGGAACGGACCTCTTCGCTGATTATCAACTGCCACGGGTGCCGCTACCAATCGAAACACTACGTCCTGAAAAACATGTGGGTGACGCTGGAGATTCCTCACCCGGAAACAGGACAGCCTCCAAGAAGCGTGCGCGGCCGAGTGGCGTGGATTCAACGGCCGCGAACCGTGCGACAGCTTTTTCAGGTCGCCCTGGAGTTGGAGGTTTCCGGAAATGCCTGGGGCATTGCGTTTCCGCCCGAGGATTGGTTTGCGTTCCCTGACGTGGCTCAGGGTCCGCCGAAGCCGGACGCAGTGCATCAGCCACCGGAACTGCCGCCAGAAGCGCCCGAGACGGAAATCACAGTTTCGCTGAGCGACCTTGAACCGCCAGCACCGGGCGCACCCGACAACGTGCGAGTCTTCCCTTCCCCGACCAGTACTACGGATGCGTCTTTGCAGCTCGCGCGGCAAGTTGCACGCCTGGTGGCCGACGCTAAGCAGCAGATTCAGGCGGCCACGCGCGAAGCGGCATCCCAGGCAGTCTCCGCGGAACGGCGGCTGTCCTTCGAGCAATGGGAGCAAAAGTTTGCGGCTGGGCGAGCAGAGATTGGCAATGAGACCGAACGCGCCATCGAGAAGCTTCACGAGCACGCGGACGAGAGCTCGCGCACTGCCCACGCTGCCGCTGCAGATGCTTTGCGAACCGAATTGCCCCGCTGGCTGGCGCCGCAACTCCAACAACTTACGCGGGATCTGACAGCGAAGCTCTCCGAAGAGGCTGTAGCGCAGGGCAGTGAGCAGGCGCGGCAACTGCAAAGCGCGGCTGCGGCTTTGCAGGATGTTCGCCAGCAGGCCGAGGAAACAGCCGCGCGACTGCAGGTTCAGCTTCAACAGACGGAGGCGCAAATTGGCGCGAGCGTCAAATCTTTGGGACAAGCCCTCGATGAAGCGGCGAAGCAGCGCGAGGAAACGGCGGCCACTCAGCATGGGATGAGAAGCGCGGAAGCAAAACAAGTTCAAGAAGAATTGGCGGCCAGCCTTTCTCGAGCACAATCGTTTTTGCACGAGCAGGTTGCGAGTGAGCTGGAGGCGGCTAAGGCACGATGGCAGCAGACGATCGAGGGCAGCTTCACGGAGGCCCAGGATCGCATGGCCGGCGGTTTGAACGAGCAAACACGCGGTTTGATCGCGCAATTGCAGGATGAGATGGCGCGCCATGCAGCCGCAGCGCGCGATTCGGCCGCTGGTGTTGCGGCTGAATCAGAACAGCGGCTTGTGGCGTTGCAACAATCGCTGCAGGAGCAATTGCAACGACTGGAAGAAGCTCTGGGGCGGGCCCGGGAGTCTTCAGAAAGACTTGAGCACTTTTCGGAACGGATCGAGAACGCGCAGCAACAGGCTCTAGGCGGATTCCGTTCGCAACTGGATGACGTGCTCAGCCTCCACCGCAACGAACTTCACCGGGGTTCGGAATCTTCTTTGGAGGAGATTAACAATCGCATCCGCGCCATGTTTGAGGAGTCTACGCGGCAAGCGCTCGAGCAATTCCAACAGAGAATCGAAGAGATGGTTCAGCCTCAGGTGTCGCGGACGGAGGAGGCCCTTCATCGCCTTGCGGGAGGGCGGTCGCTGCTGGATGCCGCACTGGCGCTGCAGCAAGATCGCATTCGCAATTCCGCGGATGAAGCGTTCGCGGAGTCGCTGGCGCGCTTCCGGGAAAATCTGGGCAGCGTCGAGCAGATTCTGCAGGAATCCGCGCAGACGATCACGGGCCGCAACCTGACGGAGCTGGAAGGAAAAATCAGCGAAATAAAACATCAAGTGATTGAAGAGCTCTTCAAATCCGCGGAATGGTACGAAAAAAAAGCGCAGACGCAGATTCAGAATCAGGCGGACCGCGCGGTCGAGCAGACCGCGAATCAGTTGCGGGAGAAGGCCGGCGAGATTTCCAGCGTCTTCGCGAGCGAGATAGATCATTCGAGCCGTAATTTCGTGGGACACGCGCAAACTCAAATGGAAGAAACCGTCCGCGAATCGTTCGAACGGGCTCGGGCTCTCTTCGCAGAGGCTGCCGATACCACGGCGGCCGCATTCACCGACGAAATCCAGCGCACTGGCCGGCAGGAGCTTGAGGGATACGGCGAAGAACTCCGCCGGTCAACCGAAGAGGCTCGTACGGAAATGCACGCGGCTCGCGCGACATGGGCTGAGCAAGTAACGGGCGAGCAAGCAGAGTTTCTACAGCGTTTCCAGGCGGCCATCGGTGGAACCGTCGAAGCGGGCGTAGTTGAAGTACACAAGCGCGTTCAAGAGGGATTCGGGCCACTGCTGGAGGCTTGGAAGTCCATGACCGAGGAACACCAGAAAAAGATGCAGGAAGTCTACAACCAGGCGAGCGAACACGCCGCCGAGAAATACACAAATCGCCTGGAAAATGTATCGAATCAATGGATTCTGGCGACTGTGGCGTCGCTCGATCACCAATCGAGGGGCATAATTTCGGGAATAGCGGCCAACGCCCAAGAGCGATTGCGCGAAGTCTCCGCCCAGGTTTTTGCGGACATCGGAGAAGCCTTGCGCGAGCGGCTGAAAGAGATCGCTTCAAGCTTCACTTCGCCACCTGACGCCTCCCTTCGGGCAAAGACCGCGAATACCGGAAACTGAGCACCCGAACCCGGGCCAGCTTGTAGTCACTCTTCTTTCAACCGTGATCTGCCCCGTACTGTTTATGAGATTCACCTCTACTTGGTTCGCCGTCTTCTTGCGAGCCCGGTATAATTCGAGAGACCTCATTCGCTATGGCCAATCATGCGTATTTGCGCGTTTGGACGCGCGACTTTTCCCTGGAAACAATGCTGGCGCAGTTCGCCAGATTCCTGACGACCGCGCCCCTTTCTGCGGCAAAAAATGCTTTTGATGAGTTGATAGTTCAGGCCGTGGGCCCGTCGGAAACTCCTGTGGCAGAGTGGGACTTGCGCCCCTTGAATACGGGCCCCGCGGAAGTCGCCGCTCTGGCCGTGCAGAACTTAAACGCAGACACAGCTTATTTCGTCAGCGCAAAATGGGATCTGTGGGAATTCGACATCGAAAGTCTGAAATGGCAACACAAGCCTCAACCGCTTGAACTGTCGTGTCACGGGCCTGACTACGATGATGGAATTGCGGCCTCAGCGGGGCATTTCATGGCGGACCTGGGTTTAGAGCACTTTTTTACCGGCCATGGCGGGCTGCTCGCGCCGGGGACGGCGTCGAATCCGTTTCCCACGTCCGATCATCCGATAGAGCATCGGTTTCGGCAATGGATGGCGGCGAGCGGCAACTTGAAGGAATATCACGCAAAGACGCGCGAAAACATCCAACAATTATTCAACTGGGTCGAAAGCGTGGAACGCGCTTTGCCGGTGGAACGTAACGAGTTGTCGAGCGAGGGGGAAGAGAATTTTGAAGCGCGGCTGGATGCGATCATGGCGCAACGGTAGCCAGTTCACGGCCTGAGCAATCGGGAATGGCGGAGTCCTTCCAGGAAGGGCGGCCAACGGCTAGAATTAGTCTATCAAGAGGCAGGTTGGCCGCGTCCGGCTCTGCCGCGGATGGGGATACCCTCTTGCACCCAGGAAAAGGATCGGAAGATCGGGCGAGGCCCGGAAGCGACGCCTGCGACACCAAATTTTAGATGGGAAAAACATCGCAAAGCGATTGTTCGTGTGCTAACGAGGCGGGTGTAGCGCCGTCCTTTCTGAATAGGGGCGGCGGCTTCGGCGGGGCCCGAACCTGGAGAAACCCACCTAAATTCTCGTGTGGTGTTTTGTCGCTGGCTATTTTTCTGGGCGGATGTGGCACGGAAGCGCCGAAGCCAGCGCTCCTCGCCGAGACCAAGCCGGTTGAGCCCGCGATTCCGGAGGAGATCGATTTGGCGGCGAAGGCACTGCTGGGAAGCGGGACGCAAGTGCTTCTATTCGGCGACCTGGCAAAAAACGGGAAGCAGGAGCTGTTGGCAGCCAACGTGGTTCCGAAAACACCCGCTAATAGTCTGCCCGGAACCATCGTGACGCGCGCCGTGGTAGCAGAAAACATTGACGGAAAATGGGCGGAAGTGCTGCGCTGCGATGAGCACCTGAAAAACCAAAAAGGGTTTCTCGGTTTGACGCCTTTGGTGGCGGTGACCGGCTGGCGGCTGCAGTACGAGCAAAGCGACGAGAAGGGGCTGCAGCTTTACTTTACCCCGCTGAAAGGTACTGCCGATTTTCACGTGCTTCCTATCGGTGTGCGATTCAATCCCCAAACGAAGCGCTATCAATCGTTGGACCGCACCTATGAGCACTTTCTCCTTGAGTCACCGTCAATGCAGAATGCGAGGTCCGTCCTAAAATGAGCGCGGTCCCGCCAGCCACCGGTAATCGAGCGGCCAAGAACTCCGGGGAGGCTCTTCCCAGTAAGGACTTGCGCGGCCTGATGCCATATCTACGGCGCTATCCCGGCGGAATTGTTTTCGGCTTGCTCATGGTCGTGCTGATGGGCGTTGTCGGCAACGTGCTCCCGCTCGCCACCGGCGTTATGACGGACACGCTCGCTGGCAATGCGGTTCCTTTTCAACACTCCACGCAGACCGGAAGTCCGCTCGTTGTGGCTCTGAACCCGTCGAAGCTGAGCGGTTCGATTCCCTACTACGCCCCGAGCAGCCGCCGCACGCTGGGCATCTATTGCCTCATCGTCGTTTTATGCGTCGCGATTAAGGGCGCTCTTTCTTTCTCGGCGCGCTGGACGCTGATCGGAGTTTCGCGCGACATCGAATTCGATATTCGCAATGATCTTCTGAAGCGTCTTCTCCTTCTCGAGCCGGAATTCTACGTTCGCAATCGCACCGGCGAGTTGATGTCGCGCGCCACCAACGACCTGAACGCCGTCCGCATGGTGCTGGGTCCCGGCATCATGTACAGCGCCACGACCATCATCACCATGATCATGGCCATCCTGGTCATGGTCACGCTCTCACCTTCTCTCACCCTATGGGTTCTGCTGCCCGCGCCAATAGTAGCCGTCGCCGTATGGTTTTTTGGAAAAACGATCCACGACCTCTACGAATCAATCCAGGCCGCGCTTGCCACTCTCACCGCCCGCGTTCAGGAGAATCTTGCCGGTGTGCGCGTCGTGCGCGCCTACGCCCAGGAAGAACCGGAAATTCGTGGCTTCGACGAGCCGAACCGTGAGTATGTCTCACGTAACATTCGCCTCATCCGCACCTGGAGCATGTTTATGCCGTCGCTTCAGGCTCTCATTGGCACTACCTTCTTGATCGTGCTTTGGCAGGGCGGCCATCAGCTCCTCCACGGCCGGATTTCCCTGGGTGCGCTGATTGCCTTCAACGGCTACCTTGCCGTGCTGGTCTGGCCCATGATCGCCCTTGGATGGGTGACAAATATTTTTCAGCGCGGCGCGGCTTCCATGGGCCGGCTGAATTACATCCTCACCGCCCAACCGAATATCGATGATCGCGACGCAAAAGTCCCGGAAGGCACCAAGCCTCGCGGCGAAATCGAATTCCGCCATCTCACCTTCACTTATCCGACCACTCTCTCCGGGGCCGGGTCGAACGGGTCCTCCAAGCCCAATGGCAGCGGTTTTCATCCTGTGCTCCACGACATTTATTTGAAAGTTTCCGCCGGCTCCACGCTCGCCATCGTCGGCCCCACGGGCAGCGGCAAGACCACGCTCGCCGCTCTGATCGCGCGTCTCTGGGAAGCGCCGGATGACTCGATCTTGATCGACGGGCGCCCAATACGCGAGTGGCCTCTTACCACGCTGCGTCAAGCCATCGGCTTCGTGCCGCAGGACACCTACTTGTTCGGCGAGACCGTCGGCGGCAACATCGCCTTTGGCTTGCCGGAATATGACGAACAACGCGTCCGCGGAGCAGCCGAAATTGCCAGCCTGCACAGTGAGGTCCAGGACTTCGGCAAAGCCTACGAGACCATGGTCGGCGAGCGTGGCGTCACTCTCTCCGGGGGGCAGAAGCAGCGGGCCGCCATCGCGCGCGCCGTCGTCCGCGATCCGCGAATTCTGATCCTCGACGATTCGCTTTCTGCCGTGGACACACAAACCGAGGAGCGCATCCTCAGCGGACTGCGCGGAATCATGGAAGGCCGTACCACGATTCTGATTTCGCACCGTACCTCGACGGTTCGCGACGCAGACCAGATCGTGGTTTTGATCGACGGCGCGATCGCCGAGCGCGGAACGCATGACGAGCTGCTTGCCCGCGGCGGCTATTACGCGGATCTGTATCAGAAGCAGTTGCTGGAAGAAGAGCTCGAGCGCGCATGAGCAACCTGCACGAAGAAGAGGCCCTCGGCAAAGCGTACGATTCGCGCTTGATGCGCCGGCTTCTGCAATACATGAAGCCGTACAAATGGCACGTGGCGCTCGCGCTCGTCATGGTGGCCATCGTCACTCCACTCGAGCTTGCTCCGCCGCTGATTTTTCGAAAAGCAATCGATAGCTACTTTACTCCCGCACTGAAACACGTCATCCCGGAGGCATCCGCGTGGTCGGGCATCGTCTGGCTTAGCGCCCTCTTTTTGGCCGTGCTGGCGTTCGACTTCCTCGCGCAATACATCCAGATTCGCATCATGCAGCGCGTCGGCCAGCAAACCATGTACGACATGCGCCGCGAAATATTCGCCCACTTGCAGCGTTTGCCGATGAGCTACTTCGACCGCAATCCCGTCGGCCGGCTGGTCACCCGCGTGACCACGGACGTCGATGCCCTCAACGATCTCTTCGCGGCCGGCGTAGTTACCATGATCAACGATTTCTTTCTCCTCGTGGTCATGGCCGGCTTGCTCTTCAAAATCGACCGCCGACTTGCGCTGGACACCCTTGCCGTCCTGCCCGGCATCCTCATCGTTACCATGATTTTTCGCATATTCGTCCGGGACGCAAATCGCCGCATCCGCACGGCCATTGCCCGCATCAACGCTTTTCTTCAGGAATACATTTCCGGAATGAGCGTTGTGCAGCTCTTCAACCGCGAGCGCAAGGCCGTCGAGGAATTTGAGAAGCGCAATCGCGACAATATGCTCGCCTGGCGCGATGCCATTCTCGCTTACGCTCTGTTCTACCCGGCGGTCGAATTTCTCAGCTTCGCCACCATTGCATTGATTTATTGGTCCGGGGGAAACCGTATTCTCTCCGGCGGGCTCACTCTTGGCGTTCTCACGGCATTTACCATGTTTGCGCAACGCTTCTTCAGGCCGATTCAGGACCTCAGCGAGAAATTCAACATCCTGCAGTCCGCGATGGCCGCCTCCGAGCGGATTTTCAAGCTGCTGGATGAGCCGGTGCCGGCGGAGTCAGATCCGCACGCCATTCCGCTCGACCATCCGAGGGGCGAGATTGAATTCCGCAACGTGTGGTTCAGCTATCGTAACGTCGCGGAACCGGGTGACGAAGATTGGGTCTTGCGAGACGTCTCATTCCGAGTGGAGCCGGGGCAGTCTTTCGCTATCGTGGGACACACCGGCGCGGGAAAGACAACCCTCATTTCCCTGCTGCTGCGCTTTTACGACATTCAGCGCGGACAAATCCTCCTGGACGGCAAAGACATTCGGTTGATCGAATTGCAGGATTTGCGGCGGCAATTCGGCATCGTGCTGCAGGATCCATTTCTATTCACCGGCACGATTGAAACGAATATCCGCCTCGGCACGCCGGGCATCGGCCGCGCCACCGTCGAACGCGCCGTCGAGGAGATCGGTCTCGGCGATTTCATCCGCTCGCTCGGCGAGGGAGTCGAAACCAGCGTCAACGAGCGCGGCTCAACTCTTTCCGTCGGCCAGCGGCAGCTCATCAATTTTGCTCGCGCACTGGCTCATAATCCGCGCTTCCTGATTCTGGACGAAGCCACTTCCAGCGTGGACACTAAGACTGAATTGCTGATTCGCGAAGCCCTTGACCGGTTGCTTTCCGGAAGGACGGCCCTGGTGATCGCGCACCGTCTCAGCACCATTCAGCACGCTGACCGCATCCTGGTCTTTCACAAGGGTCGGCTGCGCGAACAAGGCGGTCATCAGGCCCTTCTGGCGCAGCGCGGGATTTATTACCGGCTTTATCAGCTTCAATATAAAGAACAGGAGCTGCATCTTCCTATCGAAGCGAATGGCCCCGTCGAACGTTCGGTGCTCCCGGCGAGCGATTGACGAACTCGCACACTGCAAATGCCTCCCATTTCGCTCCTTCTTTCCGCCGGCGAAGCTTCGGGCGACATGTATGCCGCACGGCTCGCGACGGCATTAAAGCAAAGGATGGATGTGGCCCTCTTCGGCATGGGTGGACCGCAAATGCGCTCGGCAGGCGTCGAAATCATCACCGACTATTCGGAAGTCTCCGTCGTGGGAATCACGGAAGTCTTGAAGCGCCTCCCCTCGCTGCGGCGCGCCATGAGGCATCTTGTTGATGAAGCCGAACGACGCCGGCCGCCGCTCGCCATCCTCACGGACTTCCCCGGTTTCCATCTTCGGCTCGCCCGAAAGCTTCGTCCGAAGGGCATTCGAAACGTTTATTACATTTGCCCGCAGTTTTGGGCTTGGCGGCCGTGGCGCGTGAATCTCGTGCGGCGAAGGTTTGCGCAGGCGTTGTGTATCTTCCCTTTTGAACAAAAGTTCTACGCCGATGCCGGCGTCCCCGTGAAATTTATCGGCCATCCTCTTGTCGGCAATGTGCATCCCACGTTGACTCGGGAATTATTCTGCAAGAAATACGGTCTTGATGAGCGGAAACGCATTCTCACGGTCCTTCCGGGAAGCCGGCGCGGAGAGATTACTCATCATGTGCCGATTCTGGCCGAATCCCTGGGAGAAATCCGGCGGTCCCAAAAAGACAGCTTATCCGTTGTTGTGGCCGTCGCTCCCGGATTGGATATCGCACGGTTGGAATCAAACTTTCCCGTCGAACTTCAGGCACGCTTTATTGAGGGCGATACCTACAATGCCCTAGCCGCAGCGGACCTGACCATCATCTCCAGCGGCACCGCCACGGTGGAAACGGCGTTGCTCGGAAAACCGATGATCGTCGTTTACCGGCTGTCACCGCTGACTGCCCGCCTGGCAAAGCCGCTGGTAAGAACAAAGTATTTCAGCATGGTCAATTTGATCGCCGGACGAGCGGTCGTGCCCGAATTGATCCAGGACGACTTCACTCCGCAACGCGTTGCTGAAACCGTCGCGAAATTGCTGGAAACATCCGAACAAGGCGAGCAGCGTAGAGCAGAGATGAGCCGCGGCATGGCGGATGTGCGAACGCTGCTGGGGCCGCCGGGGGCGGTGGAACGTGCAGCGGACGCCATCGTCGAGCTTTTGCAGCACGCTCGAAGCAACGCAAACTGATGAGTTTGATATCCTATACATGTACAAGAGTGGCGATTAGAAGCTACGTGAAAGGGGTCCGATGACCCTGCGTCGAGGAACTTTGAAGAGTTTTTGCCTATTAGCGCTGATTTTGGCTCTGGGCACTGGCGTGCCGCTCCGCGCGCAGGCGCCCCGCTCCCCAAATTTTCTCGCCGAACATTACGACGTCTCCGCAACCCTGGATGCTATCGGGCAATCCATTTCTGCCACCGCGAAGATCGATTTCAAGGCCATCGAAGCTTCCAGCAGTGTTCGCGTCGAGTTGCATCCGAACCTCGTGGTAAAGGAAGTGAAGGGACCGGACGGAAAGCCGCTGAACTTCGAGCGCGACAATCAGAACTCTCTCTCTGTCGTCGTGCAACTGCCCACTCCGATTGCCACCGACGGCCACATAACACTCTCCTACACGTATGCCGGGCTACTCGTAAACGAGGAGAACAGCCCTGTGCCCGGCGTCCGCGCCGCGCTCATCAATAAGGATGGCGCCTATTTGCTACTGCCCGCGCGCTGGTTCCCGCTGACAAATTTCCCGTCCAATCGCTACACGGCGACGTTCCGGCTGAATGTGCCCGATACCTTTGCCGTTGCAGGCACCGGCAAGGCTACCGCTCCAACGCCGATGCCTGGCAAAAACGCGGTGGAAGGCAACCGGCTCCTCTACACCTTTGAATGCAAGAATGCCGCGCCCAACGGCACGTTCGTGGCCGGTAACAATCTTCAACTGACTCCGGCGCAGGCCGAGGGTGTAAATGTGGCTGTCTACGCCCCTCGCTCCGCTTCTGCCAACGCGAAAGAATTTGCGGCCAGCGTCGCACGTTCCGTGGTGATCTTTTCTGATCTGATCGGACCTATTCCTGATCCTACTTTTTCAGTGGTTCAATTGCCCGACGGGTCCTTCCGCGATTTTGCCGCCCCCGGCGTCCTGTTACTAAGCCAGCGCATCTGGGATCCAAGAGCGAGCGACCGCACCATCGCCCGCCTGGTGGCTTCGCAATGGTGGGGAATTCAGGTTCTTCCCGCGACACCAGCTGACGTTTGGATTAGCGACGGATTGGCAAGGTATTCCGAAGCTCTTTACGCCGAACAAAATGCCGGCAAAGAAGCGGGATTGAGAGCCATCGACGAATTTGCCGTCGGCGCTTTGATGTATGAAGACGCCGCTCCCGTGGCCCAGGCGGCGCGCCTGGCGCCTTACTCACCCGACTATCGATCCGTAGTGATGAACAAGGGCGCGATGCTCTTCCATATGTTGCGTGCGATGATGGGCGACGTGCCATTCAAATTGACGCTGCGCGATTTTTATTTTCAATTCGCAGAAAAAACCGCGCGCATCGAAGATTTTGAAAAAATTGCCGAACGCCGGGCACAGGCTGCGGTGAAGCCTGGCCAAGATCAGCTGAACCTCCACAGCTTCTTCGTGCAATGGTTGAACTCGACGGGAGTGCCCGAGTTTTCGCTGGACTTCGTCGTATATCGCACACCCAAGGGATTTCGCGTTGTCGGCAAGATCAAGCAGCCTCTTGATACCTTCCGCATGCCAGTTGAACTGCGAATCGATACCGAAGGAAATCCTGAAACAAAAACCATTGATGTGATCGGCACAGAGTCAGGATTCACCGTGGAAACGTTTGGCCGGCCGAAACCTGGCGGAATCAAGATCGATCCGAACAACTTGCTTCTGAAAGGCAGCGCTTCCCTGCGTGCGCGTGCGGCGATTGCCCGCGGCGAGGAGCTTGCCGAGCAGTGGCGTTTCTACGACGCGGTCGCGCAATACCAGCGCGCCCTCGCCATTCAGCCCGGTCGCCCGCTGGCGAATTTCCGCATGGGCGAAGCGTTCTTCTACCAGAAGAATTTTCAGGCCTCCGCCAATGCCTTTCGCGAAGCTCTGCAAACGGTCCCCGAGCCGTCCGAGAAGTGGACGGAAGTCTGGAGCCACATCTATCTTGGGAAAATATTTGACATGCTGGCGCAGCGCGAGCGTGCCGTCAACGAATACAGCAAAGCAAAACAAACCAACGATGATACCGGCGGCGCGCAACAGGCCGCGGAAAGCTACTTGAAAAAAGCCTATTCCGAGGGCGGGGCGCCCGTCACGCCGCCCGCCACGGACGCGTCCGTGAAGCCCGCCGCACCGATGCCGGTACCGGCATCTGGCGAGAAGCCGGTGTTGAAAAAGCCCACTCCCTTTGCAATGCGATAGCGCCTGGCTGCGCGAGATTGAATTTCAGCTTGTCAGACTAAGAAATGCCCGCCAGTCCAGTCAGCGGTCCGCCATTGCTGCCTTTCTCCTGAATCAGAACCATGAAGCGTTCGCCCATCCCTTCGGGGTGTATCAACGACTTGAACTGCAGGCGCGCGCCAACGCGTTCGGCTTCCGATTGTTTTTCATCGTACAGGTCGGCAAACTCATTCCCCTTACCCAGCGCCAACAGAAAAGCGGCTTGCGAAGTCAATCCGGCCGATTCCAGTCCTGATCTTTTTCCCCACCTTTCCAGCGCCGTGAAATTCACGTGGGCGGTCAGATCTTGATCACCCGGAGACTCCAGGAAATTCTCGGCAGCCCGGTGGTTTCGATAAGCGAGCAGTGTGCCGCGCATGTGGTGCTCATCGAATAGTTCCGCGGCGCGGTGCCCGTAATCTATGGTCAACACGTAGCCGCGATCAATCCGCCGGCCTACCTCGGTAATCCAATCGCAAGCTTCGAGTCCCGCCTCAGCATGCTGGCCCTCAGATAGAGTGATGCCCTGCATTTCAAAATATTCAGTGATCGCACAAGTGGAGAGAGGCGCCAAGAGTTCCACAAATTGCCCATCATCGAATCCGACAAAGACCTCATGCAGCCCGCCGCCAGTTCGGACAAGGCGATGCACCGGCAGCGCATCGATCAGCTCATTCGAAAAGACACAGCCCGCACTGATGCGCGCGGGCATCTCCGCCGACATCGCAAGGAGCCCCGCCGCAGTGTGCCGTTTTGTGTTGACCAAAGCTTGCTCACGTCGCGCCGCCGAACGCTCAACGCCGATGTATCGCAAGGCTTGGTAAAAAGAAGGAAGCTTCGATTCGCAAAGACTGAGAATGTGGCCCGCGAGCCGGCCCACCCCGGCGCCCGCTTCGACGAGCATGAACTCTTCAGGACGCCCGAGGCTCTCCCACATTTCAGCGAATTGCCGAGCGAGCAGCCGGCCAAAGATAGGATGAACATCCACGCTCGTGTAGTAGTCCGCGAAACGTGTGTATTCAGCTTTGCTGTAGTAGCCGTGGACTGGATGGTACAAACACTCGCGCATGAAATCCGCAAACGTCAGGGGTCCATAGCGGCGAATGCGTTCGGCAAGAAGCTCGGCCAGCAGCGTCACGCGCCCTTGGCTCCAGCGGCGTCCGAATCAATCTCGGCTCTGAGTGTTTTCCACATCTGTGCGAACACGCTTTTCGCAGCTTCGTCGAACAGCACGAAGTAGATAGTCTCGGGCAACGCTTCACGCTGGAGATGTGCGGTAGCGACGCGTAGCATGATCTCGGCGCACCGTTCGATCGGGAAGCCAGCGATACCGGTGCCCACGGCCGGGAAAGCGATGGTTTTCAGCTTGCGCTCGGCGGCAAGGCGCAGTGAATGCATCGTCGACCCGCGCAGCGTTTCCGCAGTCGTTCGTCTTCCAGCCTGCATGCTGGCAGCGTGAATCACGTACCGCGCCTTCAGTTTTCCCGCTCCGGTGATCGCTGCAAATCCAACGGGGATGCTGCCAATGGCGTCGCACTCCTTTTGGATTTCTTCCCCGCCCTTGCGATAGATGGCCCCCGCTACGCCCGCGCCAAGGATTAGATCGTTGTTCGCAGCGTTAACGATGGCGTCGGTGGCCATCTCCGTGAGGTCGCCTTGCTGGATGACAATTCTGTCTTCGAGCGGTTTCATCTTGAATG
>Ga0307475_10001314_pt1 | contig 14763 bp, 34 predicted proteins | sample atmos_gasesECM1C_FD_203317 | JGI IMG/M metagenome (GOLD analysis project Ga0307475, IMG submission 203317) | Hardwood forest soil microbial communities from Morgan-Monroe State Forest, Indiana, United States - atmos_gasesECM1C_515 | ecosystem: Environmental > Terrestrial > Soil > Temperate... | reverse complement strand
CAAAATAGCTCGCTTCGGCAGCCTTGACGTAGAAGACCTCAAGTGCGCCGAAAGAATGACCGACCTTGCCTCAAAGGTTGAGGAAGAGTTGGCCAAGCGGCTGGAAAATTCGTAAAACTCTTCAGCCAAACCGGCCGAGCGACGTATACTACATAGAGCAACCAACGTCTCGCCCAAGCACAGGAGTCACGTCATGAAGCACGTCATGTCCGCCGATATGGTGGCCCATGCTTGGGCCAACCAAACCCAAGATTCGGCGCGCGTCAGTGGGCGCAACAACTTCTACTTTCAAGGCGATACCATCTATAGCTATGGGTCGCACTTCCCCATCGCTCGCCTTGTGCAAGCACCACGAACAACGCTTCGCACTCAGCCAACCGTCGCCGTCCTCTGGAATGACCGCACGTACAGCATCACGACCACCCGCCATCAAGCCATCGTGCGCGGCGCCTGTTCGCACCTGCCACTGTTCCGCGTTAGCGACGTATACGCTGGCCACAAGGCGCAGCTGGCCTACTTCAAGGAAGAGATACGTAAAGCGGCGCTGGCGCTGAGCAAGGCACGAATCAAGGTCAAGCCGCTGGCCAGCCTTGAGAGAGCGGTGGCACAGGCCAACGAGTACGCCAAATTTTTCGGTCTGGCAACGCGCTTTGCCATGCCCGATGTTAAGGAAGTGCGCGTCAAGGCTGAGCAGCAAGCCAGGGCGCAAGAGGCGCGGCAACGCAAATTCGCCGAACAGCGCGCCATTGAGTATGCCAAACAAAGGGAAATTGACGCCAAAGAAGGCGCCGAGCTTAGGGAAATCTGGCTCAATGGCGGCACGGTTGAAAGATGGAATATGTACAAAGTCGGCGAGACGTTGCTACGCCTCAAGCCGGGCGAACCGGAAACGGTCGAGACAAGCAAGGGCGCCGAGTTCCCCTTGAGGCACGGCAAGCTAATCCTTGCCGCCGTCCGCTCTGGCGTGCCTTATGAACATAACGGCCATACCATGCACGCGGGCGCCTTCCACGTTGACAGCATCGACGCCGAAGGCACGGTGCGCGCCGGCTGCCATGTTGTTTCGCGGGCTGAAATCGAGCGCTTTGCCAAAAGTATCGGACTGTAACCTACAATCGGCCACCGCCGTTCAATTTTGAACGGCGGTGGCCATACACAGGAGTTTAACCAGTGGATATTAACAAGATGTTGACGCAAATGCGCATATCGGCGGCCAACATTTTGCTTGGCGTTCCGGCGACACACCGGACAACGATGCCGCCGCGTGGGAAGGCGAACAGCTTGCCGAGATGGTAGTCGCCCTTGACTTGTGGTTAAGCAGGGGCGGACTTGTCCCGCTATCATGGAATGGCGTTGTTACGCGCTGCGGATATGTCGGCGAGGAAACCGACCAGGAACAACTAATCCGCGACCGTGAGACATGCCAGCAAATTGAAAAACGTATGAAATAGCCATCGTTCGCCCCTGAACGATGAGCCGCTGTAGCTCAACGGTAGAGTGCATGGCCTGTATCCATGCGGTTCTAGGTTCAAATCCTAGCAGCGGCCTTGAGTAGAGAAACCTTAGCTCAACAGGAGACAACCGTGGCATACTGGAAAGTGCTTACCCACGACTGGCGCCCGCCCGTACAAGGGGGAAACGCAATTTGCGATGGCAAGTTGCCTTGCGAGTTGCCAAAGACGCATCTCGACACATCGGACGCTGAGTGCGCCGCCGGCTGGAATTGCTGCGCAACACTGGCGCAAGCTGCCAAGATTGGCGGACTCTGGCCCAACGGCAGGCCAAGCCTTGGCCTTCTGGTTGAGCCAGGGCTCGACGCCATTACACGCGGCGACAAAACCCGCGCCTCAACTATGCAACTGGTGCGCCAAGCAACAGCAGACGAATGGCGCTCAGCCATAACTGAAATGAGCGCCGCCTTTGGCAAGCACCAAGACACAATGACTACCGCCCAGCTCGCGTGGCACCACGCACTTGAGCGACCGAAGTACAACGAGGGAATTGTACGCAAGAGTCTCGACATCGCCATAAAAACTCGCGGCCTGGCATGGAAGCTACAGTCTTTTAGCAGCGCTTGGAACGCTTGGGCCGCTTGGGCCGCTTGGGCCGCTCGGGCCGCTTGGGACGCTTGGGCCGCTTTAACCGTCCAGTACGCTTCGCTTTCCGGCTGGTACACAAAGCCGGCTGGCCTGTTAACTGACGGCATTATTTGCGCCTATGAACACGGGCTGGCTATCGCCCTCCCGGTCAGCAAAGACACCCTTAGCTATGCCATGATTGAAAGGAAGTAGGCTATGACCACTGAAGAGAAACTGACCATCGGCCTAATCAATGCCATGCGTGACTGGGCCAAAGAGCTATGCAAGCGCGACCTGAGCGCGCCCGCAGTACAAGCCGCTTTACGCCGACTGGCCGACGACGAGCACATGATCGCTCTGCTCGACCTGGACACTTATGTACCAACACGATGACCAACCATCGCCCAAGACAGGAGAAAATCATGCACCGAGTTGACTTGCGCGATATTCCAGTCATCATCAGCGCCGAGGCGGCGGCGCGACGCTGGCCGCTGAACGGCACAACATACCACAAGAACGGGCTCGACTTCTACGCCGACCCGCAAGGCCATGCACTGGCCTATGACTACAAGACAAGCCGTTACGTTACCGAAACCTTGCCCAAAGAGGAGTCTGCCAATGTTTCCTATTAAGCGAGAGAACACCATTACCCGTGCCAACATTGCCGCGGCGCGTGATGCCGAGGAGAAGCTGATTAAGAGCGGCAAGCAGAAGCAACCGCTACTTACGACACCGGAAGCGGTTGCCATCCACTTCTGCGGCACCGGGCCGCATGGCACCCCTTACATCGGCAAGCGGCACGTTGAACGGGCCAGAAAGTTGATGCGCCTATGACCAGCTATGAATTACTCAGGGTCACGCTAAGCCGGCACGCTGCAACTATCGGCGACGACCTGGCTAGCGTTGAGTTCCAGAAGGTGCGTACAACCAAGCACGACCGGCGCGAGCGGGCACTGGCCTACTTGCTTGAGTCACTGTCTGGCTACGAAATCAGTAATTGGGGCCGCAACCCGTGGCGCGAAGAGGAAATGCCTGCCGTGTGGGCTATCCTTGACAAGCTAAAGCTCTCACCACTGGCCGACGTAAAGGTCGCCGCTAAGCGCACCGAGCGCCGCTTAGCCTACCACCTGAACGACGCTGTTGTGCCACGAGCGCACGAGCGCTGCGTGGCTTGCGGAGCCGAAATGATTGACCCAATGAAAAGCTGCTCGTGCGACAACCCGGCCGGGCGCGCCAAGGATGCCGCTATGGCACGCGACGATCAAATCCTGCTCACGGATGACGTGAAAGGGGCCAACCATGATAAAGTATGAGTACATATTATTGGACCTAGAAGACTTCAGCGGAAAAGACTTAGTAGAAAAGCTGAACGGCGCTGCCAAAGATGGCTGGCGGTTCGTCAGCAACATAAGTTTGCGATACTACGTCGCCTGCACAGACAGGGGCGACCCGCTCTACAACACAGACCAAATCGCACTACTTGAAAGAGAGGTTGCCAACCATGAGTAAGCTTGTCTGTACCGTATACTTTGACATGGCGTGGATTTGCCGCTGCCCGGACGGCTACCTGATCCAGCTTGAGGCAAAGTCCGCCAACCAAGCCAAGCTTGAGGCGCAACGACTTGTCGGCCGCGCCTACCGGATCGAAGTTGAGAAACAGGAGGCCAACCATGAGTAAGAACATGAGGCACGGAACCTCAACATGGTGCAACATCACCATCTGGATTGATGAACGGCGAGACGGTTGGTATGCGGAAATTCGCCAAACATCCGGGCCAGCAGTCGCTCGCACCGGACCATTCCCATCCCACAACGCCGCCCAGGACCAACTTTGTACTTTCCTAACAAGACTGGTGAACGAAGCAAAATCTTACGGAGGATAAGCCATGAGTAGTTTCCGCCGTTCCATTGCCGACCTGGCCCGTAACGAACCAGATGAGTATGCCGTGGAATTTCAACCACTGCGCCCCTACTCCCCAAGCGCCGAGGAACAACGTCTTGCGGCCGTCCATTGGGCTCGCCAGGGCTGCGGTCACGACTTTGACGGCCTTCGGGCTGTCCACGAGAAGATCGTGGCTCAGAGCGAAGCCTGTGCGGTCCTGCGCGACAACGCCAGCGGCAAGGCTGGCAAGCATTTCTGGCACGGCAAGGTCCGCGCCTACCGCGAGATTGCCGGCTGGCTTGAGAAAGAGCTGACCAAGCTTGAAGAATTTGTGTAAATTCTTCAGCCAAAACGCCGCGAGCAACGTATACTACATAGAGCGGTTGATACGCCGGGTTCGTAAAGCTGGGTAGGAAAATAGCTTAGCCGGAAATTCAAACCAGCTTCCGCTCCATCGTTCACCCCTGAACAAAGGAAAGCTATTGAAAATCTACATCGTTCAGGCTACGGCACAACATGAAGAGGTCAGCGGCATAAGCAGTTTCATCCACAAGAGGGCGTGGACAGACAAGACGCGAGCCAAAGAGTTTGCACCACTCTTCGCCAAAGAGATCGAAAACGACAAGACAAGAATTTTCACCTACTGCAACGTAAACACAAAGGTCAGCGGAATCGAGTTAATTCAGGAGTAATGCAATGAAACCATCGAAGCGTTACGAACGACTTCAGCGCCGCATCAAGGCGTGGCGCACCCAACCGGCAGCAAACGGACAAGGGGAGGCCAAAGTGGTGGCCCGCTATGCAGCGGGCGGCTACAAGTGTCCTGGCTCAAGGACACGTTGATACAACCGGCCGGTTGAGGGCTGAGATTGGATGCCGGCAAAAACACCCGGTACTCCCTTTTCAGTCCCGGAAAGGTCAAGCCGCTGTCAGCGAGGGCATGACTGTTCATACGAACAGCTGAGCGACCTGGCACAACGGCTTGACCAATCTTTACACAAGGGGCGGCATGGACAACCAAGAAGAACTCAATCGCCTTGATGCCGAGAACGTACAGCGAGACAACCGTGGTCGCTTCAATGACCCGAGCTGGACTTGGAAAAACTTGAAGCAATTTTGCGAGGACGATCCGTGCAACACGCCTTCAACGACGGCGGCAGGGCTGCGGCAGGATACGCCGGAAGAGCCGGCGACTGTGTTGTCAGAGCTATCGCCATCGCTGGCGAGCGACCCTACCAGGAAGTCTATAATGAGCTAAAGGCACTCGCTAAGACAGAGCGTGTAAGCAAGAGGCGGCGCGGCCGTTCAACTGTACGTGACGGCGTGTACAAAAGCACTTACCGCCTATACCTGGCCAGCAAAGACTGGCGATTTACACCAACAATGGGCATTGGCACCGGCTGCCGAGTCCACTTAAAAGACGGCGAGCTGCCATCGGGCAGGTTGATTGTTGTTACGTCAAGACATCTGGTAGCCGTCATCAATGGCATAATCCACGACACCCATAACCCAAGCCGTGATGGCACACGTTGCGTCTACGGCTACTTCACGAAAGGATAAGCAATGGCCGAGATGACCAACAAAGAACGCAAGCGCATGCAGAAAGCGCAGTACCACAACGCCTTCCGCACAAAGGCAAGCAGCTCAACAACTGGCAAAATGAAAAATATCGTAGCTTCACCGCTCCAGCGCGGCATGTGTGCCAGGAACCGATCTTGGCGCAACCCGGCGTATGAAGCTGTTATGGCTTCGCTCGGCAGGCGAGCCAACAAGAAGTAGCGGACGGGGCGCAGGGAAGCGCTGGTAAGCTGTGAGTGCCACGGGAACGCGGCAGTTCGACAGTGGAACGGATTCGGGCTGGCCGCGCGTCAGGATACCTGGCGTTAACTCCTGCTGCTCTGGCTCCAAGCAGTGCCCTAACCACAGCGGAGCCAAACTTTTACTCAATTGGAGAAAGCATGACCTCGCTAGAGATTTTCACCAAAGCCCGCGAGATCCTGAGCGACCCAAACAATTGGACAAAGCATGCCTTCGCGCGCACAAAAGATGGCGAGCCGCTATGGGATGGCAGTGCAAAAGGAGCTTGTAAGTGGTGCTTGACAGGCGTGCTTGATGCTGTTGTCGGCAAAGAGCAAGGCACAGAAAGCCGTGAGTGGCGAATCTTGCGCAACATTACTTGCGGCCCGCCGACCATCTTCAACGACGCTTGCGAGCACGCCGACGTGTTAGAAGTTCTTGATAAGGCTATCGCCCAGGAGAAGGCCGATGACGCCGCTTGAAGTTCTAAAAGGTGCCAGAGCGTTGATCTCCGAGCCATCGCGGTGGACAAGGTACGCCTGCGCCCGCGACAGGCACGGGCTCGCCGTATTCTCGTGCTCTGAGGCCGCTGTATGCTGGTGTCTTGACGGTGCTGTCCGAAAGATTGCTTATGGCAACAACTGGAAGTATTCCGACGCCGGCAAGCAGCTTGGGCTTGTCATGAGTATACGGCCTATCTTGAATAAGGCAACAAACAGTCAAGAGTTTACTGACTGGCAAGATGCCCACACTCACGCCGAAGTCTTGTCCATGCTTGACCAAACCATCGCCAACCTTGAGGGCCAACCATGTTCGCGTTGAAAGAAATCAACTCACTCTTGAGCAACGCCGCCTCGCTGGCAGAAGTAGCCCGCGACTTCATGGCGCCAGCCGTGCGCAACAAGCACTATGGGCTGGTCGATGAGGTTGAGGACGTATCGCCAGCATACGAACCAGAGCACATGCCGCCGCAACCCAACGAGCACAGCGGCTGGCGGCTGCGACCATGCTGGTATGTATGCGCCCGCAAGGATGCTCAGCTATGCGTCCTAGTCGGGCCGCTACAACGCAAGACTGACGGCAATCCATACCTCAAGCCAACACGCTCTGCCGCCGCCAGGCACGATCCGAAGGCAGAATGGTACGAGTACATCACTGTGCAGTTGCCAGACGGCTCTCTAACCGGCAAGCTCAACAATGAGGCGGGAGTACGTTATGGTTAAAACACGAAAGCCATGTATCGAAGAACAGTCGGATGAACGCTGCGGCAAAGTAATCACATGAAGCCGTTCTGACAGGAGAAAATTATGACAAAGCCATTTATTCTTCCCGGCAAGCTGACCATTTCCCGCACGAGCGGCGGAATTGATGATGATTCAATCCGCATTGAACTAATTGACGAATCTTCGTCTTGCGTGCTAGTTGAGATTCGCTGCTCACCAGAAACGCTTGGCATCGCTCTAACTGGCATGGGGCGCAATCCGTGTACTTTCGAGTTCTTTGTTGACTGCCCGGTTGGCAAGAAACGCGAAGTTAAGCATGAGAAGGTTTTTGTGCCAAACGGGCCGCACGCAGAAAAAGAATCGCGCATCGCCGCCGCCCTGGCGCCGCACGAAATTGATGGCTGGCTTGGCTTCGCCAGGGAAGCCGACAATCCACACCGATGGGTAAACCGGCAGGAAGCAACCAAACCAGACGGACATTGGTACAACGTTGGCTTTATACGTTTTGTCGAGAAGTGAACTTGCTGTCCATGTATACGTCTATTATACTAGAGGCGCAAGGCCAACCATCCTCTTTTGGAGAGACGTACACATGGACAGCGTGACTGTAGTTTCCCGACAGACTGTAAAGCTAACGCCAACCATCAAGAAGGCGGCGGCGGATTGGAATGAGCGCCGGCTCGTGTCCGACCGCAACGGCGACTACCGCCAACCGCGCGGCCCAGTGGCGCCATACAACGACGAGCTGCGTGCTGTCTTTCCATCCGTGCAGGACTTCGCCCTTGTCGCCCTAGCAACACGAGGCCAACCATAACCAATTATGAGTTCTGCCAAAGCTGCTATGTAACCAAAGAAGAGCTTAAGGAAAAACTGTGCGCCAGCATTGAGGTTATGCGAAAAGCTGGAAGCGTTGACCAATTCAACTCTGGCATAACCTCACAGACGCGCGATGTCAACCAAGAAGCCACCGATGGCATACTTGGCGTTCTTGAGCCAAGCATATCAGACGGCGAGCTTTCAACTGCGATGCGCGCCCTGGGCTCGCACATTGGCATTAACGCACAGGTGCCGCGCGCTACCATTATCTGCCTACTGCGCCAGCAAGAGCCAACCATCCGCGACCTGGCCCTGGACAAGATCAAGCCATACATGATTTGTTTCGGACTAACCGGCGCTGAAATAGTTTGCCTTGAAGCAAAGATTGTTATGGACGGCAGCAAGATTATTGAATACACAATCGAGCGAACGAAAGCCACGCCGGAAGTGGTGGCCTTCTACGAAGGCTTTCTTATTGGGATGGGCTCGCTAAAGGCTGCGGTGCAGCAGCAAGAGTGATTTTTGCTCGCTCAATCGCTTCGCCCTGAAGCCTTAACTGCTCTTTTGAGCGGCCCTCCACAGCCAGCACAACCTGGTTGTAAATGTTCGGCGGAATCTGCTGACCGATGGAAATGTTGGGCGCCAGCGGCGACTTGTTCAGGTTGAACAATTTCTCTAAGCGGTCCAGTGCCGCATAAACTGCATCAAAGTTGCCTTCCTCAAACGCTTTGGTAAAAGCTGCATTTAAGCGGTCGATAAGTATAGCCCGGAAGGCGGCAGCGCGTTCTTCGTGTTTCGTGCCCGCCTTCTGTAGCTGCTTCCAGGCAAATTTTACATCAACATAAGCCTGTTGGTAGCCAAGGCCGGTCAGCTCGCGGTACTCGTCAATGCACTGGTTATCCGTCTTGCCTTCGACAGAGATCCAGTGCATGAGCGTCATGATGCCCTCTTGACGCTCTTGCCGCGACCGCTTCTCGGGCCGCATCTTTTCAGTTACTTGAGTTGCTTCAGCCATTACGACAGGAATGTCCCAGCGGCTCTACGCTTAAGCTTGCGCGCCGCCTGCACAGCTGTCAGCCCAGTGGCTTTCGCCCCAGTATCTGACTTTTCTGACACAGCCGGCCCAGACAGCGCCTTAGCGCCGAGAATCTGCCCCTTCGGCCCAAAGCCTTTGCGCCGCCTCGGCGCCGACGTGGCCGCAGCGGCAGCACGCCCACCGCCCTTCTTGTGCTTTACACGGCGGAAGCCTTGAGCAGCACCTTTGATCTTAGCAAAGTACACACTACCAGCGGCACGACTTGGTGCTCTACGCATAGCAGGAGGAGTCCTTTCAGTACGAAACGCGGCCGGCGAGCCGCGTGCAACAGAACGTGGACCACGCAAAAAGTGACCGACTCGTCGCGCTGCCTTGTTTATTGCCCGGTTGCCAGCAGTGCTAAACTTGCCGGCAACACCGCGAGCAACCTTACGCATGCCAGCCAGTATTTTGCCGAGTAGAGCCATGTGGATTCCTCCACACTTATTCTACTCGGCAGACAAAGCATCCACCAGGCCAAGAGCCAGAAACGCCACCGAGCCACCAAGCATGAATAAAGTAATCTCTCGGTCAAGCCCGAAGTGCGCCCGAGCAATCATCGTGACCACCAGCATGCCAAGCCCTATAGACGACCTGATTAAACCAACATCGCCTCTACTTAACATCTCAGCATTCCTTATACCAAAAAGCATCCAGCAAGCCATAAGCGATTGTTGCCATAGAGCCACCAACCAAGTAATAAGAAAATCTTTCGTCAACTTTCCAGACAACAGGCGCAGCAGCCAGCAAAAGAATAGTGAGCAAGCCAATACAAATTCTTAACTCGCCAACATCACTTCTACTTAACATTTTTGCTTTCCTCTGGTATAGGCAAGCACAAGTCATCCAGGGCCTTATCGCTTCGTTCACCGATGAACGATAGGCTGGTACTAGTTGGTGGCAACTCGACTTTCTCAAGGTCAGCCACACTGATGCCATCTAGGTACTGGTCTGACCCAAGAAACGGATGACCGGGTATAAACCAGCCCTTAGCCGACAAAAAGGCTTCCTTCTGCTCGCGTGTGTCAAAACATATGCAAAACCAGTGCGTCGAGTCCGTAGTGGTCAGTGCTCTCCGCGCATCCACGTCGGACTTGCCGCGAAAGCTGCGGTCCAGGCGAGCCAGGTCATTGCGCATAACCTCTTCAGTGTCGCCTTGGACGTTGACCTGTGCTTCCGGCGCAACCGTTTGCGCTAGCAAAGTCTTCTGCCGCGCCGCTTTAATCCGCTCAGCCAGGCTTGGGTTTGGTTGCATTACGCAGTTATCCTCATTTCCAACGCCTGCGCCATCAGTCGGCGCATAAGAACCTCATTATCCCAGAAGACTCTCGTGGACGGATGCCGAGCCATCAACCGACGCAGGAACCACTTATGCCGGTCGCACTGAAGCCGAGCAAGTGGATACCAGTCCAATATCTTTTGGTAGTCAACCGGACAGTTTCGTTGCAGCGGCCCGAGAAACTTATTGTCAAACGCATCGAGGCTCCTGCCGAACAAGGCATAGTCTGGCGGCAGCATCACCAGGGACTCGCGTATCGTCTTAACCACCCAAGCCTTGTCTTTGTCGTAGATAGGCAAGAAAATATGCTCTTTATAGTTCAGCGGGCCAGTGCGTGAGATGTTATACTTACGCACTGGCGAGTCAACCATGCGCGTCCCAAGGGCCGTCCATGTCCCCAGAGGCAGTTTCAGGTCATCGCATACCGAGTCGCGCAATTCCCAATCCTTTGGCTCAGGCAATTCAAAGTCTTCGATGACGTTGCAGCGGTCTGGCGTCTGGTAGATGAGGCGGTTCAGTGTCTTATACATGCCCGGATGCGGCAACCGCCAAATCCTGGTGCCGAAGAATCCTTCAAAATACTTGAGGGATGCTTCCACCAACGGTAAGTCTGGCACAAGGTATTTGTATATGAAAACAATGTTTGGGAAGTGCTTGCGAAGCTCAAGCGCAGCCGCACAGCTGTCCTTACCACAGCTGAACCACAAGCACACGGTATCCGTCTGCCGGCGTATCTCGCGGCACACTTCCTCGCCAGAGGGCCATTGCTGCTTCACTTTCCTGCCTCTGCTTTGCCTATCAGCCTATCGACAGCCTTTTTCAGCTGCCTCTTAACCCAAGCAGCCTTACGTTTGCTGGTGCAATTACATGAGTCAAGATCAAAAGACTGATGGTCTATCACCAGCCTGACAACCCACTCGCCCCTTACCCAGCCCTTGCGCACTTCGATCTTATAAAGCCGGCCAGCTTTGGCTTTAGGCACCGCTCCGCTTCCCTTGTATGAAACTAAAATGGCAGACTTTCGTTATCAACCGGAGGATTGCTATACTCGTCACCGCCAGAAGTAGCCTTCGCAGCCGGCTGGCCTTCACCCTTCGGATCAAGGTACTGGAAGTTATCCATAACCACTTTGATCTTGGAGCGCTTCTGGCCAGTCGTCTTGTCTTCCCAGTTATCCTGCTTCAAGTGGCCTTCCAGCAGGATCTGCTTGCCCTTCTGTAAGTCTTCGGCACGGTCAGCAAGCTTATTGAAGTCGCCGCGATTCCATGCCTCGACATCCAAAAAGCATGGGTCGTTGAGCCATTCACCAGTTTTCTTGTCTTTGTGTGAGTTGTTCACAGCAACTCCGAAATTCACAACCTTACCGTTAGCAAAGCTGCGCGCCTCCGGGTCGCGCGTGAGACGGCAAATCAGGATAACACGATTCAAGTTAGCCAAAACACACCTTCCTTCGTTCAGTGGTGAACAATCAGTTCTCGTCCTCAAGCGTGATAAATGTCACCAACCTGTCGCCACGAGCATAATGCACTGGCGACCACGTACACCAAACATGACTGTCGTTCCTCAGAACCTCAGCCTCAACCAAGCCATCAAGCATACCTTTATACACATTGTCAGCATCGAGTGCGCGCCTCCCTTTCGGCAACACAATTAACACCGAGACGTGGCGCCGGCCTTCCGCCTTCGGCACGCCGTACACCAGGCACGCCTTGCGTATCTGGTCTTTATCGCCCTGTTTCAGCCCACGTCGCACGGCCCAATGCGAGTTCATGAGCTTATTCAAGCTATGCGGAAGCCAGCCCTCCAACTTCAATGTCCAGCACGATGCCATGACTACTCCACTACAAAAGGCTTCTCACCATACAAAGCTGCCGGTGGCATAGAAAGACCATAAATCGCCAACCAGACGCGGCCAGTCTTCTTTACCTCGTCAAGCTCTTCTTGCGTCATCTTCCAGCAGCTGACAACCATCGGCGCGCCGTTTTGAGTAACTACACGAAGAATGGAGAGCGGCGCACATTCTTCGTCGCTCATGCCGTTGGGCTTGCTCAGGAAGTCGTTTGACTCGGCAAACGAGCACGGCACCATTAAATAGCCGCCTTTCTCTTTGCCGCCCCCAGCATGGCGTGTACAACCATTTTGGCCATGTCGGCACTTTCGTCAGTTATATGGTGGCTACATACGCCTATTACAGAGTCCCCGTTTGCCACCACTAAAGCACCACCATGACTAAACGACTCAGCTGTCAACTCGGCGTCACAGACGATGCACGAGCCAGTCCAGCCCTCTGGCACAAACTTATGCAAAGGTGGCATGTGCGGTTTCTTAATCATAGCATATTCCGCTGGGCGCCACGCTTGCTTTGACCAAAAAAGCTGCGAAATTATCTTACTCAGCGGCACTTCCATGCGCATAATCCTCGGGCGCAACGCAAGCCTCGGCTACAGGTGGCGGCTCCAACACGCCGGGTATGTCAAGCAACGGCATAGGCTCCTGCCTCTCGACTCGCACAGCCCCTTTCTCTATTCGCTCCCACGCTGAAGCAGCCAAAGCAGGATCAATCTCTATGGTAATACTGCGCCGTTGCAAGACCCTGGCAACTGTGCTTGAGGTTCCACTTCCAGCAAATGGGTCAAGCACCAAATCACCAGGGTTAGTGGTCGCCTTTATAATACGCTCAAGGTACACTTCAGGCAACTGGTTCTGGTGCAGTGGCCGACGTTCTTTGCTGTTTCCAGTTACCCGGCCCCAGCCAAAGCCGCCGTCGCCTTCAGAGCCCCACATCGACAGCGGCACACGCATGCCGGCCGTTCCCTTGGCCTTCTGCTGCGTCCTGGCGTCACCGTACTTGCTAGCCCGGTCAGAGGGCACCAAAACATCCTTCGGGTTCCAGGTGCGCACACCACCAGGCTTGACAAAGTACAAGCCAAAACAAGCAGCGTCGATGAAGCGGCCTTCGGTGTGCTGACCGAAGCGGTATGACCACACCACCAAGTTAAGCCGTTCCCAGCCTTTCCCCTTCACGTATACATCGGCCTCAGACACCAGGCTGTGCGGACAGTGCAGCCACAGCGTCCCACCCGGCCTGAGCACGCGACAGCACTCATCAATCCACTCGTATGTAAACTTCATGTACTCTGCGTGCGGCAAGCTGTCATCCCACGAACCGTAAGCCACGCCGATGTTGAAAGGTGGATCGGCGATGAGTAGGTCAACTGAGCCTTCGCGTAAACTTGGCAATACTTCGCGGCAGTCGCCGACATAAAGCAACGTGCCTGGATTTAGCAACATATATGGAGCAGGAATCAAAGCTTGTATCCCCGATACTTATGGTATGTTTCTTGACAGTCAGGCTTCTTCTTGGCTTTACGTCTCTCAAGCCTAGCGCTAGTATTCTTGATCGTCGCCTTAAACGAGCCTCGCCTCTTAGTCGAGCCGTCAGCCTGTTCTTTCTTGACTCCCACGTTCCGGTATCCGTCCTTCCCACGCACAATAGTAACAGAAGAATCCGCGCGAAAAGACTTCGGTTTGGTTTGGCACCTTATCTATATAATCAACTTGCAGAAGAAACACAGAAGCCAACTCATCGCAACCACAGCGAGGACAAAGCGGAAAACCGTCTTTACGGTACTCTTGCGTCATTTCAGCTTCCGTTCGCACAGCTTTATGATACAATATGGCACTATCGCAGGCCAAAGTGCTGTACAGACTATTATCAAACCAGACGCGGTAAACCCATCGTTTTTGTCTGCCTCACTCAGCTCGTCACTCGCCCTGAGTGACACCGCCAGGCCAATCGTGACATACACGCCAATTACAATCAACAGCAGCCATATCGGCATATCACACCTTCCTGTACGGCGTAGTCAACTCAAAAGTACCGTCTGGCAAGTCGTGGCGAGCATAGTCGGAAAACAGGGCCGGCGCCTCATTGAGCATAATTTCGTGGACCTTGCCGAAGAGACGGCGAATCTCCACTTCGGCGTGACGATTGCAGCGTTGTTCGATGCAGTGGCGCAGCGTTCGGCAATTTGCCGTCCAGAACATCTTGGTTTCGGTACAGTTTGGCAGGACAGAACGTGCCGTTGCCCGCGCCGCCTTGCGCCTGTCAGTGGCCGGCATGTCTTCGGGCAGCTTTTCCATCAGATATTCGACCAGAAGCTCGTAAGTCTCTTGCGATTGCCTGACATGACTTATCCACGCATCTCCAGCAGCACCCATCAGTCCGGCAGTGGCATCAAACGAAGACTGCTCGCCAACCTCTTTCCTTAGCTCCCACGGCACCACAAAGCGGCAATCGGCTTCATCGACATACCGCTGACTCAACTGAGAGATTGCTACACCAATGCGGTGGCGCACCAGCTCGTGCGACAGCGAGCGGGAGATACCAGTGAAAATGAAGCTGAAACTGGAGTGTTCAAGAACAGAGCCATGCCCAGAATCAAGGATGTTCCGCAGGTACACAGTGTTGCCGCCAGGACGTGGCTTGGAAAAAGACATATAACACAACCGTCCTGCCACTTCTGGAATCACTTCGCCAGACCGCTTGCTGTCCGACTCCCAAGTGACGCCCTCGTCTTCTTCAAAGTCGAAGAAACAGCTCTCGTCAAACT
>Ga0307475_10001312_pt1 | contig 14768 bp, 13 predicted proteins | sample atmos_gasesECM1C_FD_203317 | JGI IMG/M metagenome (GOLD analysis project Ga0307475, IMG submission 203317) | Hardwood forest soil microbial communities from Morgan-Monroe State Forest, Indiana, United States - atmos_gasesECM1C_515 | ecosystem: Environmental > Terrestrial > Soil > Temperate... | reverse complement strand
CACTGTTCCCGCAGTATTGCTCACCACCACGGCAAAACTCGCTCCGCTGTCCGCCGTCGTTGTCACCGGCGTGGTATAGCTCGCCGAACTGGCCCCCGCGATGTTCACCCCGCTCTTCTGCCACTGATAGCTCAATGGCGCCGTGCCCGTAGCCACCACTGTGAACGTCGCCGTCTGTCCCGCGGTCACCGTTTGGTTTCCAGGCCGCGTGGTGATCGTCGGCGCCACCACCGCGGCATTCACCGTCAGCGTCGCCGCACTGCTGGTCACTGTCCCTGCGGTATTGCTCACGATCACTCGGAAGGTAGACGCGCTGTCGGCAATGGTCGTCGCGGGTGTGGTGTAGCTCGATGTTGTGGCTCCGGCGATGTTCACCCCGCTCTTCTGCCACTGATAGCTCAATGGCGCCGTGCCTGTAGCCACCACCGTGAACGTCGCCGTCTGTCCTGCCGTCACGGTCTGGTTCCCAGGCTGCGTGGTGATCGTCGGCGCCACCACCGCGGCATTCACCGTCAGCGTCGCCGCACTGCTGGTCACTGTCCCTGCGGCATTGCTCACGATCACTCGGAAGGTAGAACCGCTGTCGGAGGTGGTCGTCGCCGGCGTGGTGTAGCTCACTGCCGTGGCTCCCGCGATGTTCACCCCGCTCTTCTGCCACTGGTAGCTCAGCGGTGCCGTGCCCGCCGCCACCACCGTGAACGTCGCCGTCTGTCCCGCCGTCACCGTCTGGTTCACAGGTTGCGTGGTGATCGTCGGCGTCACCGGTGCCGGATTTACCGTCAGTGTCGCCGCACTGCTGGTCACTGTTCCTGCCGTGTTGCTCGCCACCACGGCAAAAATCGCTCCGCTGTCCGCCGTCGTCGTCACCGGCGTGGTATAGCTCGCCGAACTGGCCCCCGCGATGTTCACCCCGCCCTTCTGCCACTGGTAGCTCAAGGGCGCGGTACCTGCCGCCACCACCTTGAACGTTGCCGTCTGTCCCGCGGTCACTGTCTGGTTCACTGGCTGCGTGGTGATCGTCGGCGCCACCGCCGCGGCATTCACCGTTAGCGTCGCTGCCGCACTGGTCACTGTTCCCGCAGTATTGCTCACCACCACAGCGAAACTCGCTCCGCTGTCCGCCGTCGTCGTCACCGGCGTGGTATAGCTCGCCGAACTGGCCCCCGCGATGTTCACCCCGCCCTTCTGCCACTGATAGCTCAATGGCGCCGTGCCCGCCGCCACCACCGTGAACGTCGCCGTCTGTCCCGCCGTCACCGTTTGGTTCACAGGTTGCGTGGTGATCGTCGGCGCCGCCGCCACAGCATTATCCGTGAAGTTCACCCCTGCGACGTTGGCCCCATTGACCGTCATACTCTGGCTGCTCGGAATAAACGTAAAACCGGTGTGGCTCGGAGCAACTGTGTATGTCCCGTTCGGCAATCCTGAAAATATGTAATTCCCCAAGCTGTCGGCCGTCGTCGTGGTGCTCGCTGCCCCGCTCAGTGTCAACGTCGCTCCGTTTCCCCCCGTCGCAGGATTGATCGTGCCCGAGAGGCTGAAACCCGCTGTCTTGAATGTGTGACCACCGCTCTTCCCGTGGTCACTCTTGGAGTCGGTCGAATTAACTTGGTAATAGTAGGTAGTTCCAGCGGCCAGCCCGGAAAGCGTTATTTGATGGCTCGTAACCATCGCCGAGTCGACCGGCGTGCTAGATCCATAGGACATCGTCGTTCCATAATCGACCGCGGAGTCGGCAGGAACGTTTGTTGTCCATACAACCTGAGAGATTGACGTCGTGGCAGATGCGGCTTGTACGTTCGTAATGTCCAGAGGCGACGGCGGGGGCGGACTGCTGGTGGTGTTGCCGCTAACCAATCCTGCGCAGCCACTTAGCGCTACAGGCCCCAGCGCCACAACCACCGCTAGCAGGACATGCTGCAGCGAACCCCTCCTTTTGCGGAGGGATAGTTCAGTCCGATTCCCCGAACCTATTTGAGCACCCCTCATCGAGACTCCCCTCGAACTTCGTCCAGAGGAAAAGCACGGAGCGAATGCGCACACAAATGGCGTTCACTCTCATTACTTCGTCTGGGTTTAGGTCAGCTCGGGGCCTGGGATGGGGTGGGGTCCGCTGAAGCTGAGATAGCTGCTTGCCCGGTTCCTAACGCCGCGCGAAGGATAGACAGAAAATGGGAGGTAAACTACTGGTGTGAAGAACAGTTTTGGTGCAAGGACCAAAACACTCTAGGCACAATACGCGCACTGCCCGACGGCCAGGGACTAATTGGCCGCTAGGGCGAGTGAGGAAAGAATTCGACCGGCGGGATCACTGCGCGGGAATCGTTCTCATTGCGCGCCTACAGGATCCAGTCGTCGCTCAAGGAAAACAACTACTCGCGAAACCGATGAGAAGTGAACGAGTTCTATTGGGGTTCGCAGGGGTCTGATGAGGGTCGCGTAACGTGCAGCAAGCCGAGAGCCGCTGCAATCCACGAAACCGGGAACAACTTCAATTTGATTGCGATACAGAGACTAGGTCGAGGTTCGGCGCTTGCGGAACAGGCCAAGGCCAACTAGAGCAGAGCTAAGTAGCAGAAGCGTAGATGGCTCGGGCGTCGTCACCGTCACTTTGACCAAGCCATTATCCAAGAGAAAAGTCCCCATCGAAAGCTTCGGCGCAGAATAATTGGACCCGGTAACGGTAAACATTTGAAGGCCTTTCCACTGCAAGTCGCCCAGAATCGGGACGACCAGGCCAAAACCACCGTTGTGGGACGTACTCGAGAACTCCAGCGTGAAAGGAGGCAGCGCTGAATAACCGTAGCCCAGAAGGTCGATGCTTCCATTATCAACGGTTACAGTGAAATACCCGCTAGAACTAGAATAGGACGTGATCTTTGGGGTTTGCGGAAGATCGAACGATGCCCAGCCTAATTGCCCGGATACCACGTAGTGCAGCGTGTCAGCGCTTGCAGAGCACACTGACACTAACAACATGATTCCCGTCAAGCTTGCTATCTGCAGAGCCGTTTTCAACGTGATCTTCTTCCTTCATTATCTTTAACTCACACTCACAAACCCGCACTTTGACCCACGAATTTACAGTGCAACTATGAATCCAAAAACTAACTCCTTTGTTTACAATGCCTACGAAGCTTTCAGATCTTGGATCATGCCAAATGTTTCCATATTTCCGTCCCTGCCTATCTGAATTTCCTCCGCTCCAGGATTTTCTTGGACATGTCTCTTTGAGAGAAATTAGAGCAGGAGGAAAGGCATGTCGTGGGAGAGAAAATGGGCATTTTGGAAGCCTCGCAGGGCGACCGGAGAGGTCTCCGAAACGAGGCCTCCGGGTCCTCGGGGTCGCTGGTCGGTCAAACGCAAAGCTCTGTCGTACTGAAACTGCTTCGCGGAGAAGATCTGGAAACTATCAGTCGCCGCTCCGGTGGAGATTATCGGCGGCGCGTTTGTTCGTTTGAAACTAAGAAAAATGTCTGCGCTGATTTCGCTAGTCCGCGGAGGTAGGAGAACGGCCTACTGTGTTTTCTCGCCTCGGTGCCAAATTCTCCACGCCCCGGGCAAGCAACCCTGCATTGCGAATCTTATAGATTAGCGCGCGATAGCTAATCTTCAGCGCCTGAGCGGTCTTTCGCCGATTCCACTGATTTGCTTGCAGCGCTTCGAAGATAAAGCTCTTCTCCCTCTCTCGAACGGCTTCTCTAGCGATCTCCTTTAGAGGAACGGCTCCCACACCGCTGAACCTTCCCAGATCCGGCTCAAGCCGCTTGGCCACAGGCTCTTGAACGATATCGGCTTCCGCCCCAATCAGGACATGGCGAGCAATACCGTTCGAAAGCTCGCGAATGTTCCCCGGCCAATCCAGTTTCTGCAAGTATTGCAACATGTCTATGCTCAAGGGTTCGGATTCCTTACCGAATTTCTCCTGGAACTGGGCCCGAAAATATTCAGCCAACACAGGTATGTCTTCGCCTCGCTCGCGCAATAGCGGCAACCGCACGCGAATTACATTGATGCGGTAAAACAAGTCCGCGCGGAATCTTCCCAGATCGATTTCTTCTTCCAGGTTCTTGCTTGTCGCGCACATCAAGCGTGCTTCAACAACTCTCTCCGACTCGTCTCCAATTCGCGAGAAGCGGCCGTCTTGCAAAAATTGCAACAACTTACACTGCAAATCTAAGCCAAGGTCTGCAATCTCATCCAGGAACAAAGTCCCCTTGTGCGCAAGTTCAACCCTTCCCGGCTTGGAGATGTGAGCCCCCGTAAACGCCCCTTTTTCGTAGCCAAATAACTCACTTTCGAGGAGCGAGCCGGGGATTGCGGCACAATTAACTTTGACGAACTGGCCAGCGCTCACGGGAGACTGTTTGTGAATCCATCTGGCTAGGACTTCTTTGCCCGTCCCGCCACTCCCGTTCAATAAGACTGGGACGTTCGTGCCACAGATTTTTGTTGCCAATCGCCGCACTTGCAGCATTGCCAAGGAGCGTCCAAAAATAACGTCTTCCGGTGGCAGAATATCGACCGGTTCGGTACCCCTGTACTTTCTTGTCTTTTCCCCAGGCATCATTGTACACAAGTTCCTGGGGCAGGAACGGTGCACAGGGCAGGCCATTGAGTACAGTTCGACTCCCTTGTCGCAAACGCAACCCTAATAGAATAAGGTATTTATTTTGAATCATTTGCCTAAGTGTCACCCAACAAGGTCCTAGTACCACGTACGGCTGTGCCAGCGCAAGAAGAGAAACCATCTAGGAAAAAACTTGTCCCAAGGGAAGTAAACAAACTTCTTTCTATGGGCATTTCGACGCTTCGCCCAGTTTAAGGGTTTGCTCCCGCAGAATCAGAGAATGTAGGTCTTTCGGGGAGACGACATCACTGAACTATGCCCTCCCATTTTCCCCGCGAATGATGTCATACCGCTCGATCACTGCCGCCACACCCATCCGCGAGCTTCCGTCTTCCATGCGCTTCTCTACGCGGACGACCTTCCCCAGCGCCCGCACGAAAACATCCGAGCCATGCGTAATCTCTGCCGGAAGCGTTAGGGTAATGTCCAGCTCCGACCCCGCTTCTAAGTCTTGATCCAACACGAAGTAAACGCCTCGAGTTGAAACGTCGCGCGTCTTGCCTTTTGGGCTGTCAGCGAGGCGCTCCGTCGGTACACGAATAATAACGGGCAGCGATAAATCGTAACGTCGTGCAACGCGCCGTTCCGTCATTACCCCCATCCTCCGATCCTTCGCGACGGGCACTTGATCCCCGCGCCCTTTCTTTGCTTCGCTCAGTGACTGCGCCGTCGAGCCGCATGCCCACCGTTACTCGCCTTAGTCTCGGGTGACAATACCGGAATCGCGTCTCTTGCGCTATCGGAAACTTGGTCCGGTACCTGCCAAGCTTACGGATCCTGCCTCATTGGCAATGGGTGCCGACGTCAATATATATTCCGCTTGATGCCTAGTGGTTCCGAACGGAGCCCACTGGTGCCGTTTCTTCAACCGGAGTCGCCGTTGGCGCCGACCGGCGCGTTCTCGGCGTGTCTAGGTTAAACTGTCGCATCTTGTATAGCAGGGCCTTGTAGCTGATGCCCAGCATTTTCGCGGCGTCCTTGCGGCACCAGCGCGTCTTTTCTAGCGCGTCCGCGATGGCTTCCATCTCTGCTTCATCTTTCAAGCCGCGCACCAACGCTTTGAGTCCCTGTTCGCGCGGCATCGTCGTTTCCTGGCGAGGTGAAGTCCGCTGACGAGCCACCGACATTTCGATCAATTCGCGCAGGCTGCCTTCGTCGTCCTCCAAAATCACGTAGCGCTTCACGAAATTCTCCAGCTCGCGCAGGTTACCCGGCCAGGGATAATTCGCCGCCGCGTCCAGCAAGTGCTTTGAAGGTCCTGGTGCCGCCTTCCCAAATTTCTCGCTGTATTTTTGGAGGAAGTGGCGAAACAGCAGCGGGATCTCCGACGTCCTTTCACGCAGCGGGGGAACATTGATGGACAACACGTTCAGCCGGTAATATAAGTCCTCGCGGAAGCGCCCCGACTTCATTGCTTCCTGAACTTCCACGTTGGTCGCCGCCAGCACTCGTACGTCCGTCTCGATCAAATGCCGCCCGCCAAGTCGCGAATATTGATGATCTTGTAAGACGTGCAGCAGTTTCGCCTGCAAATGTGTGCTCATCTCCGCGATCTCGTCGAGAAAGATCGTGCCTTTGTTCGCCAATTCGAACTTGCCGGGCTTGGCGCGCACCGCCCCCGTAAATGCCCCTTGCTCAAAACCAAACAATTCGGATTCCAGCAACTCTCCGGGCAGCGCCGCGCAGTTCACCTTGACGAATGGCTGGTTGCGCCTCGACGAGCGTAGGTGAATCATCCGCGCCACCACTTCTTTCCCCACGCCGCTTTCCCCGCAGATAAACACCGGCACATCGACGGGCGCGATCTGCAAAATCTGCTGGCGGATGCGAACCATCTGCGGGCTCGCGGCTAAGAAGCTCAAATCTTCGGTCACCTGATCGCAGTAATCTCGCAGCGCCTTGTTTTCCTGCGTCAGTTCTTTCTTCTGCCGCGACTTCAGCATCGCCGCATCCAGTTCAGTCTTCTCGAAAGGCTTGGTCAGGTAATCATGAGCGCCAATACGAATCGCCTCAACCACCGTGCCAACCTCATTTGAACAGCTCAACATGATTACGTTCAGGCTACGGTCCAGCTGCATCAATTCCTTGAGCGTGTCCAGCCCGCTCATCTCCGGCATCAAAACGTCCAGAATAATGAAATCCGGCCGCTCCCCGGCGCTGATTTTCCCCAGCGCCTCCTTGCCAGAGCCCACCGTCTGCACATCAAACCCATCCACCTCGAGCAGTGTCTGCAAATACTTTCTTATGCTCGGTTCATCATCGACTACGAGAATCTTTTCTTTCACAGCCATCGAACTCTCCTTCACTCTCTGTCATTCCGAATCACTAAAACCGATCAACTCTGATCCATGGGCAGGAGAAACGTGAACTTGCTGCCGCCCGCCGGCTCGCTTTCCACCCATATTTTCCCGCGATGCGCCTGGATCAGCCGCTTCGCAATCGCTAGTCCTAAACCCATTCCCGTGGTGTTGCGGTCCACTCGCACAAAATCTTCGAAGATCTCCTGGTGATGCTCCGCTGGAATCCCGGGACCGCTATCCGCCACCGAAATCTCAACGCTATTGGGCCGCGGCAAGCGAAACCTCCGCCGCTCCTGGATGGGCGCTACTTCTGCCACGCGCCGTTCCCAGAAGTGCGGGCCTGCACAAAACGCCACTACCCCCCCCGTCGGAGTGTGTTTCAATGCGTTGTCCAGCAAATTCGCCGCCGCTTGTTGCACCTTCTGGTAGTCAAACCGGAAATTTGGTATCGAAGGATCGAAGGATGCTTCCAGCTTCACTCCCTTACGCTGAAATGCCTCTGACCATCGCTTCGCTACCTCATCCAGGCAATCGCGCAAGTCATTTTCGCGAAGCTGCAACACGAGTTTTCCACTTTCTAGCGCCGAGTAATTCAAGAACATCGACACCAGCCGGACTAGCCTCTCGCAGCTTTCCTTTGATTCTTCCAGTATGTCCCTCTGCTTGTCCGTCAATTTTCCCAGCGAACCCGCCAGCATCAAGTCGTAATAGCCCTTGATCACCGCCAGCGGCGTCTTCAACTCGTGCGCCGCGGAAGCCAGGAACACCGTTTTTTGCCGGTTCACTTCCTGCAACTTTAAATACGCCGCAAGAAGGTTGCGGTAGGTTATTTCGCGCTCTTGCAGAAGCTCTTGCACCGTAATCTGCGTTGCCGGATCGGGTACCTGCTCCACGTCTTGTTGCCGTTGGAGTTGCACTACCACCCAGTCCGGCTCCGGCATCCATTGCACGTTGGCCAGGAATTTCTCGCCGCCGCGCTCCACCTCCAGCTGGACTTCATGCTTTCCGCTTTCGATCTGCTTGAAAATTTGCCTCGCATCGACTTCTAACACTCCAGTAAACAGGTTGATGCTGGGTTCTGCACTGGGCTCAGCACCAAGCGCCTTACGCGCACGCGCATTCACCAACACGATTCGACCGCTGCGCTCGGCGACCAACAGCGCAGTTTCTATCGTGTCAAGAAGTCCCGCAACCAGCCCTTTGGAGAACCCAGCTGTGTTACGCGGATCGGCGAGCGGCGGATTTACGATTGTTCCACTCATGGCTTGCGTTCGGGGGCCACCCATAGGCTATAGGAAAAACTTTTCCCTTTATCGATGCTCGCCATACTCCCAAACACCCACTCGCCTGTCAATGGTAAAAGCGTTCCATTTGCACATTTGGGGAAGCCCCGTAGCTCGCAAAGTAATCTTTGTAGACCACGTCATCTCCCTTTCCTTTGCCTTCCTGCCTAACCTGCTGTGTCAATAGCTACTTACACCAGCACGCAAGAAGCGTGTTTCCTGGCATCGAATATGCATAATCGTACTAGCTCGATAGTACTGCCCGGGGGGAGCTTGGAAATCGAAATAGACAACAAAGGCGAGCGCTTGGGCCCTGCTCAGCGCCGTCGGTCCCCGCGCATCAGTCTCCAAGTGCCCGTGTTTCTGCGCGGTGTAGACACTTCCGGCGTCGAGTTCATTGAGCTCACCAAGACCCTTAACATCAGCGCTACAGGCGCCTGTATCGCCTCGACCCATTACCTTCGCCCTGACCAGGTTGTCAGCATCACTGTTCCAGCTCCCTCGCCGCACTCCTCCTCCAGTGTCGTTCCCAATGAGACTCCTCCAATCTCCGCTAAGATCCTCCGGCATTCTGTCGCCGGCGATATCCGCCTGTTCGGATTGGAATTTTCAAGGCCACTAGAGTAATTAAACTGCCCTTTGCCCACTGAAGTGCCCATGGGTAATTTTGTTACCTTCTCGACTTCTTCGATGCCGTAGGTTTCAGCTTGCCCCTATCTTTATTGTTTGCTTTGAGATAGCATCGTTTGTTCAGCTTGCGCCTTTCTCGATTCCAGTGCTGTTCCGGGGGTGCCGTCATGGTACGGATGGACCGCCACTTGCTCCCTTGCAGTAGCGCAGGTTCGTTTTCCCCATACCCCGCGGGGATAGGTAGAGGTCAGGTAACTATCCAGCTATGCCCAGCCCTGGCGCCTCTGTGCCCCCTCGTCTGCCCGTAGAGGATTCCTATCTCGAGCTCCTTGCAGACACGCTCGAGAGTCTTGACCTATCCGCGCGGGGACAATTCCTTCAACGCTACATTCGCGCTATCACTCACCTCGATCTGCGCGAGAGCCAGTGCATCCAGCTGTGGGACGAAATGCTCCTTCGTCGACGCGAGCTGAGTGAAAATCTTGGTCGTCAGGTCGCGCTGAAAACCGCTTTGATGGACGTCCTCGCTTCCGCAGGGCTCTTCCGTGTCCCGATTGTCATTGAATACGACGACCTGAAGATCCTTCAACTAAATGCAGTTACCGATCCCCTTACCGGCCTCTACAACCGACGCCTCTTCAGTGAAACCTTCGAAAAAGAGCTCAATCGCAGCCGCCGCTACGGCTCGCCGTTGGGTCTTGTTGTCCTCGACTTGCACCGCTTCAAGGAAGTGAACGATAAGCATGGCCACCCGCGCGGCGATGAAGTTTTGCGCGCCGCCGCGGCGACTCTCAAGAAGGCCCTACGCACTTCCGATTCTGCCTTCCGCATCGGCGGAGATGAGTTCGCTCTTCTCCTGCCGCAAACAGACGCAGAACAAGCATTGGCGCTCAGCCGCCGTGTCGAAACGGTTTTTGCCGAAACGCTCCAACCCTTGCAGTTAAGCGTCGGGGTTAGCATGGACCATGGCGTCGCCACCTTCCCGCAAGATGGCGAGCAGGCTGACCAGTTAATCCGCGTTGCCGATGAACGCCTCTATCGTCTTAAACACGCAAATCACGGCAGGACCACAAACGGTGGAACTCGCGCGCCGTCCGACTCCATCCCACCGGAGCCAGTCGCAACTCCCGAGCGCCCCGCAGCGCCCCCGCCTCCCATTTCCATCGAATCAGGGCGCGCACCGGAGCGCTCCGAATCCAAACCCGAACCTCCCGAAACCCTCACTTCCTCGGCAGTGTCCCCGCCTTCCCCAGCTCCGCACCAGATTTATACAGTGCAGCGTAAAGCAGAGCGCGTCTCGATGGCCGGCACAAATGCCTATGCCACCCTCGGCGAACAAGGCGCACGTCGCGCTCGTGTGATCGATCTCGGTTTTGGGGGCGTCGCCATTGAGCTTGACGCCCAGGAAGATCTTCCGGAGAACATCTTGGCGGTCTTGCATGTCCCCATTCTTCCGCCCGTCCGAGTCAGTCTCAAGCCAGTATGGTTTCAACGCACCACGCAGGGCAGCTTCCGCGTCGGATGCGCCTTCGTCTCGTAAATCCTGCGGGTTTATCATCCTGAAGAAAACGATTTGCTGCTTTTCTTCCCAGGCCAGCAAAACGAATTCATAATCTTCGGCCCGCTTGCTAAACTGTGCTCGCGTCCATTCTTTCAGCAGGGACACGCCATGCTTGAACCAAAAGCGAGTCATCCGTACTGGCCAGATGCGCTGGACAAAGCCAGCGACGCCGCCTCCGGCCTCAAAAGCTGGGCCTGGGCACTCGAACGCATGGAAAACTCTCACAACTACTGGATCGCCACGTCTCGCCCTGATGGGCGGCCGCACCTCATGCTTGTATGGGGCATTTGGTGGCAGGATGCCTTCTGGTTCAGCACCGGACCTCGCACGCGCAAAGCAAAGAACCTCGCCAACAACCCTCGCTGCGTCGTTGGCACGGAAAAAGCGGACGAGGCTGTAATCCTCGAAGGCACCGTGCAGGAAATCATTGATCGCGTCGTCTGGAAGCAACTGGTCGCAGTCTACAACCGCAAGTATGGCGGCGACGTCGGTCCTCTGCTCGAATCTTCCGGCGGCTCCGTTTTTCGCGTCAACCCGGAAACCGTCTTCGGCCAGGACGAGCATGCGGAAAACTTCACGGAGGCAGTCACCCGTTGGACGTTCACGCAACCTTGAACGTACTCATTTGCTCCAAATGGTTTACCTCGCCGCGCGAACTTTGTCGGTGGCAAGATTTCTTCTCAAAGTAAAACAAATCAAATGCTAACCTCTTTAGCGATTAAGACAGGCAAGCATGCTCACTGATGCTCGGGGTCCTCAACCTCCCGCGAAAGCCAAATTTGTCGTCAAGAACCCCCTGCTCTATTCTTCGATGCTCTTGGGTATCGTTCTCCTCTTCACGGTTTGGACTCTGCTTTCCCGCTGGCAGGAGAACCGCGCAATTGAACGCCGAGCGCGTGAGGAAAAGTCCCGACAACAGTCGGAAAACGATCGCATCGTTTTGGACCGACTTGGTGGCAAAGAGCTTGCCATCCAAAACTTCTATGCAAGTCCTGGCGCCATTCACAAGGGAGAAAGCGTCCAACTCTGCTATGGCGTAGCCAACGCTAAAACGGTGACTCTCGAGCCTCAGCCAAATGCAGTCTGGCCTTCCTATGCCCACTGCGTCAGCGTCTCGCCGGCAAGAAGCACTACCTACACGCTGACCATCAGCGACGCCTCGGGAAATACCCGGACGCAGTCCCTTCAAGTCACGGTCGAGTAGATTCGCTGCCTGGCGCGTCATTGACCGCCCTGGTGTGTTTTCTCGCTGGCCCACTGCCAAACGGTCTCGTCTCTTGTCGCCGCAATTCGCCCCCATCTATAATTAGTCAGTCCACAGGTATAATTAACTGTTGCCTGGGGCTGCTGTTCTAATTTGGTTTCGCCCTGCTCGGATAGGTCTCAATTCGCCATGTCTGACCCATTGAAGAAGATTAAACAAAAAATCCAGGAAGAGCTTACCGCGCTTGAGCACGAACTCAGCGTCGACCTTCCCAAGGAAATTGCCGTCGCTCGCGCCCACGGTGACCTCTCGGAAAACGCCGAGTACAAATTCGCCAAGGAACGCCAGGGCTTTGTGAACGCGCGCATCGGCCAGCTCAAAAAACGCATGGGCGACCTGGGTATGCTCAACCTCACCAACATCCCCAAGGATCGCGCCGGCTACGGCTCGCGCATCGTCGTGCTGGACACCCGCCGCGACGTCAAGATCGAATACAAATTGGTCAGCACCGAGGAAGCCGACGCCGAAAAGGGATTTATCTCCACCACCTCCCCCATTGGCCGTGCTCTGCTTAATCGTAAAGTTGGCGATGAAGTCCTCGTCACCACCCCCGCTGGCCCGAAAGAGTTTGCAGTCGTGCGTCTCGTCACCATTCACGAAGAAGAGTAACGCCGCGGCTCATTTTAGGGTCTTAAGCTAAAGCACTAGGCACTTGCGAGGAAACATGTATTGGGGTCAAGGCTCGACGCTCGGAGTTCTCACCGCTGTGGGCTATTTGCTCTTCGTGTTCGGCGCTGCCCTGGTCTGGCGCGGCCGCGATGAAGTTTATGTTTGGATCCACGATGAAGCCTGCTTCGTGCGCCGCAGCTTTTCGCGGTATACCTTTATCGGCCCCTTCTACGGCCCGCGCCCGGATTCACGCCTCAAAGCTGTCCCCGCCAACTTTGTCGGTTCGCTTCGCCGCATTCCCCGTAACCCCATCACCGGCGGCATGATTCTCGCGTTTCTCGGACCCATGCTGGTCCTCCTCGATTTCTTCATGTAACCGCGGTCGCCAGCAATCGCGCCCCTCCCTCGCTGGACAACCGCCCTCTCGCTTTGCCACTCTTTTGAACTATGACACCTTCGCTCATCGTTCACGGCGGCGCCTGGGACATTCCTGATGAATCCGTCGACGCGTGCAAAGCTGGCTGCGAGCGCGCTCTCGCCGCAGGCTGGTCCGTTCTAAACAGCGCTGGATCGGCCCTCGACGCCGTTGTAGCCGCTGTCGTAGTTCTGGAAGACGACCCCGTCTTCGACGCGGGTTTCGGCTCACATCTCACACTCGACGGCCATGTCGAATGCGACGCCATCGTCATGGACGGCGCCACCCTGCGCGCAGGCTCCGTCGCCGCACTCCGCCACATTCGCAATCCCGTCCGCCTCGCCCGCCAGGTCCTCGAAAATTGCCCGCACATGATGCTCGTCGGCGAGGGTGCCGAGCGTTTTGCAGTGCAGCAAGGGCTATCCCTGTGCGCGCCCGAAGAGCTAATCTCTGAAGCCGAGCGCGACGCCTGGCTGAAGTGCCGTAACAGCAAGCACGCCGCCGCGCATCACCGCGGCCACGAACAAGGAACCGTCGGCGCCGTTGCCTTCGATGGCGACGGCCGCTTGTTCGCCGCAACCAGCACTGGCGGCACCTGCTGCAAACTTCCCGGTCGTGTCGGAGATTCACCGCTGATGGGCTGTGGCTGCTATGCCGACGCGGAGGCCGGCGGCGTTTCCTGCACCGGCTACGGCGAAGCCATCATGAAGGTGGTAATGGCAAAAACCGCCGCCGACTTCCTGCGCCATCCGGTCGGTTCCGACCCAAAACCCGCGCCATCAATGATGTCGAAACCGTCGAAACCCGACGTTGCCTCTCTCGCCGCCCGCGAGGCCGTAAGCATCCTCGCCAAACGCACGCACGCCACCGGCGGCCTAATCCTCCTCGACCGCAAAGGAAATCCCGGCTTCGCCTTCAACACTCCGCGCATGGCCTACGGTTACGTAGCCGACGGAGACTTTATTATTGGTGTTTAGAATGAGCGAGTCGCCTACCGATTCGACGTCACCGCCGCGCTCGCATTCCCATTCCCGATCGCGTCGCCATTCACCACCAACTCCACGCGCCGGTTCCGTTGCCGACCTTCCGCCGTATCGTTTCCCGCCACCGGCTGCGTCTTCCCGAACCCGCGCGCGCTAATCGCCGACCCCGGTACGCCCTGCTCCGCAAGAAAATCCCGCACCGAATCCGCGCGCCGTTCGGAGAGTTGCTGGTTAAATTCATCGGTTCCCACGCTGTCGGTGTGCCCTTCGATCTGCAAATTCAGCCCCGGATGCGCCAGCACGATGCCGGAGATCTTCGCCAGCTTCTCGCGCGCCCCCGGTTTCAGCGTGTAGCTACCGGTGTCGAACAGTACGTCGGACATGTTCACAATCAGCCCGCGCGCCGAATCCCGCGTCTGCAAAATCGAATTCAGCTGCGATAGCAACTGCGCCCGAAGCTGCGCCTTCTCGGCTTCCGCTTGCGCCGCAGCCTGCCGCGCCTTTTCCGTCTCGGCTTCCGCGGCTCTTTGCTGCGACACTGCCGCGGCCCTGTCACGCGCCGCCTGCTCGGCCGCTGCCTGCGCCACCTGCTGCTGCTGCTGAGCCGCCGCACGAGCTTCCTCGGCTTCCTGCCTTTGCCGAACTGCATCTTGCGATGCCTGCTCCGCTTCCTGCTTCATGCGCACCGCTTCCGCTTTCGCCGCTTCTGCCGCCGCCCGCGCCTGATCCGCTTCCTGCCGGCGCTTTACTTCTGCGTCCGCATCCGCGCGCGCTTTCGCTTCGCGCTCCAGTGCGGCTCTCCTTTCTGCTGCCACTGTCGCCTGCGCATCTTCCTCGGCCTTTTGTTTCACCGCCATCACGCGCGCTTCTTCGGCAGTCTCCACGACTTCTTTGGCAGCGGCTTCCACGGATTTCTTGTCGCGGCCCGAGTGGTAGACGTCTTCGGCAGCCTTTAGCTGTTGTTCGGCCTTGCCGAGAATCGAAGGCGCGTACTTATCGGCGAGAGCGATGCGCGCAATTCTTACAGAGTTGCGGGCTTCAAAGAGTTCGAGGGGCGTTTTACGATCAATGCCGAAGATCGCGCCTTCGATTT
>Ga0307475_10001311_pt1 | contig 14792 bp, 12 predicted proteins | sample atmos_gasesECM1C_FD_203317 | JGI IMG/M metagenome (GOLD analysis project Ga0307475, IMG submission 203317) | Hardwood forest soil microbial communities from Morgan-Monroe State Forest, Indiana, United States - atmos_gasesECM1C_515 | ecosystem: Environmental > Terrestrial > Soil > Temperate... | reverse complement strand
ATCCGCCTGAGATTTCCCGGATTGAATATAGTGCGTTCCACAATGTAGGCGAGAAACGCCTTCCCTTTGAAATCCAAGCCTTCAGCGAGAAGAAGGTTCTGGCTACAGTAAGAGTCCTGGAACTAAGGTCCATCGCGGAAGAAAATGCATCGCTGTTTGTTCCGCCGACGAATTCAGAATTCTGGGCCCAGTGTGATGATATGGAGCGAGCAGCATTGGTAAATGGCGTTCAACCGGATTACCCGCATAGTGCACGGATGCAGCACGAGTCCGGAAGGGTGACGTTTTACGCGGTGATCGAAGCCGATGGAACTGTCTCTCACTTGACCCTCATTCACGGGGCAACGCCTATTCTAGAATCAGCGGCTGCCAATGCTATCCGGCAATGGCACTACAAGCCGGCTGCCTGTGGCCTGACGCCTGTTCGCGTGGAAACGGTAATCTCTACGTATTTCCATGTGGGATAGTAGCTGAAACTCCCACATGCTCCCGCACTGATTTCGGAACGGCATCAACTCGTCCGGGCACTAGACGCGGGGAGACCCACTTCCGTTCAACACGGAAGGATGCCTCCCCGTTTCACATTGGCAATAAAGAAGCCGCTATTTGTGGCCGGAGTGGGTTATGCGCGCCAAGATGTCGCGCCGGCTGTCGAGCACGGAGGCAGCCGCAAATTCCTCGCGTTCCGCGGGAGTCCACTTGCCCATGGTGGTGTTGATAGCGGTCGCCCACTTATCGATGCTTTCGGCATTGGGATAGGTGATTACCAGGCAGCGGGTGGATGGCGCCGAAGTGTTTACATACTGCTCGTCGAGGCCGTAGTAAGTAGCCACGCCCGCCTTGAGCTGTTCCTCAAAGGTGGGCACGAGCATCTTCTTGAGCACTGCGGCGTAATGTTCCGGCTTGTCGGGCTTGGCCGAGGAGCAGACCACGCGCAGGTAGGTGGGTGTCCCGGTGCCGCCGGGATGGTACATCCTCGATTGCATCAAGTAGTCTTCGTGCTTGGTGGCTGCGATTTGTCCGGGCCGCGGAGGGCTCTTGCGAATTTCGTCGAGCACTTTCATGAGCCCGGCGATGCTGGTGGACGACCACGCCGCGCCGTGGGTATATCCATCGGGAGTGTGGACGACTTGCTCAAAAATGGACCAACTCATAATCGAACCGTCAGCTACTGACTTTTCCAGAACCGGAATGGTGGACTTCTCGCTGTCCTCCGAGTATGCCACCCAATTCGCCCGGGGGACTTGGAACTGGCTTACATAGGTGTAAATGATCGGCGTTGATTCCGTTTGAGGAATAGCCGCCGGTACAAGCGTCACTACTAACAGAAACACAAGCAGGCCCGATATCCGCATCTTCATTATGGTGTCCTCCTGGACTCGCTGGCAGGCGGGGCGGCGCGCAATACGATGGAAGGCCGTTCTTCGTCGCTCATTCGCGGGTTCGCGAATGGCGAGGGAGACGGCGTTCTGTGTAGTGGGTAACCTATTGAGTACGGGCTTGCGCCCGCAGCACCGACCAGTTGTGGGCAGACAATATTCCGTAGCACTAATCTTGTCAACGTAATTCTCCTAGATTGTAATTCTCCTGGACGGCTCGGTTTGGCACATCAACGCTGCGTTGCAGTTCGTGGGAGGTTAGAATTCTGTTTGAGCGGGCGTTTTGAGGGGGGACATGTGGAGCGACTGGAAGCGCACCGGTGCTTTTATGCGGATTTGATCACTGCGAGTGCGGGGGCAGGGAAGAACGAACGGCTGAGAGATGCGTTTGCGGTTACGCCGAGGGAGCGCTTTGTTGGCCCAGGTCCGTGGAAAATATTTGCGGGAGGCAAATTCCTGGAAACTCCGAGCGATGATCCGGCATTTCTGTACCAAGATGTGGTGGTCGCTCTTGCGCCGGAACGTCGAATTAATAACGGGCAGCCGGTTCTTCATGCAATTAACCTATCGGCGCTCGAGGTGAAGCAAGGGGAGACGGCGCTCCACGTAGGGGCTGGCACCGGCTACTACACGGCGGTGCTGGCGAGACTGACGGGCGAGAATGGCGCGGTTGTGGCCTATGAAATCGAGCAAGACCTGGCGAAGAAAGCGATACAAAACCTCAGCGATTTTTCAAATGTTACCGTACAAGAGCGCTCGGGTTCTGAAGCGCCATTGCCAGTTTGCGATGCGATTTATGTGAATGCGGGTGCCACGGCGCCACTAAAGATTTGGGTTGACGCGTTGCGAGTGCATGGTCGCTTGCTATTTCCGCTGACGCCCGCTGACGGGCCTGGAGGAATGCCTGGCGCCGGGGGCATGCTGTTGATTACGCGCAGTGGGACAGATCGTTTTGATGCGCGATTCGTGTGCCCGGCGATGTTTGTGCCGTGCTTTGGAGCGCGCGATGAGGAAACGGCGCAGAAGTTAACTGCGGCATTCAAGCGTGGCGACTTACAAAGCGTAAAGTCATTAAGGCTCAATTCACAACCAGATGATTCTTGTTGGTGTGCGGGTGATGGGTGGTGGCTTTCAAAAGCCTGATTAACGTTGGGCGGACAAGAAATGCAGAGACGCACCGCTCGCCGAGACCGACGCCTCTGCTGAAGGAAAATCAAAACCCCGACGATTCAAAATCCAGGTTGGCTCCAGTCGATTCTGTTTGCTTACTCTTCGCGAAGGACCTGCATGGGCTCGACCGAAGCGGCGCGGATCGCGGGCACAAGGGAGGCAACTACGGCGACGAGCAGAACTGTTAGAACCACGGCTAGCAAGGTGGTGACATCTGAGGGTGAGACACCGTAAAGCATCTCGGACAGCAGAGGCGCGAAGGCCACCGCAAGACCCGCGCCGAGCAGACAGCCCAGGAAAGTAACTCCCAGGCCTTGCAGGAGAAATTTCTTAATGATTTGTCCTCGCAAAGCTCCCAATGCAAGGCGCAAGCCAACCTCACGCCGCCGCACATTCACGGAATAGCTGAGCGTTCCGTACAATCCCACGCACGCGAGCGAGACCGCGGTGATCGCAAAGAAGGCTAGCAGTACGGTACGAAGACGGTTTTCCGCGAAGGCTTCGTCGATGTGTTCTTCGAGAGGACTGATGTCGAAGACGGAGCGGGCAGGCTCAATCTCGTGAATTTTTTGCCGCAAAGTTTCGGCCGTGGTCATGGGCTTGGCGTGCGTGCGAACGAGGTAAAACGGATCTGGGCCACCTGGAGCACCGGAACACCAATAAACCGTTGGTGCCGGAGGGCGATTCATGCCTTCCTCTCTGGCATCGCCGACAATGCCGCGGACTTCGCCCACATCGGTTGCTCGCAGGAAAGAGTTATCCAGCACTCGCAGGTGATGGCCGATGACTGACGCGCTTGCGGGATAGCTGTCCGCGAAACTACGATTCACGAGGACGTATAAGGAACTGAATTTGGTGGGGTGCATTCCGGTTGAATCCGGCGGAGTATCGATGAATTCGGGCTCACGGCAGAGTTCACCGGCGAGCACAGGAATTTTCATGGTGGCGAAGTAACCCGGCGAAACGAAGCGGCTTTCCGCGACGATGGCATGCTCAGGATCTTGCTCGCCCTCAGTAAACTGCAAGTTCGTTTGGTACTTGGCGGGCACACCTGGCAGCGTTGCGGAGGCTGCTGCCGCTTCGACGCCGGGGAGGTTGCGCAACTCCTCGATGGTGCGATCGATCCGTTGCGTGAGGCGTTTCCAGTCGACGGTTTCACCATACGATGCGCTGATGTGAAAAGTCAGAACATGGCTGGCCTCGAAGCCAGGCGACACTTGTCCGAGCGCGCGAAAACTGCGCAGCAATAATCCGGCGCCAGTCAGCAGTGTGACGGCCAACGCCACTTGTACGGCCACCAGCATCCACTGCATTGGATGGTGTCCGGAGACCTGGGTGCGGTTGGCTTGGGCCAGCGAGACGGAAATATTTCTCCGCGTTCCTCGAATCGCCGGAAATAATCCGCAGAGCAGCGTCGCGACTACGGAACACGCCAGTGAGTAGAGCACGATGCGGCCATCGAGCCGAATTTCTTCCACGCGCGGCAGGTTTCCGGCAAGGGAACGAAACACACTTGAAGCTCCCGCGGCGATGAACAGCCCGAGCGCGGCGCCGATGAAGGCTAGTACAAATGCCTCGGTGAGCAATTGCGTGACAATTGCAGCGCGGGGTGCTCCGAGCGAAAAGCGCACGGAAATTTCGTGCTGACGTTGTGCCGCGCGCGCCAAAAGTAAAGCAACAATGTTGGTGCAGGCGATCAGAAGGAGCAGTGACACGGAGCCGAACAGGATCCACAGGGACCTGCGCACACCGCCGACCGTTATTTCCTTCAGTGGCTGAATGGCAACGGCGAGATTGGCATCCGGTTTCGGAAAAACCTTCCCAAGTTGCGCCTGAACGGTGGTCAGGTTTGCCTGTGCTTGCTGGACGGTCACACCGGGTTTGAGTCGACCAATGACGGAGTACCAGGTGTATTCCCTGTTCTGGGCAAAAGGGGCATCTGCCGGGACGGGAATCCACAGATCGGTATCGCGGTCGGGAAATAAAAACGAAGGCGGCATAATTCCGACGATGGAAAACGACATTCCAACGATTCGCAACTTCTTCCCGATAGCACTTGAATCCGCGCCGAAACGGCGGCGCCAGAAGCGATCACTGATCAAAATGGCCTGCGGACCGCCAAAGTGTCCTTCGTCGGCGGTAAAATCGCGTCCCAGACTTGGTGATACTCGCAATACTTCAAGGAATCTAGGAGCAACAAATGCTTGCTTTAACTTTTCAGGAAGAATGCCCGAGGTTTCAGAACCATCTTCCGTGTAGGAGCCGGTGATGGACTGGAAAGTGGAGTTCATGCGGTTCCAATCCTCCAAACGAATGGGGGCGACACGAGTTTGCGGACTCTCGACCTTGGGATTGTATTGACCGAGTTGCATCAATTGGTCGCCATCCGGGAAGGGCAGTGGCCGCAGGAGAATCGCGTCAATAGCCGAAAAGACCGCACTGTTCGCGCCAATTCCCAAAGCCAGCGTGAGGATCACCGCGATTGAAAAGGAAGGAGACTTGCGAATAAATCGAAAGGCGGATTTGAAATTTGCGATGGCGGTTTCAATGATGTTCACGCGGTGAACATCGCGCAATTCTTCCTTGATCTGTTCGCGCCCGCCGAATTCCAGGGCGGCTTGCCTGCGAGCCTGGTCCGGGGCCATGCCGGCGGCGATGTACTCATTGGTGAGTCTTTCGACGTGAAAGCGCAACTCGGAATCGAATTGCTCGTCGAGTGCGCCTTTGCGGAAAAGTGATTTCCACCAGAACATCGTGGACTCCTATCCGGCGGTTTGAAGAATATGGCCGACGGCGCCGGCCAAGCGATGCCAATTTAATTCCTCGCTCGCGAGTTGCTTGCGGCCTTTCGCCGACAATTTATAGAACTTAGCCTGTCTGCCGTTTTCCGATTCGCCCCACTCCGCGGCAAGCCAGCCTCGTTTTTCGAGGCGGTGCAGCGCAGGGTATAGCGAACCTTGTTGGACGTGGAGTACTTCCTTGGAAATCTGCCGGATTCGTTGGGAGATGCCGTAACCGTGCACGGGGCCGAGCTCGACAATTTTCAGGATGAGCATGTCGAGGGTGCCTTGCAAGAGGTCGGATTTTTCGATCGGCATCGCGCCTCCTAGACGTTCGACATATATAAACCGTTATAGGTAGATTGTCAAGGAGAGACGATCACAGAGGCGCACCCTTCAAAAAAGGGTTTGCAATTCTTTTAACTCTCGCTACATACTCTCGCCACACGACACCACAGTAGCGTCTGCCTGTGCAATTCCGTCAAATCGGCGAATTTCTTCGCGAACATGCTGCAAGACTGTTTCTTATTTCTGCGCTCGCGCTGGTTCCGTGTTTTTGGCATAAGAGTGTGGAGGCCGGTGATCTACCCAGTCATACCTACAACGCCTGGCTTGCGCACCTCGTTGCGCAAGGACAAGCTCCCGGTCTTTACATTCAGCCCCGCTGGAACAATATTCTGGTCGACCTGGCATTGGAAAAATTAGGGGCGTTGGTCGGATTCATTGCTGCCGAGAGGATCGTTGTGGTGATTTGCGTACTGATTTTTTTCTGGGGGACGTTTGCGCTCATCAGCGCCGTCAGTCTGCGGCCGCCGTGGTATCTGGTGCCTGCAATCGCGATGATTACTTACGGGTGGACTTTTTATGTCGGGTTCATGAATTTTTATTTGTCGCTCGGGCTGGGATTCTTTGCCGTTGCTGTGGTTTGGCGCGGCGAACGGCGCCATTGGTGGATTGCGGCGGTTCTCGCATTGGCGGCGTTCCTTGCGCATCCGCTGGGGCTTTTGTGCCTGATAGGGCTGGCCGTCTATTTGCGATTGAGTGACGTTTTGAAAGGTTGGGCGCGCTGGGCGCTGTTCGGTTCCGCTTTCCTGGTAGTGGTGTGCTTCCACTATTACACGTTGCGGCTGCGTCCCGTTTATTGGCATAAGAAAGATTTTTTTGTCATGAATGGAGCAGATCAGCTGGCCTTGTTTCACGCGCACTACATGAAATTGGCTTGGACCATGGTGATATTCGGGAGCATTTGTTTCGTGTACGGGATAGTGCGCGAGTGGAAAACGAGTGAGAACAAGTGGCTCTTCCGCGCGCCCCTGGAGCTGTGGGCGGTGTTGCTGTTTACCGCCGCGATGATTCCGGAGGTGATGTGGTTCTCGGCGGATCCGATGCCGTTCGCGCTGGCTATTTCGCGTTTGACGTCGGTTACTGCGGTGCTGGGGTTATGCGTGCTTGCGTCCGTGCAGCCAAGGCGTTGGCACCTGGTAGGCTTTGTGATCTCGGCTGCGGTGTTTTTCTTTTGGACTTACCAGGACACCGGAGTATTGAACGACATGGAACGCCAGAGTGAGAAATTGGTGAGCACCTTGCCATACGGGCGGCGAGTGACTGAAACCATTATGGCGGGCCGCGATTCTCGCTTGTGGTTCGTCAACCATATAGTAGATAGAGCCTGCATCGAAAAATGCTTTACGTACGAAAATTATCAGCCTCCCGCCAAACAATTCCGCGTTCGGGTGAAACCGGGAAGCCCTATCGTTACTTATTCTACGAGAAACTCCTTCGATATGGAGATGGGATTCTACAAGGTGCGCCCGGAAGACCTTCCCATGAACCAGATTTATCAGTGCACCGAGAGAGACTTGTCCCAACTTTGCATCCGCGAACTCTCGGCAGGGGAAGAAAACGGAAGCGTTGGGTACCGGCCTCCGTCACGATTTAAATAAATTGGATGGGAGAAGCAAGCTGTCCAATAAACTGAGATGCACCTGTGGAAAATCGCAAAGGGTGCGCACCCGACAAGAATAAGGAGATCGTAGAAAAGCGCCCACCCTTTGCAAAAACCGAAAAAGCGCAAAGGGTAGGCCACCCGGAGTATTTACTCGGGGGCGAAAGGTTACTCGAAGGTTTTACTGAGATTATTCCGCTGCGCATGGCGTAGTGAATAAGCTCGGCCAAAGAATGGAGGCCAAGCTTCAGCATGATTTTACTGCGATGAGTCTCCACGGTTCGGACGGTGATTCCAAGGTGGGTGGAAAGCTCTTTATTGGATTTGCCTTCGGCCAAGAGGCGGATAATTTCGAGCTCGCGAGGAGTTATTCGGGGGCTGAACTGAGTCGTGCATGGTGAGCACCAGGACCTTAATATGTGGCAGTGAGTCTCGGATTTGACGTGTGACCCCGATTCCGTCCAGTTCGGGCATGCTGATATCAACGACCAGCACGTCCGGTTTTAGCTTTAGCGCCTTTTCCATTGCTTCGCGCCCATTTTCAGCCTCGCCGACGACTTTCCAGCCGCGATGAGCCTGGAGAATTGTTCGTGCTCCGCGGCGTATTAAACCGTGACAATCGCGGGCGGAGCTGGCGCATATCGGACGGCTCACGGCCATGGGGGAATTGGCGGCCTCTATTGCGCATGAAGTGGGGCAGCCGCTCACCGCGATTGTCACGAATGGGAGTTTTTTGCTCCGCAAACTCGCAGACGCAACAAGAGATGGGGATGATTTACGCGGCGCGGCAGCGGCGATCGTGGCCGATGGGAAGCGTGCCAGTTCGGTCATTTCGCGCATACGGACGCTGTTAAGAAAACAACTCACAGAAATGGTGGAACTGGACATCAACGAGATCATTCAAGAAGTAGTTTCACTGCTGAGCAACGAATCATCGCGACACCGAATTCTGTTGAGCACGGAGTTGGCCGGAGGGCTGCCACCGGTGCGGGGCGATCGCGTGCAGCTTCAGCAAGTAATGGTCAATTTGATCATGAATGCAGTGGACGCGACGCGCGCAATTTCCGAGGGACCGCGTGAAATTCTCATTCGCTTAGCGAAAAAGGCTGAGTGTGTAGTTGTGACGGTAGAAGATTCCGGGACGGGGCTCGCGCCGGAGCAGATGCAGCGAATATTCGAACCGTTCTTCACTACTAAGGCCCAAGGAATTGGCATGGGATTGTCGATAAGCCGTTCGATCGTGGAGAGCCATAGCGGGAAACTTACTGCTGCAAAGCGAAGGCCGCGTGGGGCGAAATTCGAATTTACGCTGCCTGCGGCTGGAGCTGGTAATGCCGCGAGTGCTTCCTGAACTCAATTCGCGCGCACCGGACTATGAAAATGAAGAATTCATGTTCCGTTTCCAACCAAGTGGAATGGCAACCGCACAACTGCCGTTATTCAAAATAAGTTGTAGTGAAATATGGTAGGCCGGTTTTCGTTTCGCCCAGATATTCCAGCGCGCCCTGACCTTTCGCGCCGTGACTACCACTTTGTCGCACGCAGCGAAGATTGCTGCGGCGATTTCTGCTGCCAGTCCGCGCAAAGCTTCAGCGATCATCCAAGCTTTTTGCGCCACGATTTCTTACCCTCCCGAAGCAATTCGATCCGCATCACCAAGCACTGGCTAGAAGGCTGGCTCCTCTCGAGCCGCGGCAGGCTGTGCTGTACGTTCGTTCAGGATTAGGTTGGTGTAGTGCACATACTGCCAGCTATTACTGATTTCAACACAGCTTCCGCCGTTTGATATTGCCGCCCAAAGAGGTGCGAGGCAATCTACGGATACAGGTTTAGTACTCCTATGCCTAGGCCGGGGCCTTGGCGCATAAAAAAGAGGAAGACTCGCGTCGTAAGCCCGTGAAGACCAGGTGTGGCGGTGCGGGCGGAAGAAGGGAGCGCACGGTCGAATGGTCGATCGTAGCTCCTGAGCAATGATCGGAAGAGGAGAACATGATTCCCAGCAAAAAGCTTTCTCTCGCTCTCGTCAGCCTGAGCGCTTTGATGATCTGTAGCTGCAGCGGCGTGAAAGTACCTGCCGGCGGCACGAGTGGTGGCACAGGCGGCCAAGGGGCATCCTTGACAGTGGCTGGCAATATCATCGGGCTTACTGGAACGGGCTTGATACTTGAGGACAATGGGACCGACGACATCACGGTGACCGGCACCGGAAATATGCCGTTCAAGTTCAAGACGCCGGTAACCGGCCCTTATAAGGTTACGGTGAAAACGCAGCCGACGAATCAGAACTGCAGTGTGGCGAATGGGGCCGGCACGGCAACTGCCAACGTGATTAACGTGCAGGTAACCTGCGGGACGGTATTCACCATAGGTGGAACACTGTCCGGATTACAGACTTCCTCTGCAATCACGCTGCAAGACAATGGGGGCGACAACCTCGACCTTACTGCCAACGGAACGTTTACGTTTGTGACGCCTTTAAGCGCCGGCAGTAAGTACACCGTTACGATTTTGACGCAGCCCACAACGCCAGTAGTGGTTTGCACGGTGGTGAACGGGACGGGAACAGCGAATGTGGCGGTCACGAATATCCAGATCACTTGCCCGCAGCCAAAAAACAACATTGGCGGACAGCTGGTTGGGCTGGTGCCGGGTCCGGGAGATACGGTAGAACTGCAGAACAACGCCGGTGACAACCTCTTTATTACGGGGGACAACCAGACGTTCATCTTCCCGACCAAGGTGACTTCCGGCGGTATCTATAATGTGTCGGTGTTTTTGGAGCCGACGAGCCAGCCTCAGCCCTGCAACATTTTTAATGGTTCCGGACTTTCTACGGCAGATGTTACCAACGTGCTTATCGATTGCCAGCATAATGATTGGGCGTGGATTTTTGGGCCGACAAGTGTGAATCAGTACGCGACGCTTCACTTCGTGGAACCTCCGGTTTTCCCGAACACTAACAATCCTGGGAGTAGAGATTTCGGGATTACCTGGACTGACCTGGCCGGGAGGAAATGGATATTCGGTGGATTCGGTTACCCAGTAAATGACACTCTAAATCCTCCGCCTGGTTTCTTGAACGATATGTGGGTTTGGGACACTGTGGATGGTGCAGACTCCAGTTTCGAACCTGGTTGGTTCCCCGCGAATGTGGATCTGAGTCTAAACAGTACTGTGACCCAATTGAACCCGTCACGGCTGCAACAGACAAATTTGCCGGGCTTTTACGGCACGATGGGAACTGCTGGAGGCCTTCCTGGTTCGCGTTGGGGCGGCGTGAGCTGGACAGATGCGTCTGGCAATCTGTGGATGTTTGGTGGCCAGGGATACGATTCGACGGGAGTGGAACCCGGATTACTCAATGACCTGTGGGAATTTGTTCCCGGCGGTTTCGATAATACTACAGGCCTCAGATACAACGGCCAATGGACATGGCAGGGAGGGCCAACTACCTTCAACCAGAAGGGTACGTACGGCACAATGGGTACTCCCTCGGCGACCAACACTCCGGGCGGCCGGTGGGCTGCGGCGACCTTTGTGGATGCGGCAGGAACTGTGTGGCTATTCGGCGGACAGGGCTACGACTCCGCTGGAAACATCAGTTTGCTGAGCGATCTCTGGAAGTATAGCGGTGGACAATGGACCTGGGTGGGCGGCAGCAACGTCGGGAATTTGAATGGTGTTTACGGAACCAAGGGAACTGGGGCGCCGGCTAACTTCCCCGGAGGTCGCCAGAACTCAGTTCTGTGGGTGGACCCATCGGGGAACGTGTGGTTGTTTGGCGGATTTGGTCTCGATTCGGTAGCAACGGTCAGCAGTATAAATGGCCAGAATCCTACGCTGAACGATTTGTGGAAATTCAGCGGCGGCCAATGGACCTGGGTATCCGGGTCTAATTTGGCGAACGATGTGGGAGTGTACGGAACGCAGTTAATCAATTCGGCGTCGAACGTTCCGGGCTCGCGATGGGGACCGGTAGGCTGGACGGACGCGACAGGGAACCTGTGGCTGTTTAGCGGTTGGGGTTACGGCTCCGACGCTACAAAAGGACAGGGTTTCCTGAATGACACTTGGGAATACAATGCGACCGCCGGTCAGTGGACGTGGTGGAAAGGATCCAGCAACGTTAACCAAGGCGGATTATATCTACAACATATCTCGTTTGTAGGAAACGTTCCGGGAGCGCGCCGAGGAACTTCGCTCTGGCAACCGGACTTCCTGCATTACATTTGGATCTTTGGCGGGCAGGGTTACGACGCCAATCCAGCAACCGGAAACGGATACCTGGCGGACCTGTGGACCTATCTGCCTTATCCATGATGAACCGGCGTTGAAGGTGCGATTCAGAACGATTCTTGGCACCGGGGGGAAAGTCAGCTGGTTGTACTGTAATTGGCTTGGAGTTGCATTGACTCAGAATGGCGCGACGATTCTAAACGAGTCGTCGCGCCATTGCTTTTTAGCGTCGCGGCGACTGGTTGCACTTGGCGCTTCGGACTTGCAAGCTTTCAAACGGTAATTCCGCCTGCTCGTCAATCTATACGGACGTTCTACGAACTTTGTGTATCGCATCTCGAGGCAGCAAGGTGTACTATTCCGCTTAAGTTTCGGGCCCACTTTTGGAAGAGCGGAGTTGGCCATGTTTGTCCGTGTTCTGACGGGTTCCCTCGTAATGTGTTGGGTAGTTTGCTGTTCGCCGCGGCCTGCTGCGGCGTACACCACAGAGTCCGCACCAACCCTCGGCTGGCAGGCGCAAGACAACGCCACCATGAAGGTCGCGACTGATCTCTCGCCGGGGGCGGAAGAGGTCGAGCCCGTAGTGGCGCCCGCCGCGCTCGCGCCTAATGTGCAAAAGGAAATGGGGAAGGCGCTGGAAGCGCTGCGGGCCAACAAGCCGCGCGAAGCGCGAAGTCACCTCGATGTTGCGTATCGTCTAGCTCCAACCAGCGCGGACGTCAACTACATCTTTGGCGTTTATTCGTCTCAAACGAAAAGTCTGGATCAGGCAGAATCCTATTGGACGAAGGCGCTGCAGCTCAATCCCAAACACCTGAATACGCTCCTTGCATTGAGTGAACTGTTGTTGCGCGAAAAAAGAACGGCCGAAGCGTTGCCGCTTTTGAAGCGAGCCACGGAAGCGGAGTATTCTTCCTGGCGTAGCCATGCGCTTCTCGCCGAGGCATTGTTGTTGGAAGGGTCGCTGGACGAGGCCATCCAGCAAGCCGAACGCGCGCTCGAATTGGGTCACGGGCCAGCAACGGTTATCGAGCCGTTACTCGCAACGGCTTTGGCAGGACACGGTGAGACGAAGCGAGCTATCAGCACTCTGCAAGCATTTCTGAAGGACCACCCGGCGGATGCCACCGCAAAGCGACAGCTGGAGAGTCTACAAACTTCCCAATTTGCGGTGGTAAAGAAAAACGATGTGTTTGCCGCAAATCAGATTGGCTCGCAGGATATAGCGAACGTTGTCCCTGAGATACAACTTGAGCATTTGCAAACTTCCCGATTGCCAGTTGGAAGCAGCCCAGGCCCAACCAGCGCAAACGACATAGTGGTGCCGGATTTAATTCCTGCCGTCGCCGCGGCGCCTCTTCCCTCCAATTGGTTGCCGCCTGACGTGGACGAGAGAATGCCGCCGGTGGAACGTGACGCGGCGTGCGCGCTGGACGATGTGCTGGAAAAAGCCGGCAAGCGGGTTCAGGAATTCGTGAGTAATGTTGACCGATTCACGGCGACGGAATTGTTGAAGCATGAATCGATCAACAAATGGGGATTTGCAACTTCCCCAGAAACGCGCAAGTTCGACTACGTGGTTTCCGTGGAAGAAATCCGGCCTGGCTATCTGGGCGTGGAAGAATACCGTATCAGGCACGGTTCTGGGGAGGATTTTCCGGACGGGGTAGCGACCATCGGATTGCCGGCGCTCGTTCTGATATTCCATCCATACAACGCGGGGTCCTTTGAAATGACCTGCGAGGGACTGGCGCGGTGGAATGGGGCACTCGGCTGGCAAGTGCATTTCCGCCAAAGGAGCGATAAGCCGAATACGATTCGTTCTTACCGGATCGGTAGTAACGGCCCCTCGTACCCGGTAGCGTTGAGAGGGCGCGCCTGGATCGCAGCGGACAGCTATCAAATCCTGCGGTTGGAAACAGATCTGGTCGCGCCGGTGCCGGAGATTCGCCTCGCCACGGACCGCGCAATTATCGAGTATGGCCCGGTTCATTTTCGAGAGGGCCAGGTGGATATGTGGCTGCCGCAAAGCGCGGAATTGTATTACGACTGGAAAGGGCGACGGAGCCACCGGCGGCATAGTTTCAGCAATTATTTGCTCTTCTCAGTGGGGGACCGGCAGCAGATTTCCGCGCCGAAGATAGACGGTGAGTCGCGTTCCGACCCAGGCGACAAAACAACAAAACCCACTTTTTGAAGACTTCACATTGGTAGCTGGAACCGCCGGCACGACGCACGCAGCGTCCAATCCCTCTGATCCCTCTGACTGCGATCCTTGTCCATGAGCATCATTTTCAAATCATCACGTGCATGCTGGACTGGGGAAGTAGTTCGTCCGGAGTAAACTGTGTTTATGAGCGGAGAAATGCCACTCATATGTTGACGCGAACAATGTGGATAATCGGGACGCTATGGTGCGCGTACTTACTAGCGCAACCATTGAATTCTGTGAGCGAGCCTTCACAAGACGAATATCGGTTCGCCGCTCGCCCGGCACCGTCTGTTCAAGCCGAGAAGCCCGATGGGAAGAACTCTGGCAAGAATGCGTACATCATTCCTGCCGGAACCATATTGCCGGTGCGCCTGAACTCCACGGTTTCGTCCGCAAAATCAAAGCCTGGGCAGGTGATCAGCGGAAGAATTATGCAGGATGTGCCATTGTCCTCAGGCACGCGGATAAAGGAAGGCAGCAAGGTTGCGGGCCGCATCGTGGAAGTGACGCCAGCGAGGCCTGGCGAGAGAGCACGGCTCTCGCTGCGGTTCGACAAGTTGATCTTCTCACACAAAACCGTCTCCATTTCTACAAATCTGCGAGCTATCGCGGGTTTCATGCGAATAAACGAAGCCCAAACACCCACGAGTGGTCCGTCAGAGAGCGATGTGTACCGCTGGCTGACGACTGAGCAAATCGGCGGCGATATAGCCTACGGCGAAGGTGGACCGGTCACGACTCACAATGATCCCAATGACGTTGTGGGGAAAAAAGTCAATGGCGGGGTTCTGGGCCAACTGAGGGCCAACGGAGTTGCGAACTGCAGGGGCGCGACGGACGGCAATGAGTCTCCGCAAGCAATCTGGGTATTCTCTTCTGATGCTTGCGGAGTCTACGGAATCGAGCACATCCGCATTGTCAGTAGTGGGCGGTCCGGTGTCCCGGGCCTTATCGTCTTTGGTTCGGACAAACAAAATCTGAAAATTCCAGGTGGAGCAGGGATGTTATTGCGGATCGAGAAAAACAGCGATTAAGTTTATAGAAAACAACGCGGATTCAGCGCTATGCCG
>Ga0307475_10001310_pt1 | contig 14793 bp, 4 predicted proteins | sample atmos_gasesECM1C_FD_203317 | JGI IMG/M metagenome (GOLD analysis project Ga0307475, IMG submission 203317) | Hardwood forest soil microbial communities from Morgan-Monroe State Forest, Indiana, United States - atmos_gasesECM1C_515 | ecosystem: Environmental > Terrestrial > Soil > Temperate... | reverse complement strand
CGTTATAAGAATCAGTAAAGCGGATTCAACTCTGACTGTTCGAAAGGTGGGTTCGACGCTGGAGAAGACAATCAAGTACGACAGCTCGACGAAGTGGGTCAGTCAGGCTCATGGGAGTACGAAGGTCAGCGACATTGACGCCACCCAGGTCAAAGAAGCGGACCGCGTGATTTGCACGGGCACTTGGGAAAATCCCGGCGTACTCCACGCGACCGTAATCTCTAAGCGACTTTCCCACTCCCACGACTAGGCGAGTTCGGTGTTCTAACGCAGGCTGAAACTTGCAAGTGGAAACCTTCAGGAGATCCTCGAAGGCGGACCGCTGCGGTGCAAAGACAAGACCAGGAACTTCTTGCCTGCGTTCAGCAATGAAAAACGGGCCTTGCAGGCTTCAGGGCTTGCTGAGCACGGGTGCGAAAACGCCTGCGGGAATTGAAGCAATTCGTCGCGCACGAACAAAGCACGGCTAATCCAATTCTTCCTCTGTTAAAGGTAGTAGGCGCCTTCGGGATGTTCCTCTTCCTTCGGAATCGCCTCCGGATAATGGCCAAGTACCCGGCGCGCCATTGCTCCCCAGACGGACGAACGGACGCACCCAATAAGACATACCTAGTGATCCTAGTACTCTATTCGTATCACGACTGGTCGCTGGCACCGAGTGCACCCTCGTGGTGGGTGGCGCTTGCAGAGCTGCCCCACTGCGTGAAGGCCCAACGTTCCGCGCCACTTGCTGTTCCCGCATACTAGCCACGGGTGTAGACTTGTGGCACAGTCCCCAGATACAAACCGCGAAAGCGGAAGACAGGTCGTACCCGCCACGAGAAGCTCTATGAAGCCCAACCTCATCGAGTGCCCGGTGTGCCATACGCCGAATCCGGCTACTGCGACATTCTGTGCGAAGTGCGCGACGCCCATTCCTACAGCGGACGCAACGCTGATGGAGGATGCAAAGAGAGATGAAGTGCGCAAGGGTGAGATTTTGCAGGATGACGCCACACAGATGGACGACGAAAAGTCAGAAATCTCTGCGGCGGGATGGGCGCGGCCGGCAGCGAACGCGGCGGGCGTGGTCTTTCGCTCGGGACGGCTCGCGCCACATACCAGCGTGGGCAAACGCTATGAAATTCTCGAGCTATTGGGTGAAGGCGGGATGGGCGCGGTTTACAAGGCGATGGATCGCGAACTCGCACGCATCGTGGCGCTCAAGATTATCCGTCCCGAGCTGGCGGTCAACGAGAACATTCTCGCCCGTTTTAAACAGGAACTGATACTGGCGCGCCGGGTCACCGACAGGAACGTTATCCGCATATTCGACCTCGGCGAAGCGGAAGGCCTGAAATTCATAACCATGGAGTTCGTTGACGGGAAGGATCTGAGTTCTCTCCTCAAGAAAAAAAGCCGAATCAGTTTTGAGGACTTCGCGGATCTGATGATTCAGGTGTGTTCGGCGCTGCATGCGGCCCACTCCGAGGGTGTAGTACACCGCGACCTGAAGCCGCAGAACATCATGGTTAACAAGAGCGGCAAGGTCAAGGTGATGGACTTCGGCATCGCCCGCACGATGGAAGAAGAGGGCATGACGCAGACGGGCTTGATGATCGGCACGCCCGATTACATGTCTCCCGAACAGGTAATGGGCGAACACGCCGACACGCGGTCGGACATTTTCACGCTGGGAATTATTTTTTATCAGCTACTCGTAGGCAAACTGCCTTATCAGGCAGAAACAAAGCAATCGGCGATGTTCCGCCGGACACAGGAGCCGCCACAACCCCCGCACGAGGTTGATCCGGCGGTGCCAGTGTTGCTGAGCGATATAACCGTCAAGTGCACGCGACTTGATCCCCGGCTGCGCTACCAGGATGTAGCAGAAATACAGCGCGACCTCGAGGCGTGGCGGGGCGGCTCGACGAAGCGCCTTGAGATACCCATTCCCACACCGCCGCCGGAGCTGGTAAAGATTCCACTGTGGCGTCGAGCATCCTTGTGGGGCGCGGCGGGAGTACTTGCGCTTGTGGCTGTTGGCGGGGCGTATATCGGCCGGCATAGCATCGCGATGCCGGGCAAGAAACCTGCTGTTGCCGCGCCGCCGACTTCACTGGCGATTCTGCCGTTTCATAATGCGTCTGGAGACGCGAAGCTAGATTGGCTTGGCTCGAGCATGGCGGAAATGCTGAGCACGGACGTGGGCCAATCGGCGAGCGTGCGCACTGTGTCAGCTGACCGCGTCGGGCAGGTGCTGCACGACCTGCGGCTGTCGCCGCAAATGGAGTTGAATCCTGAAACGGTCGGAAGAATCGCGGGGTTGAGTAACGTCGATCTGGTCGTTTGGGGGCATTATGCCCAGTTCGGTGAGAACCTGCGCATCGATGCCACGATCGAAGACGTGAGGCACGGGCGAACCGTAACGTTGAAAGAGGAAGCAAGCAGCCAAAAAGACATCCTGCCGGCAGTGGACCGCCTGGCGGCGCAAATTCGCGGCAACCTCTCGGTTTCAGCGAGTCTAATCAAAGAACTTCAACAGCAGGCTTTCAAACCGTCGACGAGCTCCATTGCCGCGCTACGGGCGTACAACGACGGCTTGCAGGACGCGCGCCAGGGAAAGCATGCCGAAGCCACCAAGGAGTTCCAGAACGCGCTTCAGCAGGATCCGCAATTCGCGCTGGCTTATGCCAAACTGGCGCAGTCCTACGCAGCGCTCGGCCAGGATGACGACGCGGAACAAGCTGCGCAGAAGGCATTTTCGTTGAGCAGCGCACTTTCCGGGCAAGAGAAATATCTGATCGTGGCGAATTACGACCGCATTACCAAGGACTACCCCAAGGCGATTGAGGCTTATCAGAGTCTGGTCAAAGCGTCGCCGGACAACACGGAATATCTTTTCGGCTTGGGAGAAGTGTACGAGCAGACCGCCGCCTACGATAAGGCACGGGAACTCTTTGAGCGAGTGACGCAACTGGACCCGAAGCGGATTGAGGGGTTTCTTGCGCTCGGCCGTGTCGACGTCGAAGCCGGAAACACGCAAAAGGGGCTGGAATCATTGACGCGAGCGCAGACGCTCGCCATCGAACTTGGAAACGATCCTGAACGCGCCCAGGTGCTGCAAGCCATAGGGGTAGCGTACGCTTCCATCCCGCGGTACGAGGATGCGCTCAAAAGTCTGCAAGAGTCTCTCGAGATCAAGAGACGGCTGAACATGAAAAAAGGAATTGCGGAGAGTCTGGAAATGATGGCTTCCGTCCAGGACGTTACGGGCCGATCCAAGCTGTCCCTCAGTAATTACAAGGAAGCACTTTCGATCATGCGGGACCTGGGCGACAAACAAGGTACTGCCGACGTGCTGACCGATGTTGGCGCGTTCAATCTGGAACACGGGAAATATGACGACGCCTTGAAACTATTCAAGGAATCGCTGCAGCTCCATATGGAACTTCATAACGAATCCGCCGAGGGAATGGTCCTGAGCAATATCGGGAACACCTATCTGGCGAAGGGGGATTTTGACAACGCGCGAACGTACTTCACGCAGTCGCTACAGATACGCGAAAAACTGAATGTGGCCGCGGACGTCGCGGACACGCTGCACAATCTGGCTGAGACGTCGATGAAGACGGGGCAGTTTGATCAGGCGCAAGCGCAATACCTGAAGGCGCTCGAGTTGCGGAGGAGCAGCGGAGACAAGAAGGGCGCCGCACTCGAGTCGTCGGGCATGGGAGCCGTGTTTGCGGATCAGGGCCGGTACGGAGCCGCCATCAGCGCCCAGGAGGATGCTCTGAAAGGGTTTCAAGAAAGCCAGGAACAAGGCTTCATGGCCACAGAGATTGTGATGGCCTACGGGCACGCTCTGGCGCTGGCCGGACGCAGTGACGAGGCGGCCAAACATTTGAACGAGGCACTGAACGCAGCGCGCGAGCAAAAGAGCCAACCGCAGATTGCCGCGGCGCTCAGCTACCAGGGCGATAATGCTTTTTATCGTGGAGATTTGAAGTCAGCCGGGGGGTTATATGCAGAGGCCCTCAAGACAGCCGCAAAATCGGGAGACGAGCAGCTGATGCTACGCACGAAAGTCAGCATTGCGCGCCTGGCGGTCCAGCAGGGAAGGTTCCCGGTCGCACTGAACGCGCTGAGAGGTCTCTCGGAACAGGCCGACTCACTGGGACTACGGTATCTTTCGACGGTATGCCTTTTGCTTCAGGGAGAGGCCCTGATAGGCACAAAGGATTTTGCGGGAGCACAAAAAGAGCTGAAAAGCTCCGCTTTGCGCAGCGAGAAGCAAGGGCTTCGGGTCCTTCAAGCGCAAAGCCATTTTGAATTGGCGCGAGCGCTTGAGCTATCCGGAAAGAAGCAGGAGGCCAGCAGTCAGCAGCAGGAGGCGCGACGGCTTGCCGACGACATCTTGAAGGAAGCGCAGACGGACATGGTGAAGAGGCGGACGGATCTGGCGCCGCTGTTCGAAACGAGACCCACCTGAGGATCGCGGGCGAGGCGAACCCGCCAAAAAGACGCGCACCCGAGTTAGAGCCTTCTCAATAAATGGTGAAAATCGTTGATCGGAGTCCTTGACACAGGTCAAAGACCAGGCGGATAACTCCCAGCAATAATTTCAGTATTGACAAGAGTCGGCGGAGAGGTATCCAGGAATGCCTTGGGGACCCGAGAACGCCAACCGGTAACTTGCCGCACCTTCGGCTTCACGATGCGACGCGTCCCCGCATTCGGTAAATCGCCCCAGTGTACTCGGTCCAAAGCGTCGAGGTGCCGCATGAGAAAACTGCAGATCAACAACCGCTTTGCGCCCGCCGTTTCGGCGGAGCGTAGTGTCAACGGCGGGAAGCGTTTCGCCGGATTGCACCAAGCGTTGCTACTGATGGTTCTGTTCGCAGTGGCGGCGTCGGCCTTGGCCGCGCCGTTGACCGGGACGTACAAGATCACATCCTTCGCGGAGGGCGGGAGCGATGTGCACTTCTCGGCGCAGCTGACTCTGGTAAACCCGGGGGATGCGCCGCTTTCGGTGACGGGCGTGGGAGTCCACAGTCTGACTGCAACGGGACATGTACAGTACGTGCGAACCAACGTCGTAATTGAACCTCATTCCTCGGCGTCAACAACGGTGTCTTTCGTGATCAGCAAGAAAGAGTTTGAGCTATGGCCTGGACCGAATCAGATTTTCTTCGTCAGGCGTCAGCAAGCGGACGGAAAGTCCACGCTGGAAAGTGTTGTTTTGATGTGGACGAGAGAATGAGGAAGAGTTCCATGCACAAGAGACTTCTGGTATTGATCGCTCTGCTCGCGCTGGTTTCCCCAGGTGCGTGGTCGCAAGCCATAGGCACGATCAACACCGTGGCGGGCGGCGTGCCGAACAATGTTTCGACGCTTTCGGTTTCGCTCGCCTTTCCGACGGCTATCGCTCGCGATTCCAACGGAAATATCTATGTGGCCGTTGAAGGTGCGGGGTATTCAGGGGGCATGGTCTACAAGATTGACAGTACCGGTCAGTTGACAACCTACGCCGGGAATGGGGGCTACGGCTTCTATGCGGGATTGACGACAAATAACAACGGGGACGGCCGGCCGGCGACTAACGCGCAACTCGGCCTTGTGGATGGACTGGCGGTCGACGGCTCCAACAATCTGTTTATCAGCGATTCGTCAAACAACGTCATTCGCAAAGTGAATGGGACGACGGGCGCTATCACGACTTACGCGGGGGGCGGCATCGGTTGTACAGGCCAGACTGACAACCTGGGGGACGGATGTGCGGCGACCTCCGCGATTTTGAGTTTGCCCGGAGGGATCGCTACGGACGCGGCGGGAGATTTGTATATCGCCGACGTCAGCAACAACCGGATTCGTGAGGTGCTTGTCTCCACTGGAGTTATAAATACGGTGGCTGGCGGCGGCCCGGGGTGCGCGGCACAAACCGACACGGTTGGTGACAACTGCGCCCCCCTGAACGCAATCCTGAATGGTCCGTACGCTGTATTCGTCGACTCTCACAACAATATCTTCATCACTGACCAATACAACGCGCGCGTTCGCGAGGTTTTTGCCAGCACAGCTCTCATTCAGACGATTGCCGGCACCGGAACGGGTGGATTCAATGGCGACAATATTCCTGCCACGACAGCGCAAATCAATACGCCATTAGGCCTCTTCGTCGACGCCAATGGCAACGTATTCTTTGGCGATGACGGAAATCGGCGAGTGCGAGAAATCCTCGCGTCGAACCAGAACATTGTTACAGTCGCGGGCGGAGGGTCAGGATGCGCGGGACAGGTCGACGGTTACGGAGATGGTTGTCCGGCTCCGTCAGGCGTTCTTTTAACAGTTTACGGTCTGCTGGTCGACCCGTCCGGCAACATATTTTCCGTAGACCTGCTCGGCTGTACGATTCGAGAGGTGTCGGCCTCGACGGATATCATCCAGGTATTTGCGGGAAACGGAACTCCCTATTTCAGCGGTGACGGCGGACCCGCAACCAATGCGCAATTCTACTTTCCCTTTGAAGTGGCGGGAGATTCCGCGGGCAATTTCTATATCGCGGATAGCGGAAACGCGCGAATCCGGGAAGTAACGCGATCGACGGGAGTGATTCAGACAGTGGCGGGTGGAGGGACCGGCTGCACACAGCAAACCGACACGCTGGGAGACGGGTGTCCCGCAACGCAGGCGATTCTTGGCCTGGTCTCGTCGGTGTACGTCGATCCGTTCGGCAATATCTACATTTCCGATTATGGGAATTCGCGCATCCGGAAAGTGGCGGCGTCGACCGGCCTGATGGAAACAGTTGCCGGCGGCGGGACGGGTTGCACAGCGCAAACGGATGCGGTGGGAGACGGGTGCCCGGCGACGCAAGGGATTTTGCTGTCGGCCTGGGGCGTTTACGCTGATCTCGCTGGAAATGTGTTCATCGCCGACTACGGCGATTCGCGGATCCGCGAGGTATTTGCCAGCACGGGATTGATTCAGACCATCGCGGGCACGGGCGCGCAGGGTTACAACGGTGACAACATTCCGGCCAACACCGCGCAGGTTACGATTCCCACGGGAATCTACGGCGATTCGAACGGAAACATCTTCTTTTCGGACGCGGGAAACTACCGCATCCGAGAAATCATCGCCTCTTCGGGCCAGATTGTTACGGTCGCCGGGACGGGCGTTCCCGGGTACAACGGCGACAACATCGCCGCGACTACCGCGCAGATCACATTTCCCTACGGCCTATTTCTAGACGCGGCAGACAACATTTTCATCACAGATTCCGCGAACAGCCGCGTGCGCGAAATCGTGGCGTCAACCGGATCGATCCAAACCGTCGCTGGTACGGGTGGATTCGGGTTCAGTGGCGATGGCGGGCCCGCAACCATCGCACAACTCGGCTTTCCGGTCGGCTTGGGCGGCGATCCGTTTGGCAACCTCTATATCAGCGACGAATACAACAACCGTATCCGGCAGGTCTTCGGGACCATTCCCAGCACCTATCTGACAATTACCACGCTGTCGCCGCCACCAGGAACCGTCGGCGTCCCATATTCCTATCAATTCATGACCACTGGTGGAACTAGACTGGTGACGGGTTTTGTAACTTCAGGCTCGGTGCCTCCGGGCTTGACGCTTAATGGAACCAGCGGACTGCTCTCCGGGACGCCCACCACCGCGGGTACGTTTACATTCAGCGGCCAGGCAACGGATTCGTCCGTGCCAGTTGAAATTGCAAGCGCCACGGTCACCATTACGATTGCTCCGGCAGCTCCGACGCTGGCGAGCATCACAGTGCTGCCAGTGACGCCGACTGTGTCGGCTGGTGGCATCCTGCAATTCATCGCCATCGGCAATTATTCGGATGGCACGACGCAGAACCTGACGAGCTCCGCGCTGTGGAACAGTTCTTCCGTTCCGATTGCCACAATCAGCAACGCGTCCGCGACCGCCGGTCAAGCCACCGGCGTGACAGGGGGCACGACAACGATATCCGCGACGTCCGCTTCGGTCGTAGGGTCGACGGTGCTGACGGTAGTCGCCACACCAGCGACCCTGTACGTGGGAAGTGTCACCAATGCGAATTGCTGCCTGGACGCCATCAACACATCGACGAATGCGGTGGTGAAGTCGATACCGGTGACCACGATTAACGAACCCCTGGGCGTCACACCAGATCAAAGCCGCATTTATGTTGCGGACTCAACGAATAACCTCGTAGACGTGGTGGATACGACAACAAACACGCTGGTCACTACGATTCCCGTCGGGCTGGGAGCGACGGGGGTTGCCATCACGCCGAACGGCCAGTTTGGTTATGTGGCGGAATTCAACGATTCAAACGTGTCGGTGTTCAATGTCGCGACAAATACTTTAACGGCGACGATTCCTGTCGGATTTCCGACAGGCGGGGTCACCGTGACACCGGATGGATCGCTGGCGTACGCGACTAGCATAGTTGACGGAACCGTCGCGGTGATCAATACAAGTACAAATAGCGTCGTCACAACCTTGACGTTAACACCGCTGTCGGGACAAGGAGCCGCCGGGTGCCTGATTGGGCCCAAGTTCAATGCGACTGGCACGCTCGGGTATTTCCTACAATCATGCCAGACGAGCGGAGCGGGGAGCCTCACCGTGCTGTCGATCCCGAGCAACACGGTTGTCGCGACGGTGGCCGTGGGCACATTTCCGTATGATTCCGCAATTACACCCGATGGAACAAGACTGTATGTGGTGAATACCAATGACAACACCGTGTCCGTGGTCAACACCGCGAGCAACACGGTCACATCGACCCTGACTGTGGGAACGGCACCTCAATCGGTGATTGTGTCGCTCGATGGCACAACCGCGTATGTGGCAAGCACAAGCTCAAATGAAATTGAGCTGATCCAAACTACGACAGACACGGTCGCGTCGAGGATCTCATTAGCTTCGCCCTTCGGATTCGCTCTCGCCAGTCCGCCGGCCCCTTCCGCGGCAACAACCCTCACACTGACTCCGCCTAACTTGGTTTTCGGTTCGATAGTGGCAGGCACTTCGTCGCCGCCCCAATCCATCCTCGTGACAAATCCAGGTACAGCGCCAGTCACTCTCACCGGTGTAGGGCTGACCGGACCGAACGCTTCAGTCTATGCGCTGGTCGACGGCTGCCCTGTTCCTCCAGCCACATTAGCGGGCGGAGCCAATTGCACTCTGCAGGCCACATTCAATCCTGCGACGCCGGGACTTTGGGCTACCTCGCTTGTCACCATCACCAGCACGAACGGCTTGGCGGGTTCCACGCAGAGCGCGCCCCTGACTGGCTTCGGGACCGGCCCAACTATAGTCACGTTTAGCGGATTGACATCCACCCAAGCGATTACGGCTGGCACCGCTTCGGTCACGCTGGCTGGCACTATCGGCAATGGGACCTCGTTTCCGGCTGCGGGGGAGCGCGTCCGCGCGATCATCAATAATGTGAATGGCTATAGCATAAATGTTCCGGCTGTAATAGGAGCCAACGGAGCGTTCAGCGTCAATGTTCCAACCTCGACGATCCCTGCTTCAGCCACCCCATATCCCATCACCTACTTCTTCCGGGGCGACGCGACGTTCACAGCGGCAACTGATTCCAGCACCACGCTGACGGTGGGCTCGGCAACGCTGGTATCGATCACCGTAACCCCGGCGAATCCTTCGCTAACAGTCGGAGGGACGCAGCAGTTTACAGCGACGGGACACTTCTCCGACGGCACTACACAAAACCTGACGACAACCGCGACGTGGTCGTCCTCTGTCCCGACAGTAGCGACGATCAGCAGCACCGGTTTAGCCACCATAGTGGGCCCCGGTACATCCACGATCTCCGCTTCATTCGGAGGCGTCACCAGCGTCACACTCAATAGCGGCAGTGCCGTCACCTATCTGGATAGCGGTTTCTCTACTAGCGATTTTTCGTCGGCCTTCACCGCGGCGAATTTCACTTCCGCGCAATTGGGACCGGCAGCGTCTGTTCTCATCTCGACGCCTGTTTATATCAGCTCGCTGATAGACGGATCCGGTGCGGTGTGGATCGGGACGAATAGCAATGCGGGCACAGGTGTGGGTGATACAGCGCTGTATGCCATCAGTTTTAACGTTCCGAGCGCAGTGTCAACCGCCTCGCTCAATCTCTACTACGCTGTCGACAATGTATTAGGCCTGTCTAACCCAGGAATCTACATCAACGGGGCGGCCCTCCCTAACTCCACTGCTCTCCTCTGCTCACTCTGCGCCACAAGCTTCAACCAGGAGAACCTGTACACAGATGCGAACATCGCGCCACTTCTTGTCGCTGGGACCAATTGGCTCTACTTCGATGCAGTAAATCAGGGTGGTCCCGGAGGGCTCATTTTCTCGGCAAAGCTAACGCTCTCTTCAGGGGGCGCTAGCGTCGCCGGTTCGACGCTGCTGACAGCGACGCCGGCAACAACATTTCCGCTGACGGTCACCGACATCGGCACGGGCAACGGCGCGGTTACGGACAACCTTGGATTGATTAATTGCGTAACCACGGCGGGGGTCCAGAGCGGAACCTGCGCGGCTAGCTATGCGAGCGGCACTGCTGTCACGCTAACGGCAACGCCGGTCAGCCCGAGCGCATTCGCAGCGTGGGGAGGAGCCTGCGCGGGGACCGGCAGTTGTGTGGTCACCATGACGTCGGCACAAGCGGTGACCGCTTCGTTCACACCGCCGCCGCAGCAGATCAACGTGACGTTTAGTCCGGGGACGAACGCTACCGGCATGGCGACTTATGACTGCCCGAGCAACCCATCGCCGAGCCCGGCGAATCCGTGCTTGGATCCCAACGCTCATGCGCTTGCACTGACGGTTCCCCAGGTATTGCAGCCGTTCACAGTGACGGTGCAGGCGACGGAACTTCCGCCCTCAATCGCGAACGGCATCTGCCCGAACGGTGGGACACCAACCACGGATCCAGACTGCCGGTTCACGTCGTTCTTCACCTATCAAACACAGACGAATGGCGATAAGGTGGTGCCGCTGTGCTATCCGTACGCCAACGGCAACTGTGTCCATTACCAGGTGTTCTCAGGAACGCCGGGCGTGGAGCCGAACCCCAGTTTCTACGTCGGGCCGGTCGACTGGTACATCGGATGGAACAATGACACGTTCGTTCCGCCGGCGCCATACACGGGGAGCACTCCGCGCCTGTACGACGATCCGGATTATGCGGTGTCGCCGACATCACCATACGGCACGGACTGCACCACGGCAATGCTGGTTGGCAATCCGCCGGTGGCGACGAATCCGCCGATTTACTGCCAATTGGAATTCGACATCACCACGTCCTACAATCCGACCAAGAAGGTGGACGCGGGAGTCACCGGGCGCACCAAGCAGTTCAACGATGTAATCGTGGCCTTCCCGCCCGCAAACGTCGGCAATTTGACGATGACGGAGGCGCCGCTGGGGGCGGCGGTGGTGGCGGGAAGTCCAATCGGCTTTACGATCACCGTGAGCAACAGCGCGGGCGGCGCCGTTGTCGGAGCCACGCTCACCGATGTTCTCCCTTCCGGCACCAATGTGAGCTGGACGATCAGTCCTGCATACGCCGGCCCGGGAACCTGCACGATTTCGGGAGTTATCGGCAGTCAAGTACTTAGCTGCGCTCTTGGCACGATCAACGCCACCCAGACTTTCACAATCGGCCTGCTGAGCCCGAGTTCGACGATTGGCACGTACACCGACGCCACCACGCTCGTGAACGGCACACAACAATCGCTCGCGATAGGAACACTGACGGTTCAAGGTCTTGCGGTCGCGTTTAGCGGACTAACACCCTCGCAATCGATTCCCGCGGGTACTGCGTCGATCAATCTGTCCGGCGTCATCGGGAGCGGCGCGACCTTCGTTCCCACGGGCGAGACAGTCACGATCACGATCAATGGGATCGTCGCTACGACCACAACCGGCGCCAATGGCACGTTCAGCAGCGCGTTTTCGACGGCGAATATTCCGGCGTCGACAACGCCTTACCCGATTACCTACTCCTATACGGGCGACGGGATATTTACCGCTGCCGCGGACAGTAGCACGGCTCTGACCGTAAACGCTGTGGTCCAGACAGCAACACTGACTGTAACGGACATCGGCACCGGCCACGGGGCGGTAACGGACAACCTGGGACAGATAAACTGCGTAACCACCGCGGGGGCACAATCGGGCACCTGTTCGGCCAGCTACGCCGTTGGGACGCAAGTAACGCTAACCGCGACGGCGACGGCTCCAAGCACATTTGCAGCCTGGGGCGGCGCGTGCAGTGGGACATCGACCTGCGCCATCACCATGACCAGTTCCGCGGCTGTAAGCGCTTCCTTCACACCGCCTCCGCAACAGATCACTCTTACGCTCAATCCGGGCACCGCCTCTACGGCTATGGCAACATACAACTGCCCGTCGAATCCTTCGCCGAGCCCGTCGAATCCCTGCACCGATCCCAACGCGCACGCCGCCGCCTTCACCATCGGTCAAGTTCTGCAGCCATTCGCGGTGACGGTGCAGGCAACGGAGCTTCCGCCCTCAATCGCGAACGGCATCTGCCCGAACGGGGGGACACCGACCACGGACCCAGACTGCCGGTTCACGTCGTTCTTCACCTATCAAACACTGACGGACGGCGATAAGGTGGTGCCGCTGTGCTATCCGTACGCCAACGGCAACTGCGTCCATTATCAAGTGTTCTCTGGAACGCCGGGCGTGGAGCCGAACCCCAGCTTCTACGTCGGGCCGGTCGACTGGTACGTCAGCTGGAACAACGACGCGTTCGTACCACCCGCACCATATACGGGGAGCACTCCACGCCTGTACGACGATCCGGACTATGCGGTATCACCGACATCACCGTACGGCACGGACTGCACTACGCCGATGCTGGTTGGCAATCCGCCGGTAGCGACGAATCCGCCGATTTACTGCCAATTCGAATTCGACATCACCACGTCCTACAATCCGACCAAGAAGGTGGATGCAGGAGTCACCGGGCGCACCAAGCAGTTCAACGATGTGGTGATCGCCTTCCCGCCGGCGAGTGTCGGCAATCTGACGGTTACCGAGACAGCCGTGGCAACCCCGGTAACTCCGGGTAGTCCGATCGGCTTCACAATTACGATCACGAACAGCGCGGGCGGCCCGGTCACGGGAGCGACACTGACAGATGCGTTGCCCTCCCGCACAAATGTCAATTGGACGATCAGCCCGGCGTACACCGGTCCGGGGACGTGCGTTATTTCGGGCGCTGTGGGTAGCCAGGTGTTGAACTGCACGTTCGGCACAATCAGCGCGAGCCAGGCGTTCACGATTGGATTGGAAAGCGCCAACTCGTCGATCGGGACTTACACCGACACGGCGACCATCACTGTAGGCACACAGCAGATCCTTTCCATCGGGACCCTGTCCGTTCAGGGCACTTCCGCCTTCACTGGCCTGACTCCGTCGCAGTCGATTGCCGCCGGAACGGCATCCGTCAGTCTGTCGGGTGCAATCGCGAGCGGGACTGCGTATCCAGCGACGGGGGAAGTCGTGTCCATCAGCATTAATGGAGTCACGCAGACGGCGACGATCGGTGCAAACGGCGCCTTCAGCGCCACGTTTGCGACTGCGTCGATTCCATCTTCCGCCACGCCCTATGTCATAACCTACAGTTACGCCGGCGACCTGGCCCTGACGTCCGCCAGCAACACGAGCACGGCACTGACCGTGGCTCCGGCGAACGCGTCCACTTTGGTGATTTCGCCGACGAGCGTAGATTTCGGGCAGGTTCCGATTGGTGGATTGTCAATCAAATCGATCACGTTGACGAATGTAGGCGCGACGGCGATCAAGATTTCGAGCGTCGCCATGAGCCACAAGGGAACAGGCAACTTCCGCGACTATTCCGTCGTGAACCGTTGCCCGAGGTCGCTTGCGGCCGGAAAGAGCTGCGTGGTGGTCGTTTCATATTCGCGGGAGTACGAGCTCCCGTTCCCGGCGACTTCGTCGACAGCGGTGGTGATTACTGATACGGCCGCCGACAGCCCGCAATCGATACCACTCAAGGCGCAGAACATCAATCCGAAGCCAAAACTCAGCAGCAGCCTGTTGACGTTTGGTGCCCAGAAGGTCGGCACGACGAGCAATCCGCGAAGCGTCACGCTTACCAACGTAGGCACGACACCGCTTACGATCAACTCAATCAGCATCCGGGGCGATTTTGCACTGGATGCGAGCGGCAGCTGTCAGGTGGGTGCCAGTCTGGCTCCCCATCAGTCCTGCACGCTGGTGGTAACGTTCACGCCGACAACGACTGGCTTGAGGCCCGGCTTGCTGAGCATCACAGACAATGCCGTACTGAAGGCCCCATTCGTCGTTCTTAGCGGCACCGGTCAATAGGCAGGTCACAATTCTTCAGTCCAGAAGTTCAAACGTGCCCGGGCGGAACAGATGAATATCTGTGCGGAGGTCAACGTCGAACTGCTTCAGAACAGGAATGACCGTGACGGGAGAAGCGAAGTACTAGGAGCAAGATGTCCGATTTGCGGACTTACCCAACCGCATGTAGTAGTATTTTGCGGCTGGGAGACTCTTTTATGAGCAAGAGATTGGCTCCACTGATTAGCCTCCTTCTCACCTCTGCCCTGCCGGCATTCCCACAGACTTCTGCGCAAGGCTCTACACAGGATCAGAGCGCGGACCTACAGGAGCTGGTAGTTCGCCCTTCGCAGCACAAAGGCGATCTCGACGAAATGGATCAGCGGCGTGTCGTACGCGCATTGGTCACCTTCAATCGGGCCA
>Ga0307475_10001309_pt1 | contig 14807 bp, 7 predicted proteins | sample atmos_gasesECM1C_FD_203317 | JGI IMG/M metagenome (GOLD analysis project Ga0307475, IMG submission 203317) | Hardwood forest soil microbial communities from Morgan-Monroe State Forest, Indiana, United States - atmos_gasesECM1C_515 | ecosystem: Environmental > Terrestrial > Soil > Temperate... | reverse complement strand
CGCGAGCGCTCTGGAAAAGCTCGACTCGAGAGCGAGCCTCTTCCGGCGCGCCGTAGACGGTATCCTCTCCCTCGCGGCCGATGAGCTCCCAAATGGTGACCGGCTGGAGCTTGCCCTTGACGCGAATCAGATCCAGCTCGCGAAACAGGAAGCCGCTTTCTTTCGCGGCCTGGTAGGTCGATTCATTTACGATAATGTGCGTGCCGTAGTCTTTGTTCAGCCCTTCTAGCCGGGAGGCCAGATTCACGGCATCGCCGAGCGCCGTATACCCATAACGCAGCGCCGAACCCATGTTGCCCACGCTGGCCATGCCGGTGTTCAGGCCGATGCCGATATCGAGATGCGGCTTTCCTTCCGCCGCCCACTGTTTTTGCAACTCGCGGACGCGGTCCATCATCTTCAGTGCGGCTTTGCAAGCCTTCGCCGCGTGCCCCGGTTCTTCGAAGGGCGCGCCCCAGAAAGCCATGACCGCGTCGCCGATATATTTATCGAGCGTGCCGTGGTGATCGAAAACCAGGCTGGTCATGTCCGAGAGGTACTGGTTCAGAAAAAGCGCCAATTCCTGGGCGTCGAGTTTTTCCGAAATCGTCGTGAAGCCCCGAATATCGCTGAACATCACGGTGATTTCCGTTTTCTTTGGCTCGACCAGCCGCCGATTCACGAGCAATCTGCGGATCACTTCCGGGCTGAGGTATTGGCCGAACGCCGCGCGCACGCGGCGCTTTTCCTTTTCTTCAACGAGCGACCGATAAAGAGAAACCAGCAAAACGTTGGACGCGAGCGTCACCGCGGGCACGGTGAAGTTGAGCCACCAGCCGTGCAAAAACGTCCAGTAATCCACCCCAACCAAAGGCGCAAACAGGAAAGCGCCAAACCACATCCAGCGCGGCGATACGAGCGCCATCCAGATCCCCAGCGGAATGCCGAAAGCGAAAATCAGCAGCACGTCGATGAGCGCCTGTTTCGCGCCTCGCCGCAAGAAGCGGTCGTTGAGGATGTTGTCCACGACGTTGGCGTGGATTTCCACCCCGGGAAAATTCGCGCCGCCAAAGGGCGTTGCGCGGAGGTCTCCGATCCCCGTGGCCGTTGCGCCCACCAGCACCAGCTTCCCCCGGAATGTTCCCGGCGCACATTTTCGCTCGAGAACATCCGCGATCGAGTAGTGCGGAAAAGTTCCCCAAGGGCCCTCGTAGTTGATAAGCAACTGGCCGCGGCCGTCGGGGTAAATCGCCGCCTTGCTTCCGAGAGAAATCTTCCAAATGCCCGTCGGGCCGTAGAAGAGATTGCTGTCTTGCGCCTCCCGGCCAATCAGGGCCCGGGCAGCGACGAGGTCCAGCGAGGAATAGAGATCCCACTCGTCGGGATTTTGCGAGCGCCCGTACGGTAGCACCAGCGTGGCGCGGCGGACCACTCCGTCGCTGTCCGGCGGAAAATTAAAGAACCCGGTCCAGGAGGTGTCGCCCTGCATCGCGGAGGTAAGAGCGTCCAAATTCGCTTCCGCGCCGCGCGGCAGCAATCTGGCTGCTGCGAAATCCTCGATCAGGTTCAACTTGTCTTGTTTCCCGGATTCCGGCCGCATCGCATGCGCCGGCGGAAACGCGAAGAACGAGATCTGGTTGGCATAGGCGTCGAGCGTCCGATCGCTGAGTCCCTGAAGGTCCGCCGGCGTAAACAGGAAATAGTTGCCAAGAATGACCGGGCCAAAACGCCGGATGGCGGCGGCAAACTTTGTGTCGGCATCGTATTCGGCAACGAGCCGGTTTATCTCCCCGATGACCTTGGGGTCGACGGGTTCGCTGTTTTGCCGGCGGTCTTCGAGCGAAGCCGCAAGCGAACGAAGTGGCGCCGCAGTTTGATCCGGTTTGCTGAAGGTGATGTCAAAAGCCGCGACAGCCGCCCCGTCCTCGTGAAGGGCGTCGAGCAATGTTGCAAAATAGATCCGCGAGAACGGCCAGCGCCCCAAAACTTCCTGCGCCTTCTGGTCGATATCCACGATGGCGATGCGCGAGTCAGGGTGCGCGAATCGCGCGGGACGATAACGGAAGCGGGTGTCGAGCGTGTCGAGTTCCAGACGCTGGACGAGTTCGGAGAGCGGGGTCCTCGTTTCCTGCAGAAAAACCAGGTCGTAGCTCGTGAGCGCGGCGAGCGTAATGCTCAGGCTGAGAAGGAACGAGATGCGGTGCCGCCACCACGACTGCAGCAGTTCGTAGAGGCCGAACAAGTCCCGCCTTTGCCACCAGCCTGCTGACGGAGCTGCCATCGCGTTCGAACGCTACTCGCGGAAAATAAAATTCAGCCTCACGCCGGAAACTTCAATCACATCGCCGTCGTTCAGCCGCGTCGGTCCGCCGATAGGTCTGCCGTTCACCGAGGGCACTTTGTCGCCGGGGCCAAGGAAGTAGCCGTCATCGCGCTGGTTGATCTGCGCCGCCATTTGCGGCTTGAACCAGCCCTTCACTTTCACCGTGGCCATCGGGGACTTTCCGATGACCGTCAGCTTGTTTGTCAAAATGTACTCTTTTTGGTCCGTGTTTCCGCCGAGCACCATGAGCGTCGCAACCTTCACGCGCGTCGAGGCGAATTGCATGGATTCGCCCATCGCCGCGGCCTGCTGGAGCATCTGGCGCCGCTCCTTGGTGTCCAGCACCATCGTTTCGTTAATGCGCGGCGCCGCCGCTTTGCGGCCGGACTGCCACGACACCGGCGCATCGCCGCTGGTATCCACCTTGATGGTGTGCTTGCCGATGTGAACTTTATCTCCGTCGTGCAGCGTGGCGCGCTCGACCCGCAGATCGTTGACAAACGTGCCGTTGAGGCTGTTCAGGTCCTCGATCACCATGCGCCCCGCTTCGAAGTAAACCTTCGCGTGGTAGCTGGAGACGGCAAGGTTGTCTACGGACAAGTCGTTATCCGGGGCGCGCCCGATGGTTACCGGGCGGCTTCCTACCGGCACCTCTCTTACCAGTTTGTTGTCGAACATGAGGCTAAGTTTAGGCATCGTTACTTTCCTCCGGCGTGGCCATTGTTGCCTAGGTTCTTGCGCGCCCCGCGGCGCAACCAGGAAAACCATCCCTTGGAATCTTTGAGCATCCGCGCGATCACCACGGTGATGTTGTCCGGGCCCCCGCGATCATTGGCGATGGCTACCAGCTCTTCCGCGCCGCGTATCGGATCGGTTTCGGCTTGCAGCACCCCGGCAATTTCCGGCTCGGTGACTACGCGCGTCAATCCGTCGGAGCACAGCATCAACACGTCGCGCGGAAAAAGCATGTGTTCTTCGGCATCCACTTCGATCTCCGGCTGGACGCCAAGCGCACGCAACAGTACGCTCTGCATTTCGCTCTCCTCGGCTTCCGCCGCGGTTAACATTCCGCGGCGCACTTGTTCCGCAACCAGCGAGTGGTCCCGCGTGAGCTGCAGCAGCGAACCGCCGCGAAGCAAATACGCGCGGCTGTCGCCGACGTGCACAATGCTCAGTTTGGAACGGTCAATCCACGCTGCCGTCAAGGTCGCGCCCATGCCGTGCTGCTCCGGATGCTCCTCTGCGGACTTGCAAATCTTCTTGTTGGCCAGATGCACGGCCGTCGAAAGCCGTTTGGTCTTGGCGCTCCAGCGCGGCTCCACCTTTCCGATTACGTTCGCCGCTGGATTGGCTTCCGCGTCGAGGCAGTGTGTCACCACGGTTTCCACCGCCAGCGCGCTGGCAATTTCGCCGTGTGCCTCTCCGCCCATTCCGTCGGCCAGCACGTAGAGGTTCAGCGGCATCACGATGCGGAAGCAATCCTCGTTGTTCGTTCGAACGCGACCTACGTCGGTCACGCCGCCACACGCAATTTGCACACGTGCTCCTGCTGGTGCCCTCCAACGGCTGTTCGAGGACACAGCGAACTCACACCCCTGCCCACACGCCCGGGCCCTCTCCTGGCCTGCTCCCACGCTAGCACACCCCAGGCGCCAGGAAAGGACTCTGAACCCTACTAATTACTCGCATTTACGCCACATCCGCGCCTGCCCCACGGCAGGCGGGATGGTGCGCCTTTGCTGGCAAAGGCGACGGTCGACCGCCCCTAAGTTCTTTAAAGGCGCGCTTACAAAGAAGGGGGGCGGGGGTATCGGCCGCGCCGCGCGATTCCGAAACGAACCCTTGGTCCTCGATGGTATGCTTTTTGAAAAGGCGCTCCGCCATGCTCGGTTTTCTTCTGGGGCCATTCGTCGCGCTACTGCCCAAACGGTGGCGCTGCTCGCTCGCGCTTCTCCCATCCGCCGATGGGCGCGTCCCCTCCATTCTGAGTGGATTAGCCGAGTTCCTGGTTGCCGTGGCCGCCATGCTCTACTGGTATTCCTATTCAGTAACCACCTGGGTCTCTCGCGGATTAGACCTGGCCCTTGCAGGCAAAGCGGGGCCGGGAGTGAACGAGCAAGAGATCGGCTTTATGGCCATCTTCATCTTTGCCACGCATCCGCTCACCTGGCTGATTGCTTACTTCGCCGTCGAGGGCAGCGTCCGGCTCGTGGCCGCGGCCTTTGCGGAAAGCGGTCTTGGAATTCTTCCTCTGTTTGTGCTGGATCAGATCTTTCTGAAAATCACCGGGCAGCGCGGCCCGAGCGCCGCAGAACAGGGCGGCTACACGGAAGGAAATTTGTCTTCGTATGTCGGAGCGATCCGCGAAAAAGTTCGCGTTTCACTAACCGCCGGCATTCCCGATGAACTTTGCGTCAGCACAGAAGGTGCGGAAGAGTTTTTGGAGATTTGCGCTAGCCGCAGGAAACCGGATTGGACACCCCCGCGAACGGTGAAGTATCAAGATACTTTCTACCGCTTGGAAGATTCCTCCACGGGTTCGGCTCCGCGGCCCTACCGCTATCGTTTGCGGCGCCTCTCGGCGGGCGTCATGAGCCGAACCGTCCTGGTGTATCGGCCGGAACAAGAGCCCGTCGTCTCTAGAAAATGATCACCCGAGGCGTGCCCGAGGAGCACAAGAAAAAATGCCAGTTGAGGATGCGATTCTAAAAACTCGCTTTCTCCCGCCCGGCGGGCCTTTCCCAGGCGCTTGCTTCTCCACTACAATTCAAGGATGGCTGCCCGCCGCAAATTTTTCTTCCTTGCCTGGTCGATCGCGAGCGGCCTGGCTCCCGCACTGGCGGCGCAGCAAACTCCTCTCGCGCCTGCCGCGGCCCGCATCCTGCTCTTGCCGAAGCGCATCGTTTCCGGCGAACGCGCCACGCTCGCGGTCTTGGATACGAATGGGCGGCTCGCGCCGGGAGTCGCGATCCATTTCTCGAACGGCGACCATCTCAGGACGGACGCGACGGGCCGGGCGCTTTTCGTGGCGCCGCTCGATCCCGGCGTCATTTTCGGGTCGATCGAGGGCCGTCCGGGGCGCGTGTCGTCCATGATTCTGACGGCTACCGAGGCGTCAGCGCCCGCGATGGAAATCTCCTCGGCCCCCCATGTGGCTTCGCTGACGGACCGCTTTGAAGTTCTCGGCAAGGAATTTTGCGGCGACGCCGATTCGAACCAGGTCACGATCGCGGACCACGGCGCGCTGGTGCTGGCGTCCTCGCCGCTGGCGCTGACGGTTCTCCCGCCGGCGGAGCTCGAACCCGGGTCGGCGAAGGTCACGGTCTCGTGCGCAAAACGCGATGCGCCAGAGTTCTCCGTGGTTTTCGTCGGGCTGGAGCTGGAAGCCGATTCCTCGCCGCTCAAGCGCGGCGAGCATCGCACGCTGACGGTGCGCGTGCGCGGCACCGCGGAAAAGATTTCTCTCGAAGCGCGCAACCTGGCTCCGGATATCGCGGAGCTTGCGGGCGGAAATCCTGTGCGGCGCCTGAGCTCCGGCGGCGACGAAGAAAATGTCGCGCCGTTCGAGGTCGTCGGCAAAAAGAACGGCACGTTTCTCATCTCCATCCGGCTGGTGCCCGCGCTCGGCCGCCCCGAGCGCCACTAGCCGAATCGCTCGTGCCAAGCGGCATAGACCTGCCACCATCACCGCCCTCGATCGGACGAGATGTGCCGATTCTCGACAGTACGCGCCCCGCGGTGCGCTTCTCCCGCTCTCGATGGACAGGGACAAGTTACGCCGGGACGACAGACTCCTCGGGTCCGGGGCGAACGACGGTCGGCGAAACGAGGAGAACCGCAGGGATTCGAGTATGGCTGCGCGTTGTGGCGCAACCGGGAAGGCTCAAGCGGATTCTTTGGAGCCGGCGGGTGCGGTCGAGTTGGCTTCCGCGGTGAAGCGGAGCAGGCTTTGGCCGTTTTCCAGGGCGGGCTCGGCGGGGTCCGGCACGAGCATTCCTTCCAGAGCATCGTGGGTTTTTTCCAGCAGCTTGTCGGCGTCACTGTAGCTTTGGGCAGCATTTTTCAAATGCGTCCCCATGACGGCGAACTTATCCGCAAATTTTTCCAGGTGTTTCTCGAGCCCGGAGAGGTTGTCAAGGAGCCGCCTGACATTCTCTTCGGTTTGCATGCCGCGCAGGCCCATGGCGATCACGCAAAGGTGGGCGTAGAGCGTGTTCGGGGAAACCGCGATGACCCGTTTTTCGCGGCAGTAGGCGTCCAAAGGCTGGCCTTTAGCGTCCGCAATCATGAGCAGCTCGTAGTAAACGCTTTCCGAGGGCACAAACATGAGCGCGAGATCGAGCGTGCCTTCCTCCGGCACGATGTATTTTTTGGAGATGGCGTCTGCGTGGCCCTTGACGGCGTTGCCAAAGGCGCGGCGCGCTGCGTCTCCCTCACTGGCGATGCGCCGGTAGGCATCGAGCGGGAACTTGGAATCGATGGCCATCAGTTTCTTGTCGCGGAGGAAAATCACGGCATCCACCGCTTCGCCGCTGCTGAAGCGGTACTGGATGGCGTAGAGGCGGGGAGGCAAAGAGTCTTCGAGCAGACGCTCGAGGGTGATTTCGCCGAGCGAGCCGCGCGACTTGGCGCCGCCCAGAATTCCTTCGATGGTCTCGGCGGCTTGCGACAACTGCGCGCTGGCCTGGTGGACTTCGCCAAGCTGCCGCTGGATTTGGCTGATTTGGTCGCGGGCATTTTTGAGTTCTTCGGCCATGCGCGTCTCGGCGTCGGAGGCCAGCTGGCCGGTGATCTGGGCGGAATTCTTGACGGCTTCCTGCAGGGCCGGAGTGACGCTGTCGAGCCTTTGTGCGACGCCCGTGGCGATCGCTTCCATCTGACCGGTGCTTTTGGCCTGCGCCGTGGCCACACTCTGCAGGTCACGCCGCAATTCGTTCATTTGCGATTCGAGAGTTTCCTTCTTTTGGCGGCTCTTGAGGCCCTCGAACACCAGCCAGAGGACCGCAAGAGCCACCACCATGGCTACACCGATAAGGACTCCGGTCATTGGTTCTCCTGAGGTCATGACGGAAACGGTTCCTTTACTTTAGCAGAGGTCCGCGGTCGAGAGAGAACAGCAGGAGGAGCGCATGTGGGATGGAAAGTGCAAGGCTGAAAAAGCGGAAGGGAGAGGGATGACTGAAGACGCGTGCATCCGAGTTCTATTATAAGGCTGAGAAAGAGGAAGACCCGACAGAGCAGGGCCTTCTTCACCCTCACTTGGTTTGGAATTTTTCCTACCAATTCACCTTTAGCGCAAACTGGAAAGTGCGCGGGTCGTGGGCGGCGCTCGGCTGGCCGGCGTTGCAGCTGCCGGAGATCGGGTCACAGAGCGGGCTGACGTCGCTCACGTTAAACCGGTTGAGCATGTTAAAGCCGTCAGCGATCACCTCCAGATTCATGCGCTCGCCCATAGCGAACTTGCGCGCGAGCCGAAGGTCGATCTGGAAAAAGCCGGGCCGTGTAAAGGCGTTGCGCGCGAGATTCCCCACACAGCCAGAGGGTGGTGACGGAACGGTGAGGCTCGGAGGGAAGGGCTGATTCGTCGGCCCCAGGCATTCTGTGGGAATGGTGAAATTGGTGCCCTTTACAAAGGGAGAGGTGATCACCGGCAAGCCTGCGGGTACTTTCCCAGCGGGGAAAGCGTCGGGGCGATTCGTCGCGGTGCCAAAGTCCAGGTTCGGATTCGTGCCGATCAAGACATTGTAGGGCCGGCCAGAAGCGACTTCGATGATGGGCGCAAGGGTGAAATCGCCGAATAGATGCTTGGCGAAGCCGTCTCCGGACTTGCCGCTGGGCGACTGAAACACCGCGCTGGTGATCCAGCGGTGCCGCTGGTCGAAATCCGAGTTGCCACGCTCTCCGTGCGGGTTGTTGTTGTTCTGAGGGTTGAGCAGCGTGGACAGGTCCGTCGAATCGTCAATGGTGTGTGAATAGGTCCAACCTGAAAGCAATTCCACGCCGTGGGAGAACCTCTTTGTCACGGTGAGCGTGAACGCGTGGTATACGGAGTTCCCTTGGGAGGTTTGCGGGCTCACATCGCTCCACGGCACAGGAACCGTACCGGTTCCCGGTGCGAGGAACCGCGCGGCCTGTGCCAAACCAACGAGCGTGGCATAGCCGCCGGGGAGCAGAGCGCCGAAGGAGGGGTTCGGACCGGACGGCCGGAAGTAGTTGAACACTGCAGGAGTGCCGATCAGACCGACCATACTCCCGCTACAATCCGGACCCGTGAATCCCTCGCCGACGATACCCGGAACGAGAATGGGGATCGTAGGGGAGCTGATGAGAACGCTTCCGCCACCCGGCGTGTTGGCGACAAGGGTGCCTGCGCCACAGCCGTTGACTGTTCCCGAAACAGGGACCGTAACCGTAAGCGGATTCGTGCCCGTTGCGACAAGGCCGGCCGCAACCGCGTTGCTATCATTCGAAACGAGGAGGGCCGGGTTCGTCACGTTGATGTTCCGCGTACGGTCCAAATGGACTCCGTGTGTGAAGTTATATCCGGCGCTGATTTTCCAATCCTTGGTAATTTCTCGCTCAAGAGTGAGGTTGGCTTGTTGTGCGTAGCCAAATTTGAAATTCTTCTCCACGGGAATCGTGAAGGGCAGCACCGTTAGGGGGTATCCTGGGCCGAATGGCGGCCCCACGGCCGGTGCGAGTGGGAATCCCAGGTAGCGCTGGCCGGTAAACAGAGAATTGGGCTGGAAGAAATAGAAACGCTGCTGCTGGGGCAAATAGCACATCGTCGCGGGAACCGAGGTCGAACAGCCGGTGATGTTTCCGGTCAGCGTTCCCTGGAAAATGTTCGTGGCGTTGAGGGCGGAGAAGTTTAACACGTTGTCGAGATTGCAACCGCCAGGCGAAACCACGCATGGGCCCGCACCACCAGTCTCAATCAAAGAGGATTCCGCGCCGTCGAAGGCATTGGCAAGGAACCCAAGTGCGAGAGACGGGTTGTCATAGAAAATTCCATACCCCGCCCGAATCACGGTCTTGCCGTTGCCCCAGGGGTCCCAGGCAATTCCGGCGCGAGGCTGCACGTTCTTGCTGTTTAGCGGGATGCCCTGAATAACGCCCTCCGCCTGTGCGGCGGCGGCGTTGAGTGCGGTGGCCGGGGAAAAAATCGGCGCCCATTCGATGTCGTACCGAACCCCGTAATTGAAGGTGAACTTACTGCTGATTTTCCAACTGTCCTGGGCAAAAACTCCCAGTCCTGTATCTGTCGTCGGACGGTTGGTATTGCCGATGCCCTGGAAGTAGGTAGTCGGAATTCCCAGGCCGTATGCCTGAACCGCGTTGAACGACGGGAAAGAGGCGGGGAAGCCGAACGAGCCGGGATCGAGGCTGCCGAACGTGTACACTCCGCCGTAGTTCAGCGTAAAGATCTGTGATGCATTGGTGTTGATTTTAATCAAGTTGACATCACCGCCGAATTTGAACGTGTGACCTCTCTTTGTCCAACTGAGATTGTCGGTCCACTGGAACCGGCGCTCTACCCGATCTTCGGTCGTGAAAGGCTCACGGCCAAAGAAAGCAAATCCAGTCAGGTTAACAGCCGGATCGCTTCCCCCCGGAAGATTGGAAAACCCGTAATGGAGTCCCCTGCGCGCGAATTGGAAACGGAGCTCGTTGAAAAGCGCGTTGCTCATTGCGGTTGTGTGCTGGGCCACGATGGCGAGATCACGAGTCTGCTGTTGGGAGGTGCGGTTCCCTGCGTTCTGGCCGAAATTCTGGTTTTGGGCGTTCACCTGGATGCCGGTGATGAGCGAAGGTGTCACGCTCGCTCGGATAAAGGTAGAGTTGTTGCTGCTCCAGTTGTGATCGAGCCGCAGCGACCAGAGGCTAGTGCCTTCGCGAGTTGGGTAGTTTCCGAGAAGGGTGACAAGTCCCTGGAAGCTTGCTGGAAGAAAGCACCGTGCTGTGCCTCCGCCGCAGGCGGTGCCGTTCTCGGGGAATGAATTCAGCGGAGCTGGCAGAGTCCCAGTGTTCCCAAACAGGGCGACTGCGGAGGCGGCGCCGCTAAGAGCTGCTCCGGTGATAAGCGGAACCGCGCCGGGGCTTCCGCACCCTCCCGCGGCCGCGATCGCGGCGGGGTAAAAAGTTGCTTGCCCATTCGGGCCTCCCGTTAGCAGCAGGGGCGTCGAGGAGCACACGCTGGCCCCAGGAACGGGCACCAAGCCAAAGTTGTCCTCTCCGATGCTAGTGAATCCGCTCGTCTGAGCCCGGATGGTCTCATAGGAGAAAAAATAGAACGTCTTGTCTTTCTGGAGTGGTCCGCCTAGGGTGGCACCAGCTTGTACACGGGTGTACGACTGCTTCACCGGAGTGAGAGTGACGGAATCAGTTGCGGGGTTGAAACTGCCCTGGACAGAGAAGGGGTCCCGCGCCTGGATTGCCGTCGCACGGAGAAAGCCGAACGCGTTTCCGTGTACTTGGTTTGCGCCGGATTTCGTAACGATGTTCACCACGCCGCCGGTGGCGCGGCCGTACTCCGGCATGTAATTGCTGGTGATCACTTGAAACTCTTGCACATCCTCCTGCGACACCGTAGCGCGCACGCCGCCTACGGACTTGTCTACAGCGTCGGCTCCGTCGACGCTGACCTCATTCGACCGGGCGCGCTGCCCGCCAAAGTTGAGACCGCTCGTCGGCGCGGCGCCGATAGATGGCGTGTTGTCGCGCGCGGTCTGGGAATTGAGCAAAGTGAAGTTAATGTAATTGCGCTCGTTGATGGGCAAGTTGGTGATCTGACGAGAGTTGATCGTCGATGAAACGTCGGTTTTCTGCGTTTCCACCAGCGCTGCCTCGGCCGTCACCATGACGCTTTGTTTCTCGCCGCCCAACTGAAGCACTGGATTGAGGGTCGCGGCTTCGCCAACGGTCAGAATCACAGCGTTATCTTGATAAATGGCAAAACTTGTCCCGGCATCCACGGTTATTTCGTAATGCCCAGGGGGCAGACCCACGAGGTTGTAGCGGCCGCTATCGTCGGTGACCGCAGTGCGCGTTGCGCCCGTGGCCGCGTTGCTCAGGGTTAGTTTTGCGCCCCTGACGGCGAGATTCTGCGGATCAAAAACCGTGCCCGAAAGCGTCGCGGTATTGACTTGGGCGGACACCGTCGCTCCTCCGCCCAGGACCAACAAAACAAGCAACACGGCTTCGCACATCAACCGCCAACCCGCCAAAGCACACACCACTTGCCTCGATTGCATGAGTCTTCCTCCTGTTGCACCTGAATTGCCGCTACCGCTAGCGCTGGCGGGCCCCGCCGGGCTGCACACCTGAAACAATTGAATACAGGGCTTTTACTGCAATGGAGCCCGGCTTTCAACTGAAAACTTCTCTGCGCTTGTCTTTGAGTCAACTCTCCGGCTACCAACCAGAGCATGGTGGCAAGCGGGCCCGTCTGGCAAGCGACAAGACGAGCAACGCAGAAAACTGGGGGGAGTGTCGCTTCTTGTCGCCACTCACGCGGCTTGGCGCATGCCGGGTCGGCGATTCGAGGGCTAGAGTTGCAGGTGGCGCTGGACGAACTTGCGGAGACGTTCGCGGTCTTCGTCACGCATGTGGACGAATTCCACGCCGGTGCCTTCCTGGCCGATATTGCGAACCACGGCGGTGAAAGTGATTTTGCGAAGGCCGGCGCGCACTTCGAGCTTGATGGAGTCGCCCACGGTAAGTTTTTGCGGAGACTCGAGGTAAGCGCCTCCTAGGCTGATGGTCTTGACGCGGGCGAGACCGGCGGGCATTCCTTCAATTTGCGCGCGTAGCGGCGACTCCAGGGGCACACGGACATATCGGCGCGGAACGAGGTACCCGGAGCTCGCTTGGGTCGGGGCACCAAAAGCGGCGGCAGCTTGCTTGAACGAAGGCCGATTCTCGATGAGGGCAAGCGCGTCCTCGGCCGCCGCGCGCAGGCCGGCGGGCTCGCGATAAGCTAGGCCTTCGCGCTTTTCCACGAGCGTGCGCAGGAGTTCGGCGGCATCCGACGAACGCATCCGACCGAGGGCCTCGATGGCCTTGATGCGGACAAACTGATCGCGCAAAACTTCGTGTTCCCCGGCGGCGATTTCCAAAAGTTGCGGGACGGCGGTGTCTTCCTTGGCCAATCCGATTTGGTCGATCATCATCGGCACAACCATCGCATGCGCCTCCGCAAGAATCGCGGAGAAAACGAAAGCAACGCTTTGCGCCGAGGCGGAATTCGAGGGCCGCGAGAGCTCGCTTACCGCCAGATCCTGAAGATTCCATTCCCAGCTCCCAATGGCCCGGGCGAGACCGCGGAGCAAACGCTCCGGGTCGCAGGCCGCCAGGAGCTTGATGGCCGCGGTCACGCGCTGGCGCCGGGCCTCGTATAGCCGGGTTTCGAGAACGTTGAGGACGGGCACGCCGATGGTGCGCAGGAGGCGGGTCATCGCCTGCAGCATTTCTGCACCTCGGGGTTCGGTCAAAAGCAGCGTCAAGCGGTCGAGCAAACGTTCCGGATCGCGCTGCAAGAGCCGGGGCAGAACCGGATCGAGCGGCCGTTTGGCAAGCGAAGCGTCCACCAGCAAGAACCACCGGTCTTGCGCAACCAGGCGGTTTGCAAGAGCCGCCATATGGTCGTGTTCTTTGTCGCGCGGGGAGCGCTCGAGACCCGTGAGGATCAATTCGAATCCGGCAAAGTCGGCACGATTCACGGCGATGCGCCCGAGAGCTTCCACCAAGGCGGCGAGCAGCGCTGCCGTCTCCGGAGCCGTTTCCTCCTGGAGAGCTTTCATGGCCGAGCGGCTGAGCTCCTCCGGCAATTGGTTCGGCCACAGGGATTCGAGGATCGGAACAAGCTCTTTGAGACCGGCCGCCACCGAACGCCTTGCCGAAGCATCGGGAAGGTCCAGACGACGCAGATAATTCAGCACCATGCTTCGCGCTTCGCGCCGAGGAGCGTCCGCGCCGGTTTCGACGAGTTGGCCAAGCGTTTGCCGCAAAGCCGCGATGGGAACGCACCAGACGTCCGGTCCGCGCACCACCGCTGATTTTTCCCGCGCCGGCAGTTCCAGCCAGAACCGGTCGATCACCTGGTCGCAATGCGTGTCGCTCGCCCAGGTGACCGCCAGCGAGGAAAGGTGCTGCGAGGCATGAGGACCCGTGTAGGCTCCGGATTCCACTAAGACTTCAGCAAAGCGCTGGAATGCCGGACGGACTCCCGGAGAATGCAGCGAGCCGCCGGCGAACTCGGCGCTAAGAAATTCCAGAATGATGTTTTCCGACAGCCGCAGCAGGTAGGGAAGAGGCTGCTCGCCGTCGCGCGGAGCATATTGCGAGACGGAGTGGAGCAGCATGCTCACGCTCTCGCGGCTGGCTTCCTCCATGGCACCGTGAATGGCGCGCGCCGCTTCTTCGGGAGCAAGGCCGCGCGCGGTCTCGAGCGGCGGTGTAAGACGCGCCAACAACCGCAGCGTGGCCATCAGGTCGTCCGAGTCCGGCGCTTTGATCGGCGTTTCCGGGGTTTCCCGGGGAGTATGGCCGCCGTAGGCGACCAGGGCACCAATCAGGCTTGCCAGCACCGTGTCCACTCTGCGGTCGGTTTGCGTATTGACCGAAATGCCTTCCACACGATTCTCCAGGAGGCGGGTGGGCCACCAAGCATTTCCGGAAGCGCCTGCGGGCTCTTCTGATTTCAGTAATGACTCTCTCATCAATCGCGCCAGCGTGTCCAGTTCGCCCACATGGAACTTCCTCGCGAAAGCCAGGGACCAGATGCCCACGCGCTGCAAATCCGCGGCCAGCGCCTGCATTTCTCCGCGCGCGTCCGGCAGGTGCCGCTCACTGACCCGCGGCGCAACAATTCCGCCGCGCTCGATTCGAATCTCGAGCCCTTCAAGTGATTCCGCGACGGGCCGCAGGGAATCGTAGGCGCTATCCAGGCTGTCGAGCCGGCTGGGGTGATTCTTTTCATAGAGGCGTTCGGAGCGCAGAAGTAGGTGGAAGTCGCGAAGCGCGCGATAAACCTCGCTGGGTCGGTGATCTGTGTTTGCGGATAGCCAGTGGGAGACGGCCGTCGCGCCGCCCGCCGCCTTCGGTGCCGCATCGATCGGCGCGTTCGACAGCGTCCCGCGCTCACGGTCATGGGTTGGCAAGGTGGCTCGAAGAGCCAAAGATTTCTCCACAATTCCTTCGCAGTCCGGGCTTTGTCCTCACAATCAAACAAAGCCTGCCCCATCGTCAAGCAACTGTCGATCCTAAAGGAAGCTGATCTAAGTTCTGTAGAATGAGTGAGAAAGGTGGAACGTTCCAGGGCGCGTAAGGGGGCCGATGTAACAAATTGTTACGCTTTAGGTAGCCAGGCCTTTTTGCTGAGAAAAACTGCGTCTTTGCCGAGCCGTGCAAAGGGCCATTGCCGCCTATTTTTCCCGCAGCGTCTGGTTGATGGGCACCGTGCCCCCTTCGCTCGCTTCGACGGTCCGCTTTGCGAGCTGGTACC
>Ga0307475_10001308_pt1 | contig 14816 bp, 12 predicted proteins | sample atmos_gasesECM1C_FD_203317 | JGI IMG/M metagenome (GOLD analysis project Ga0307475, IMG submission 203317) | Hardwood forest soil microbial communities from Morgan-Monroe State Forest, Indiana, United States - atmos_gasesECM1C_515 | ecosystem: Environmental > Terrestrial > Soil > Temperate... | reverse complement strand
CGTTGTTACCACCGGTCCAGATAACGTTGATTTTCACGTGACCAGACAGATTCCACACCAGGTAGACACCGTTACTGAAGCTGGACAGAGTCCGCGTGTCCAGCACCGCATTGCTGTTGGCATCCACAACCTGAATGGTTTCCGCTCTTGCCGTGGTGTCCCAATCCACGGCGTAGAGCGCGAACCGGTGGAGCTTGCCGTCGCTCAGATTCACGTCAAAGCTGAAGGTGCCGCTGAGGTACCACGTCGCGGCAATTCTGCCCGTACCGCTCCCGGTCTGCAGCGCCCGAGGATCGGTGGTGCTGCCGGCCCAGGTGTAGTTGCCCTGATTCTGAACGGCAAAGGAAACATAACTGGGGATACTTTGCGAGTCGTTGGCCACGGAATATCCATCCGTTCCGTAGACGCCATGCCAACTGCCCTGCGTGCTGGTATCGGCAGCTACGAAGGTGGCAACTGCCGGGAGTATGATCGCAGCAATCGTCGTCGAGTCGCTGGCGACGGCGTTTGCCGAGCCACCGCCGGATACGCTGACCTGGTTTACCTGTGGCGAAGTAGCGTTGGAGGCCACATTCACCGTCACAGTGATCGGAGGAAAGCTCGCTCCTGCGATCAAAGCGTCGCTGCGTGTACAACCATTGGCCGAACACGTCCATCCGGTGCCGGCCATAGAAACCAAGGTCAAGCCGGAGGGGACCGTCTCAGTCACCGTCACCGTCCCGTTAGTGGGCACCGCATTTACCCTGTTCGAGACTGTCACGGAATACGTCACATTCTGCTGGCCTTGCGTGAAAGAGCCGGTGTGCGTCTTCGTAATGCTGAGTACAGGTTGTTTCGATGGCGTCGGCCAGTTGCTGACCAGGTTGGCGGCGTTGACACTGCCGATGCCGGTGGCGAAATCCCAGCCGACGTTGGTCCCGTAGGCGGCGCCGAAGGAAGTGTTGGACGTCGAAAGCACGCCCACCGATCCTCCCCCGAGGTAGCAGTTGGGCCCAACGCAATCAACGTCCATATCGCCAAAAGTCACGTCGTAGAAAATGCAGGTGCTCACGGCGTTGCCGTTGCTCGAGTTGCAAGAACTGCTGCCGCTTGAACCGTACTCCGCTGCGGCGAGCTGATAGTAAGCAGGAGCGGGATTTCCCTGCGGCCCACCGGCCTTCTGATTGATCAGCGCCTGAATGCCAGCCATGATCGGCGACGCAAAAGAAGTTCCGCCCGCGCCAGACCACGCGCTCGGATCGCTGCCACAGGCAGCCCCGCCGTTCGCGGTATCCGACCAGCAAAACACGTAGTAGTGACTCCACAACCCGTCCGCCGCGAACAGCGACACGTCCGGAATGTCGCGCACTCCATCATTCGGATTTCCGAACACCGACTGCCACGAAGGCTTCGGCCATCCGGCACAGGAACCGCTCACAACGCCGGCAGTGGACGGTGTACCACTGGCACACTGACTGGGCCCCCCACCACCTGCCACCGTGCTCAGAACGAAGGAACCCAGCGTAGGGTCGTTACACAGACTCGTTGGGCCATACGTTGGGCTGAATCCCTCATAGGTTGAGAACAGGAACCCGGCGCACGAGTCGTTCCACGGAGTCTCCGGAATGTAAGAAATCGCGGAACCGAACGCCGACGTGTTGCTGGAGTTCCAATAGGTAGCGTTCGCGCCAGAGTAGGTGTCGCTGAAATCCGTGCCGCCCACCGCAACGTTATTCGGAGTCGAAGCAAATGCGTTGACGCCGATTCCGTGCGTAGCTTCCGCCACGCTATTGTCGCAGCCTGCCGCGCCGCTATCACCCGCAGCGACAAAAACCGAGACGCCCTCCGCGACCGCCTGCTGATAGGCGGAGTTGTACGCGGCGTTGCCCGTCGCGCCATTCTCCGTTTCGCACTGCCCGTAGCTGATGCTCATGATCGACGGCGGCGGAGTGCTGGCGTTGATCAAGTTTTGGATGGCGATCAGTCCGCCGAACGTGGTGCCAGTATCCGCGCACGCCGCCATCTCAATCGCCGCGCTTGGCGCCGCCGCACTGGCCCATTCCGCATCGAGAATGGCTTCCGCGTCGTTTAGCGGGACCACACCCGGAGCGCCGCAGTTATTGGCCTGCGGAGCAGGCGCCGCCGGGTGCACTTGCCTGAACGAACCGGAACCATACCCAGAGAGCCCGAAAGTCTCGCGGAACATATTCCAGTCCGAAGCCTTGAAGACGTCGGTGTCCTCAATCAGCACGATCGTTTGGCCCTGCCCGGAAACACCCGCTGTAAATAGCGGGTTTAGGTTGTAAATGGTCGCTAGGTCCGCAGGCACGACCGCGTACGTACTGCCGCCGAAGCCATCCGGAAACGTGAACTGTCTTCGTTCTTTACGCATCCTGTACAACGCGTGCGGCCGGAAGTCGTGCAAAGAAACCACGCCGGCAATCACCGGAGCCAGAGCGGCGGGAATTCGTGGATCGTTGATGTTGCCAATGTGCCTTTCGCCTCTCACTTCGAACTGATGGATTTCCGTCTCGAAAACCTTTTTCACTTGCCCTGCGTTGCCCGAAAAATCAATTACCATGCCGCTGGGATACACCACGTTGACGCGGAATTCATGTGATTCCAGCCAGTGAGTGACGGCGTCAAGGTCCGCCTTAGCCACGCCGAATCGTTCGCCGAATTCCTGCGCGCTCAGCCAGCGATGATAGTTGGGCGACCCTATGGTCTGCAGCTCGTCCAGATACGCCTGCAGCGCGGCTTCTTGCTCGGCGGAGCGTTTCAGTTGCAGCAACATGTGCTTCATGCCGAAGGCGTGCTCCACGGGGCCGCGATCGTGCTCCGGCCCCGCGTCAGGATGCGTGTTGCCAGGGAGTCCTACGCGATCTGTTTCATCGACACCTTGGATAATTCTGGATCGGGCGTGTGCGCCGGATTCCACTTGCGCTCGCACGGGCGGCGCGGACATTAGGCCGGCGAGGACAACTACCGAGAAGAACCCTAATTTGCTGGGCATGGTTCTCCCTTTCTCTTAAACGTTCTCTCAAACGAAAATTTGTCCCAGGCACCTCTCGAGACGAAGGACTCCGCGCGGCCAAGCGCACCAGCGCGAACGAATAGTCGGAATGGCCGACGACCGGGTCCTGTCCCCATACGCGAGGGCTCCTAAACGGGACGGGACGGGTCCCAGCTCAAAACCAAGGGAAATTGGGCCTACACTTGTTCACATTAAATAGCCGAATCAGGATCTGAAAACAACGGTCCGAAGGGACAGTTTTCGTCCAGCGGTCCGCGCGGATTCGCGCCCTACCCTAAAGACACGTTTAGGAAGTAGGAGCTTTAGCTCCCACGTAAGCCACCGCCGTTGTAGGGGCGTCGCTTCAGCGCGCCCAGGCCAAAGGCCGCATTACCTTTAGAATGAACACTTATGCAAAACCGGGGGAGGGTGGTACCCAACACTTCCGCGCCTGCTTACAAAGGAAAAGGCCCCGCCTTGCGACGGGGCCTCGGCCATGAGTCGGAACGGCTTACTTCCCGAAGTGGTAGACCAACCCGCTCTGGATGCGCAGGTTGTTCTGCTTCGCGCCGCTGAAATGCGTGTACAGATACTCGAACTGGATCGCCCGGAACGCCAGGTGCGGCGTCAACCTGAAATCCGCGCCGCCGCCGAACGTCATGGCGTACGAGTTCGCCGACGCCGACGGGAAACCCGTGGCGCTGGCCGTGTCCCTTGCCCCGCCGAACAGCACTTGCGCGTACGGAGTCAGGCGGCCGTAGTTGCGGTACGAAAACCGCGGCCCGAACAGGTAGTTGATGGAATGAGCCGAAGCGCCCGTCGGCAAGCCGGTGACTTTGCAGCCGCCGACGTCGCCGACAAGCCCGAGCCAATGATTCATATTGATGGCGAACGTGCCCCCGGCGCCTTGGCAGCCGACGGCCGGTGCACCCCCGCCCGGATAGCTGCGGATGTACTGATATTGTCCCGAAACTTCCATCCCGCGGCCTTCCTGGGCCTGAGCAACGCTGCTCGCGAGCAAAGCGAACCCCAACATAATGAGCAATTTACGCATTCTTCCCTCCATAAGGACATCCCCTCCGCAGGGGTAGTACTATTACCATAATCTCGAACCTCTGGACGAGCCGCAAGCTTCCATCTTCCTGGTGTTGCGCGAGGGTAAACAGGGAGCGAGCCGCCACCTACAGAAATCACCTGCGCTCAAACGCAGGCAAACTATGGCTTGCCGAAAGGCTGCGACAACGGAGAATCCGGTTCGCGTCCACCCGCTTTCAGCCGAGGCGGAATCCGCCGGAGCATACGAGAAGGGTCCGTCGGGGCGGCGGGAGGACGCCGGGGGGAATCCGGTGGTTGAGGAGCGTCATGGCGGCAAATTTCTGGGGACAGGCCAAAAAAATTTTGCGAGGCAAGTACTCTTGTACTGTATTCGATTGCGCAAATGTGGTACCTTCATCCCATTGTCAGACGTTCGAGGAGAATCCAGAATAGCCGGTGTGTGGACCCTGTTTGTTTTAGTTTTCTCTTCGGTTTCATCGGTTCACTTCAGCATTCTGTTCAGACGCGCAGTTGCCTTCACGGCAATCGATTGCGGGTAATGCGAAACGAATGATTACGGCCGAGCGCGCTTCGGCGGCCGCGTGAGGTAACTAGTCCCTATGGCAATACTTCATTTTCGATGCAAAGAACGGCGCCGCACCGTGCGGGTGATGCTGGCCGTGCCGTTGCGCGTGAGCGGAAAAACGGAAATCGGCGAGAGATTTTCGGTGAAGGCGATGTCGCATTCGGTGAGCCTGCACGGCGCATCGGTGGAATTGGAACAGGGCGTGGTGCTGGGCGAAGTTCTTCAGCTCGAAAACGAAATCACCAGGGAAAAAGTAGAAGGCAAAGTGGTGTCGATTCGCCGCGGGCGCGACGGCAAGCGCTACGTCGCGATCGAGTTCAGCGAACGCGAGCCGAATTTCTGGCACATGGCGTTCCCCATCCCGGGGGCCAGGCCCATGCGTCGGCCGATTACCTCCAAAGTTTCCTCGCTGTAATTCGCGAGCATTTTTGTTGTGCGCCATTCGCGAAAGCCACCCGCCGACAATCCTCGCAAAACACCCGCGAAAAAGCAAGCAAGCCTGGCTGGAAAAAATTCGGGGCACTCGGCTGGAAAACCCCTGCAAAAAATTGGACTGATTTCAGACACGCATGGGTTGCTGCGAGAAGAAGCGGTGGACGCGTTGCGCGGCTCGGATTTGATTATTCACGCGGGCGACGTGGGCGATCCGAAAATACTGGAGGCGCTGCGGCAGATTGCTCCGGTGGTGGCGGTGCGCGGAAATGTGGACACGGAGGAGTGGGCGAAGTCATTGCCGGAAACTGCGGTGGCAGAGGCGGGAGCGGTACATATTTATGTGCTGCACGATTCGAACGCGCTGGATCTGGACGCGAAGGCGGCAGGATTTCACATTGTGGTGAGCGGGCATTCGCACAAACCCGGTCACAGCGAGCGAAATGGAGTGGTATACATCAATCCGGGGAGCGCGGGGCCGCGGCGATTCCGCTTGCCGATTACGGTGGCGCGGCTGGATTTGGGAGCGACGCGGTGGCGCGTGGAGTTTGTTGACTTGGAGCAGGGTGTGGAGTGAAATGAGGGCGCGGCGTTCGGGCGATTTTGGTTGCTTCAAATCAGACGAAAACCATGACGGAGTGCGACGATGAAAAAGAAGAACAAGAAGAGCGGCAAGAAGAAGGCAGCGAGCAAGAGCCGAGTTTCGGCGAAAGCAAAATTAAGCGCGAAGAGCGGGAAGAAAAAAGCAGCGGCGAAGCGCAGAGCGGCGCCGAAAAAACGAGTGGGCCGTTCGCGGCAAGCGGCAATGGGCAGCCAGAATGTGGAGACTGTGCAGATGAAGCCACGGGCGCTGCGGGCACGAGCGGGCGCGGGTGGGGGCGATTTCGGAGGCGTGTCCACGGTGGAGAGTGTGGACTCCGAGAGTGCCGACGAATTGCTCGAAGAAGGGCAAGCCTTCGAAGCCGGAATTGTGAGCGGCGTGGAAGATGCTCCGGATGCGGATCAGGGTCCGGTTAAGACACGCGAAGTGCCGGAGGATGATGTGCCGGAAGAATACCAGGACAAGGACCGACCGTAGCGGACCTGATCAGAATTCCGGCAACCGGTTTAGCATGACCAAACCCAGATGGCCCTGAGTTCGCCGCACGTTTGCAATCTCGCGAAACAGGGAGATGTTTAAACTGTTTTTGGACTAAGTCAGTCGAATAAAACCGGTTACTCTTGTTCGCGTATTTTCGCTAGCGCGACACATTTGAGGGGCTATTTTCCAGAACATGTCGAATCGCCTTACTAAGACTCGTCGCGGTATATGGTTTCTGAAGAACGGACGCACCCTTGGCAACTAAGGAAGTCAGAGATGCGGCCTCTGCTGTGTATCCGGTCGCAAAGACAACAGCGAGGCCGGGTCGAATCGTACACATTTCCGCGTAAGCGTCAGGGCCGCTCATTCCCGGCATTACGACGTCCACAACAACCACATCGACTCGAGGCGCATTGCTTTTGAAAAGAGCGACCGCTTCGCTGCCATTGGTCGCCAGGATTACATGGTACCCGAGCGCCTCCAGGGTCTCTTGACCCAACTCACGAAGGCCCTCGTGATCTTCGGCCAACAAAACGGTCTCCGTCCCCTTCTGGGGTCGCTCGAGGCCTTCGCTTCTGAGCGGTTCTGCGACGCCGTTGTCGCTCGGGAGATAGACTCGAAATGTTGTCCCTTTTCCAGGTTCACTGTAGACGTTGATAAAGCCGCCGTGTTGCTTGACGATCCCGAATACCGTTGCCAAGCCAAGGCCTGTACCCTTGCCAACTTCCTTTGTCGTGAAAAAGGGTTCGAAGATGCGTTCGATCGTTGCAGGATCCATCCCAATGCCCGTGTCGGACACCGAGAGCAAAACGTAGCTGCCTGGCCGTACGTACGTGTGAAGGCGGCAATACTCTTCCTCGAAATCCGCGTTTTGAGTCTCGATGATGAGCCGCCCGCCTTTGGGCATCGCATCTCGGGCGTTCAAACAGAGATTCATCAGCACCTGATCGATCTGAACGGGGTCCGCAACCGTGACGCGAAGATTCGGCGCGGGAACAAGACGAACCTCAACGTCTGCTCCTATTACTTTTCGCAGCAGACTGGTTCCTTCCTCGATCAACCCGTTCAGATCAATCCTCCGCGGCTGCAGGACTTGTTGCCGTGCAAACGCGAGAAGCTGGGACGTCAGCCCAGCGGTGCGTTGTGCTTGGGCGCAAATCTTTTGGAGACGTTCCTGGAGACGCGTGCCTGGTTGCGCCTCTTGAAGGGCCAGATCCGCCCACCCCATGATTGCTCCGATCGCGTTATTAAAGTCATGTGCGATGCCACCCGCCAGCCGTCCGATAGCTTCGAACTTCTGTAGCTGTTGCACCTGACGTTCCAAGCGCTTGCGCTCCAGACGCTCTTCCAGTTCTCGGAGCTCACGCTGAACAGCGGGAACCAGCCGCTTCAAATTGGTCTTCATGACGTAGTCTTGTGCGCCGTCTTTCAGTGCGGCAACCGCGGCTTCCTCACCCATTGTTCCCGAAACAAAAATGAACGGCACCTCGGATTCCGTTTGCCTCAACAGCGTTAAAGCGGCGGCCCCGGAGAAATGGGGCATCGAATGATCGGAGACAACTATGTCCCATTTTTCTTTATTCAATGCGGAGCTCATAGCGGCGGGAGTATCCACGCGCTCGTGAGTCACGTCGTAGCCACCACGTCGTAGCTCGCGGACAAGCAGAGCGGTGTCGTCTTCCGAATCCTCAATCATCAACACGCGAAGGGGAACACTCATCTATGATCTCCGGGACGGGGGAGGCTCGTTGAGAATCAGCCAGTACAAGCCGAGCTGGCGAGCGGCGTCGATGAATTGACTGAAATCAACTGGTTTGCGGACGTAACTGTTCGCGCCCAAACCGTAGCCGTCGATTCGGTCCTGCTCTTCGTTCGAAGAAGTTAGGATCACAACAGGGAGGAGCTTGGTGCGCTTATCCGCACGCACGCGCCGCAACACCTCCAAACCCTCCACCTTCGGAAGTTTCAGATCCAACAACACCACTTGCGGCAGAACGTCTGTGTTCCGGCCAGTATAGTTGCCAGTACCAAAGAGATAGTCCAGTGCTTCCGCGCCATCATGCGCGATGACCACTTCGTTCTTGATGTTGTTCTTTTTCAAAGCCCGCAGCGTGAGCGCTTCATCGTCCGGATTGTCTTCGACCAATAAAATCGCCTTGTCCATGATTTCGATCCCTCCACGAATTGATTGCGTCATAGGTTAAAGTAAAACGTCGCGCCTTTTTCGACGGCTCCTTCCGCCCAAATCTGCCCGCCGTGCCGGTGAATAATCCTCTGCACGGTTGCCAAGCCGATCCCGGTACCGGGAAATTCCGTCGCCCCATGAAGTCGCTGGAAGGCGCCGAACAGCCGATTGGCGTAGGCAGGGTCGAATCCGGCGCCGTTGTCGCGAACGAAGTAGGCCGAGTTCCCATTCTGGCGGGTCTTGCCGAACTCGATGCAAGCGGAACTCCTTTTCGACGTGAACTTGCAAGCATTTCCCAGCAGGTTCTCGAGCACGACCCGAACCAGACGAGGGTCCGCTGTCGCCTCGAGGCGATCTTCGATCTGGAAGTCTATCTGCCGCTCCGGCTGCGCCTCCTGGAGGCCTTCGGCAACTGAACGGGCAAGGCTGCTGAGGTTGACTGTCTCCTTACGAATCTCGGCCCGCGTCATACGGGAGAGATTCAGGAGGTCGTCAATCAACATGCCCATCCGCTGGGTTGCGGCTCGAATGCGCTGAAGGTGATTCTTTCCTTCCTCGTCGAGCCGATCGGCATAATCCTCGAGCAGAGCCATGCTGAAGCCGTCGATGCTGCGAAGCGGCGCGCGCAAATCGTGCGAGACAGAATAGGAGAATGCTTCCAACTCTTTGTTTGCAGCAGCGAGCTGCGCAGTGCGTTCCTCAACTCGCTGCTCCAACTCATCGTGAGCCTGTTGCAAAGCCCCATCGCGCTCCTGAATCTGCCCCAGCATCTCGTTGAACGCTCCGATCAGGATGTCGGGTTCATCCCGTTTACCGGTTGGAGTTGCGCGCAGTGCATAGTTTTTCTCGCGGGAAACAATTCGCGCAATCTCGGCTAAATGGACGATGGGTACAGCAACGGCTCGCTGAAATATCGATGCGACTAGGAGCGCGGCAATGAGAGACGCCGACAATACGATCATGGCTATTCCCGCATACCGCTTCAGGCGATGAGTCATTTCCTGTAAATCGGAACGGATGTAGACCGTGCCCGTCGGCTTGCCCTCAAACACAATCGTGCGGACCAAGACGAGCTGCCCGTTTTTGAACCAATGGGCCTCGATTTGAGTCGCGGGAATCTTCGGGACAGTTAGGCTTTGGCCATGGGCATCACGCCAATACGTCGCGAAGGGCCGTCCGTCGAGCGTGTAAATTCCAGCTGATATCACGTTGGGAGCAGCCTTCAACGCCGACAACGTGTTCTCCGCTGCTTGCGGATCATTGAATAGCAGCGGTGAGACGCTATTGGACCCAGCCATTTGAGCCTGGATGGAGAGGTTGTACACCATGGCCTGTCGAAAACTAACAAGATCGTAGGCAACAAATGCCGCACACGCGATACACAAGGCCGCGCCACTGACCAGCATGTTCATCCTGGTCAGCTTCTTGGTAATCGAGTAGTCCGTAACCCTGGGCATCGTCTGTCAATCTCCAGCCTGAGAACTCCTTCTCACGCTGACCGCTACTTTGAGCAGCTGAGAACTTAGGGTCAGGCCGGCGTGCTCAGCAATCGTGAGGTTGACTTCGAAACGCACTCTGTTCGCTTCCGTAACGAACTGGATCATGCCTCCGCGCCGCGTGAACTGGGAGATGTCACTCACCGTCAAGACGCTTGTCTTGTCGAGCGTCGCCAGAATCTCTTTGAGCCGACTCTCCTCTGACGAGCTGATGAACAGGATGCGGCAACTCGCGGCGTCCTGCAGTTTCGTGATGCGCGCAACCACTACCTTCTTGCCGTTGATGCTCTCACCCGCGATGGTCGCATCGAAAGTCGCGCCGAAAGGATCCCCGCCGAGCACGCAAATGCTGAAGTACTCGCTGGCAGCGTTAACTTTAGCGGGCCATTCAACGAATCTGCCAAAGTTATACAGGTAGGCCGCCTTAACCTCATACTCAGTTGGGTTTGATTTTTGAGCATTCACGCATGAGGCGCCGACAAGCAGCCAGGCGACCGCCAACGCCATGAATTTCGACAAGCAGCATGAACGGCCACCGGTCACGCACCATGGCCGGGCGTATGGGAATACATCAGTTATACAGATGCGCTTCCCTCTTATCTTTGCCATGATTGCCAGGTTAGCTTGATGTAAGCACTTCGCTCGATCCCGACAAGAGGACCGGGGTCACCCCCGAACTCCGCGTGATGAGGTTGAAACAAGTTCTGCCCCACGACTGACACGTCTAGAGAACGAGTGGCATGCCAGCTGAATCGCACATCGGCGGTTATGTAAGCTCGCATGAGTTGGGCAGGGAGGGAGCTCACGTAACGAAGCGTCTGGTCGAATTCCAGCTTCCTGGGTAAATCAAGAGAAGATTGGATGGCGATTTGGTGTTGAGGGCTTGACCCCTGGGTTGAATTTGCGGTCGAAGCGTCCAGGCTGCTTGCCTTTTTGTTTAAGTCCATGTGCAGGTAGGAATACGAGCCTCTTAGCCGCCAGGTGCGTGTTGGCGTCCAATCGGGCGCGATCTCGAATCCAGCCGTGTTGCCTAGCAGCCCATTCCGGAAAAAAAACGGGATAACGGCGTGGGGCGGGGCCGGTGAGCTTTCAGTGAACGGCGCACCAGGTTCGATAGTCAGGAGATGGTCATAGTTGTTGTAGAAGGCGGCGATGTCTACGTAGAACTTGGGCCCCGCTAGGCTCCGGTATCCGGCTTCGTAGCCAATCAAGCTTTCAGAGGAAAACTTTCGGTCACCGACGACCCGGAGAAACGTCAAGGGAGTCGGTGCCAACAATGCGGTGAGCTGGAGGTCTTCTTCGACGCGAGAGGGCGTGCGCACGGCGCGAGTGACGGCTGCCCACACGGTTTGCCGTGAACTGGGCGTCCACAAGAGTCGTGCAGTCGGCTGGATCTCGAAGCCGCTGTAGTTGTTATGTAGGAATTTAGACCCGATGGTTAGTGAAAGCTGGTCTCCAACGATAGGGATCTCGTCCTGGATAAATGCGTTGTAGAGCTTCTCCGTATAGTGATTCGGCGTGAACACAACGGTGTTCACAACATCGGAAACATTGCCCGAACTCAGACGCGCCCCGAGGCCCCATAGGAAGTCCTGCCTGCCCGGTAGAGTCAGGTGGTGGATGAAATCGATGTCAAACGTATCTCGAGACTCGTCAAAGTTGGCCTGTTTCCGGTTCGTCCGGTCGTAATAAGTTTGCAACTGAACGCTGGACCCCGAACCCAAGTCGCGCTCCCAACGACCGAGCAAATTACCTCCCGAAAGCTCGGCATTCTGTTCCACGTTGGTCATAAACGGTGGAGAGTAACTCGTGATCCCCACGCGTTGTCCGGCATCGCCGGAGTAGATGTCGCCTTGAAGCGTTAGCCGGTCGCGATTGTGTACATCCCAATCTGTCCTGAAGCCGGTCTGACCCATGCGCCAGTCGTCGAATTGTTTCTGATCGGGATGAAACTCAGGGCCCCGCGTGAAAGCCTTCCCGTATATGCGGTAGTTAAAACCTTTGCTGTTGCCAGTGCCGTAGCGGAAATTGACAAAACCTTGATCGATATTTCCTCCGCCGGTGGATACGAGTGTTCCATGGGTCTCTTGAGCCCTTTTGGTGATGATATTGATCACCGCGTTGACGGCGTTCGCTCCCCAGATCGTACCGCCGGGGCCTCGGATGACTTCGATCCGTTCGATATCCTCAAGTAGTGTGTCCTGGACCTGCCAATAAACGCCGGCGAACAGAGGCGTATAAACGCTCCGGCCGTCGATAAGCACGAGTACTGATCGGGAGAGTGTGCTCTCGAATCCACGCACACCGAGGGCCCACGTATTGGAGTCAACCCGTGCAACTTCAACACCAGGCGCCAAACGAAGGGCCTCCGGAATGCTTGTGGCCCCGGAACGACGGATGTCCTCCTGGGTGATAACGTAGATCGCTGTCGGAGTTCGAGTGGCTTTCACAGGCACTTTAGACGCTGTGGTAACCTCGATTTGGCCAAGGTCTTCCAGGCTCAGGTGTTTGAGGGGCGCGTTCATCTGTTGCTCGTTCTCCGGAGGATTGGCATAAATCCTGGCCGGAAATACAACGAACAGCACGAAAAGAACCAAAGCAGCGTCGCGCCGAATATGTCTTGCCGCAAGCAATGTATTTGCATTGGCGCTAAATTCACTTGTACCGCGCTCGACATAAGCAACAGGGCATGAACACCTGTTCATGAGCAGCCTCCGCCTCACGTTTTTGTGAGGAGACTTTTTCCAGGAATGATCGGACTTCGACGAATTACTCAAGCGGTCACGGGAGAAGGGAGGCACGGGCCGCGACCATCTCTAAAAAGAGTACACCTATGGTTATGGCTGCTACGACGAGGTTTTTAGGATGTGTATAGGTTCAGTAACTACCGTTGTATGTTTTGCCCTACGCGGTATATAGAGGCCGTGCCCGGACTGATGTACCAGCTCGGTGCCTTCGAGGAACAAGAGATCGTCAAGAAGTCTCTGTGCCGCCCGCCTTTACCCTTAGCCGAGTGGCTTCAACCAACGCTCATCGGGACATCAAGACCGGGACGCCGGCCTCGCGCAGGACCGTCCGTGTGACGCCACCAAACATCCACTCGCTTAGCTGGGATTGGCCATAGGCGCCCATGACGACGAGATCGGCGTGGAAAGCAGCAGCCTGCGACAACAGAAGGCGGCCCACGTCTTCTCCGCCGGACGACAAGCGGCGTACCTCCACCTGCGCGCCGTGACGGGCCAAGTGGCGTGCGATGTCCGCCCCCGGCTCCGGGCCGTGACCCGGGTGGCGCTCATGGTCGACGACCAAGACTTGGACGGCCTCGGCCTTCACCAGCAACGGCCGGGCGTCGGCGGCGGCCCGAATGGCCTCGCGCCTGGCGTTCCACGCCACAAGGATGCGGCGGACCCGGGATACGGTGCCGCGTGGCGGGAACAGGATGATCGGCCGTCCGGAGCTCAAGACGAGGGACTCCGCAAGGCCTGGAGGGCCGGCCGTCTGGCCCGCAGGCTCCGGGCGGGCAATCACCACCAGGTCCGCGTAGTACGCGTGCACGCCCACCTCGCTGCTCAGGTAGGGCAGCGATCTCCACTCCGACGGGATCCCGTGACGACGGACGATGCCCTCGAACAGGGCCCGGCGGTCCGCCTCGATCCCCTCGAGGCGTGCTTGTTGCACCTCAATCACGCTCTCCATGCCTTTGCCGCGAGCGAACATCTCCGGCGAGGTAGCTGCGGGCTCCGGCTGCATGAATACGGCGGTCAGGTGCGAGCCGTGCTCCTGGGCGAGTACGCCAGCGAACTCCAAGATGCCTGCGGCCTCGGTGCGTCCATCGACAAAGACGACGATTTCCGCGAGCTCAGCGCTGACCTTCTCAGTGCTCGAGGGGGCAGGCTCAGACAGCGAGGACCGCGTCGACTGATCGTTGGCCATGGCTTCTCCTTCTCGTCGGTTGCTACTTCTTTTGTGGCGGAACTCCTGATCTAGCGCCCTCACCTATACTGATGCCGTTAGACTTGGCATCGATACACCTAGTTGGGCTGGTCCTTGTGAGCCGCAGGGCCGGGGAGTAGACTTTTCGCCATCAATTTGTGGGAGGTGGCTATGGCTCGCAATGTGCGCTGCGGGTTGATTCAAGTTCGCTGTGAATGGTCGCCGGAAAAGGTGTCGCTTGGGGAGATCAAAGAAAAAATGATTGCCAAGCACGAACGACTGATCGCCGACGCCGCCAAGAAAAAGGTGCAAATCCTGGGCCTGCAGGAACTTTTCTATGGTCCTTATTTTTGTGCTGAGCAGCAGACGCGCTGGTACGAGCTGACCGAGCGAGTGCCCAGCGGACCTACTATCTCAAGGATGCAGAAACTGGCGAAGAAGCACCAGATGGTTCTGGTCGTGCCCATCTATGAAGTGGAAATGACCGGCGTGTACTACAACACGGCCGCGGTGATCGACGCCGACGGACGCTACCTCGGGAAATATCGGAAGCATCACATTCCGCACTGCCATCCGGGATTCTGGGAGAAATTTTATTTTACGCCGGGGAATGCCGGTTATCCGGTGTTCGAGACGCGCTACGCGCGCGTTGGAGTTTACATCTGCTATGACCGGCATTTCCCAGAGGGTGCGCGCATTTTGGGGCTCAACGGTGCGGAGATTGTCTACAATCCTTCGGCGACGGTCGCCGGGCTTTCTGAATACCTCTGGGAGCTTGAGCAGCCCGCGCATGCGGTGGCGAATGCGTATTTCGTAGCGGCCATAAATCGCGTGGGCACGGAACAGCCGTGGAAAATCGGCGAGTTTTACGGCAAGAGCTATTTCTGCAATCCGCGCGGGAAGATCGTGGCGCAGGCGAGCCGCGACAAGGACGAACTCTTGGTTGCCGAGCTGAACCTGGACGAGATTCAGCAGGTCCGCGATACGTGGCAGTTCTATCGCGACCGCCGGCCGGAGTCTTACGGCGAAATCACGCGCACGCGCGCGGCGGAGAACGCAGCTGCTGCGGACTGACC
>Ga0307475_10001307_pt1 | contig 14824 bp, 13 predicted proteins | sample atmos_gasesECM1C_FD_203317 | JGI IMG/M metagenome (GOLD analysis project Ga0307475, IMG submission 203317) | Hardwood forest soil microbial communities from Morgan-Monroe State Forest, Indiana, United States - atmos_gasesECM1C_515 | ecosystem: Environmental > Terrestrial > Soil > Temperate... | reverse complement strand
CGTCGTCACTACGCGCAACGGCCTTGACATCGATCGTTTTCCACAGCATTTTTCCGCAGGCTGCATAGGGGATGCCGCTAAGCGCAAGGAGACGCCGCATGAAATTCGATCTTCAGCCAACGCTGCGCGGAATCCTGCTAGAAGTGCGTCCGCTCAAGGCAGACGACTTCGACCTACTTTTTGCAGCCGCTAGCGATCCCCTGATTTGGGAGCAGCATCCGGACAGCGATCGTTACAAAAAAGAGGTCTTTCACAAGTTCTTCGATGGTGCTATCGAATCGAAGGGCGCTTTCGCCGTGATTGAACGGCAATCCGGCCGGATCATTGGGAGCTCGAGGTACTGGAACCTCAGTCCCGATGGAAGTGAAGTGGAAATTGGCTGGACGTTCCTGGAGAGAGCATTCTGGGGCGGCCCATACAACCGCGAGTTGAAATCGTTGATGCTGAACCATGCCTTTGGGTTCGTCGATCGCGTGGTATTCATCGTCGGGGAAAACAATCTTCGCTCGCAAAAAGCCGTGGAGAGAATCGGCGGCGAATTTCTGAAGGAGGTCGATCGTCCGGGACGTGATGGTGTCGTGCGCCGGAATCTGCTGTATGCGATCACGCGTGACGAGTTCCACAAGACAGCCGACGCAGCGAGAGCTCAATAAGCCAGCAGGATGCGCAGATCGCGGACATTGTTTCCGGTTGGTCCGGTCACAATTGCGTCGCCGAGTCTCTCGAACAATGGAAACGAATCGAAGCTTTCGAGGGCATGCATTGAGTCGAGCCCGATTGCTTTTGCCCGTTCGACAGTAGCGCCATCCGCGACCGCTCCGGCGGCAGGACTGTTGCCGTCGATGCCATCGGTTCCAGCGCTCAACACGGCGATGGATTCACCGGAGATTTGCTGGGCACAGTACAGAGCGAACTGCTGATTGCGTCCGCCGGTTCCTCCAGTAGCTTCGACCTTTACAGTAACTTCGCCCGCAGAGATGATTGCCGCACGCGAGACGCCTTTGCGCAGTTCTCTCAAGTGTTCTAGCAGATACTGGGCAGCGCGTTGGTAAGGCCAATCATCAGGCGTGTTGTCGATCTCGACCGCGAAACCATATTGCGCGAGTAACTTCGCAGCGGCCTGCGCAGCCGACGAGCTGGAGAGAATCGGCCACCAGCGCGAATGCACAAAGGCGGGATCGTCGGCTTTCGGCGTTTCCTCGAGCGCGCGCTCCTCAAAGAGCCTGCGGACGCTTTCGGGAAGCTGCGGCAGCATTCCGTGCGCCTCGGCGATGCGATAACAATCGCTTTCCGTGCTGGAGTCCGGCATGGTGGGACCAGAGGCAAGGGCGTCCAGCGAATTCTCGGGGACATCGCTCACCATGATGCTGACCTGCCGCGCCGGAAATGCCGTTTGCGCCAACCTGCCGCCTTTGATCGCGGAAAGATGTTTGCGAATGGCATTGATTTCGCCAATGGCGGCGCCGGAATGGACGAGCACGCGATAGGTTTCGATCAAATCGACGAGCGAAATCTCTTCGTCTTGTGGAACTTCCACCATCGCCGAAGCGCCCCCGCTGATCAGGTAAATCACCAGCGTGTTCTCGTTCAGTCCCGATACCGACTTCAGGATCGCTCGCGCCGCGCGCATCGATTCCTCGGTGGGCAGGGGATGTCCGCCGAGAAAGTATCGGAATCCAGGTTGCTGCGTGCCTGGAACCTCGGGGCAGACAACGATGCCCTCGAGTGTCGGTCCGGTCTGCGCAATGAGCGATTCGACCATCGTGTTCGCGGCCTTGCCCATCGCGATCACGAGCACGCGCGAATATGCGCTCAGGTCATAGAGATCCTGTTCGACCCTCAACATCCCGCGGGAATATTCCACCTTCTCGCTGAAGACTCGGGGAATGCTGATTTCGCGAATGGTATCGAGGAAGACTTGGCGCGCAAGGTCGCGCATGGTTTCACCATTCATCATTGCATTTTCCGCAACATTATGGAGAACATCCAAGGTGCAGGACATTCAACCGCCGAGGCCATTGGTGACGGCCGATTCGTAGAGACGCAGCACGGCTGCGTCTCTACGGTTATCACCAGGCTCAAGCCCGCTGTTGGGCCCGCAATACGGGAAAGTGTCGTGGCAGCCAATCGGAGATAGCCTGGCGCATAACCGGAAGCTTGCCTTCAAAGAAATGGCCTGCGTCTTCTACCAGCACAAGCTCCTTCGGCTCCGCGGCCAGATCATAAATCTCGCGCAGGTTGGCGACAGGACCGAAGGGATCATGATCGCCGCTGACCATCAGCTTCGGCTTCCCGCATTGGGAAAGATAGGAATAAGTATAGAGGCGCTCCTCGACGGCGAGGGGTGTGCCTAAAGCGATAAGTCCAATCACACGCGCATCGGGACAGCAGGCCTTGAGACCGGTCGCCGCTCCGAATGAAAATCCCGCGAAGATCGTCGGCAGAGAGTGTTTCTGCTGCAGCCAGTCAAGCGCCGCGCGGATATCATCTCGCTCCCCGCGCCCGTTGTCGTGGACACCTTCGCTCAAGCCAGCTCCGCGGAAATTGAAGCGCAATACTGGAAGTCCAAAACCATTCAGGGCCTTGGCAGCGTGATAGACCACCTTATTGTGCATGGTGCCGCCGTGGAGCGGATGGGGATGACAGACCAGAGCAGCATAGGGCGCGTTCGGATCGCCGGCGTTAAGCAAGGCCTCTAAGCGGCCTGCGGGTCCATCGAGGAACAAGGATTGGATTTCGTTAACCATTAGCCGGAGGCCTCATCGGAGAGGCGGGTAAGGGTGGAGCAGGCCGTTCAGGCCAGCATTTGTGGACTTCAAAGAACTTTGGCTTTAGCCTCTGAGATGTTCCACAACTTACTTCGGCATCATCCTCAGCGGCTGAAGCCCTACTTGAGGACCGCCAGCATCTACGCAGGCCTGAACGGCCTGCTCCACCCTCGGTTCGATTTTACGCGACAGGTTCCGATATTCTCTCTGCATGGATCCCATGCGCCTCACGCGCGAACTCATCGACATCGAATCCGTCACGGGGAATGAGGCCACGGTCGGCGATTATCTTCATCGATTTCTTTCCCAACTCGGATATCGCACGGAGAAGATGCCCGTGGAAGGCGCGCGGCACAATGTTTACGCCACTCTCGACGACAAGCCTGACCTGATCTTTTCGACTCACATGGACACGGTTCCACCTTTCATTCCATCGTCGGAAGATGGCGAGAATATTTATGGACGTGGCTCGTGCGATGCCAAGGGCATTATCGCGGCGCAGATTGCCGCCGCCGAGCGCCTGCGCGCCAAGACGTCCCGAATTGGGGTGCTGTTTCTCGTAGGGGAGGAGCGCGACAGTCAGGGCGCGAAAGAGGCCAATCGACATGCGCCCGGCTCCCGATTCCTGATTAACGGCGAGCCCACGGAGAACAAGATCGGGCGCGCTTCCAAAGGCACACTGCGCGTGCAGCTTACCGCCCGTGGACGCATGGCGCACTCGGCATATCCGCATTTGGGAGAATCCGCGATTGAGAAACTGGTAGAGGCGCTGCATTGTCTTTTGAAAATGCCTCTGCCGGACAATCCTGAAATTGGACCCACGACCTTCAACATCGGGTTGATCGAAGGAGGACGCGCGCCGAATGTAATTCCCGACTTCGCGCGCGCGGAGCTGCTGTATCGGCTGGTAGGCGAAACTGCGGAGTTGCGCCGAAACATTCGGGCGACCGTCGAAGGCCTTGCGACGGCAGATTTTGCCCTGGAGATTCCTTACGTGAAACTGCGAACAGTGGATGGCATTCCCGAAATGATTGCCGCGTTCACGACCGACATTCCCGCTCTCACCAATTGGGGCGAGCCGGTGCTGCTCGGCCCGGGGTCGATTCATGTGGCGCATACCGACGGAGAGTTTATCTCGAAACGGGAATTGAATGAGGCGATCGAGCTGTATGTGAGAGTTGCGGAAAGACTGCTGGTGTCCTGAGTTATGCGCGCAGTGGCGCGATTCCCGACATGCTCATTTCAACGCGCATGGAGAGACGCAGCATGTTGCGTCTGTAGTCACGGGGGCTGTTTGGCCACAACGGCAGTTCTGAACGGCTCAACCACCAGAAATCTTCAGAGAATATCGGCGCTCAGAGCGGCGGTGGACACGGCCAGCAGGTTGATCATTGCGCAGCAGGTAACTACGGACGAGAATGGTTCGCAGTGCCGATTGCCGAATTCACGGCGACCGAACGGGAAACGTCGTAATTAAGATCTTGCGATGTAATCTTGTATTCGCCACCGAAACGCAGATGCGCCAGCGCAAGAGTCTCGGTTTGCAGCCACATCCCGGCGACTTCGCCGAATTCAAGAATCAGGTGAACGTCTTTCACCCAGAATGACGGGCTCTTGGCCGGGTCGCCTTCAATGCGCAGGATACGGTAAGAATTCTTATCCACCCATATCGTGGCTTTGAGGAGATCCTTCCGTTCATGCTTTGGCGTGAGTCGCAGCCTGTAGCAGGCATTGCCTTCGAGGTTTTCTTCATCGAGAAAATCGAAGCGATAATTCTGCTCGTTGACCATTACGGTTCTCGCGTCGCGCGCAGCATCCACTTCGTGGTCGAGGATATGACGAACCACTTTCTCGCCCATTCCGCCGGTGCTCTGGTCAATGTCATAGCTCTTTACATTCGGCGGCAGAAAGTTGACTTTAGCCACGACATCGGTGCGCGGGCGTATGGCATCGCCTCCAAAGACTTTGTATTCGCGGGTGACGGAATATGCCTTTACCCTCTCGCGGTTTTCCAATTGTGCTTCGGTGATGCTTCTTACTATCGCTGCCAAATCCGGGCGCTGCGAGGACGCATCTACCTGACCGGAGACTGCCATGGCGCTTTGCAGAAATAGGAATACAAACAGAAGAGTCGCGGTTGATGCTGTTGAAGCAGACCGATAGCAGGGGTCCGACATGAAAAACTCCACGCCTATTTGAGGAGCGAACCCTTGATTAGAAGCAGAAAATGAGTTGTAGGGAGGTCTGGCTACTCTGGAATTTGTGAGTAGCCGATAGGCGATGCTACATTCCTGAGGCCATGCAAAAGGTCCCGCTACTCCTCATCTGCACTCTCTCACTGCTCTCGCCGAGCTTTGCTGCTCCCGGAAGCGCCAAACCAGCGCCAATCGGGGTCAATTCCATGCCCTTTGGAGAGGCAAATGCGGAGACTGACCAGAGTGGAAAGAGAGTTGATGACTTCAACCAGCGCTTCATCGATTCCTGCCGCAGCATGGATAATGCGCGGATGTTAGAACTCTGGGCAGACGACGGAGTGGATTTGCTTCCCGGCATGGAGCCGATGGTGGGCAAAGCAGCTATCTCGCAGTGGCTACGTGGCCTGACGGAGCAGATGAAGGGAGCCAAAGTGCTCCAGTGCGACGTGGATTGGCAAAACATTCAAGTCTCCGGAGACGTAGCCTACGAATGGGGAGTCAATACGCAAACGGTATCCGTTCCCAATCAGACCGAACCATTCAAGAACAAAGGCAAGATCACATTGATTCTTCGCAAGCAGAGCGACGGCAATTGGAAGCTGGTTTTGGAGTCCTGGAATGGCAGCCCGCAGGCCAAGCCGGGCTCATGACTGCAAGCCAGCCTATCTTCGTGCGCACTTTCCTTGCGTTTTGAGAAATCTTTCCTGATACTCCCACTTCTATCCTTATGACACTCTCTAATCGCTTTCGAAGATCCCGCGCCTGGCGACTGGTATCGACGCTTCTGCTTGCGGCTTGTACGGCATCGTCGTCAGCCCAGCAGCCCGTCGTTATCGCATCAGACTATGCTCGCGCGGAAAAGTTCATGACCTACAACGTGACGCCATTGGTGTTCGGCACGGTTCGACCCACTTGGCTAAAGGACGACCGATTCTACTTTCGCGATACCAGTCCTAGCGGCAGCCAATTTGTGGTCGTAGATGCAGCCAGCGGCAAACGCTCGGCTCTTTTCGAGCATTCCAAACTTGCGGCCGCGCTTTCCAGCGCTGCCAACGGAAAATACGAAGCAACACACCTGCCGTTTGAGCAGGTCGAACTTTCGCCCGACGGGCAATCGGTGTCGTTCAATCTGCGCGGACGCCGGTGGAAATGCGATGTCGAAGGATCGCAATGCGTCCCGGAAGGTCCTCGAGAAGAGCAAGGTGAAGAGCCTCCTCTTCCTCCGGTGGCCGGAGCAATTGCGACTCGCCCCGATGTGCCCTCGCCAGATGGCAAACTTACGGCCTTCATCCGCAACTGGAACCTGTGGGTACGCGACCTGGGCAGCGGGAAAGAGACGCAGCTCACCAGCGATGGCGTGAAAGACTTCGGGTACGCCACCGACAATGCCGGATGGACGCACAGCAATCGTCCCATTCTGGTCTGGTCGCCGGATTCAAAACGCATCGCGACCTTCCAGCAGGATCAGCGCAATGTCGGCGAGATGTACACAGTCGAAACGCGAGTAGGTCATCCCGTCTTGCATGCCTGGAAATATCCTCTTCCGGGTGACGACGTGGTCACCACCATCCAGCGCGTCATCATCGATGTGGATGGACCGCGCGTCGCTCGCCTGCAAATGCCGCCCGATCAGCATCGCGGCAGCCTCTGCGATCACCTGGTGTGTCGCGGAAATGAATGGAGCGATGTCCAGTGGAGTCCCGACAGCAACCGGATCGCCTTCGTTTCAACTTCGCGCGACCACAAGCAGGAGCAGCTTCGCATTGCCGATGCCGCGACGGGCGCAGTCCGTGACGTGCTGGAGGAAACCGCGCCTACTTACTACGAGTCCGGCGCGGGTCGCGTGAGCTGGAAGTATCTGCCGGATTCAAACGAGATTGTCTGGTTCTCAGAACGGGACAACTGGGGACATCTTTATCTCTACGATCTCTCTACCGGCAAACTGAAAAATCGCATCACCAGCGGTGAGTGGGCGGTAACGCAACTGCTTCATGTCGATGAGAAACATCGCGTTGCGTATTTCCTCGCAGTTGGGCGCGAAAAAGGCAGCGATCCTTACTTTGCTCACCTGTATCGCGCCGGATTAGACGGGAAAAATCTCATCTTGCTCACGCCGGAGCTCGGCAATCACGAGGTTTCCTTCTCTCCCTCCGGGCGATACTTTGTCGATAGTTACTCGACGCCGCAATCGTCCCCGGTTACCGTGCTGCGGGACAGCGATGGCAAAGTCATTTCAATCATCGGCAAAGCGGACATCTCCCGCCTGCTGGCACAGGGATGGAAACCGCCGGAATCGTTCACGGTAAAGGCGCGCGACGGACAAACCGATCTGTATGGCCTGATGTACAAACCGGCCAACTTCGATCCCGGCAAAAAATACCCCATCGTCAACCACATCTATCCCGGACCGCAGGGCGGAAGCGTAGGCAGCCGATCGTTTTCCGCCGCTCGCGGCGATGCCCAGGCTCTGGCGGAGCTGGGATTCATCGTCATCGAACTCGACGGCATGGGCAATCCTCTGCGCTCCAAGAGCTTCCATGATTACTACGCTAAGGATCTGGGCGACAACACGCTTCCCGATCAGGTGAGCGGAATGAAGCAGCTCGCGCAAAGTAATCCATGGATCGATCTGGATCGCGCGGGGATCTACGGCCACTCCGGCGGCGGTTATGCGGCGGCCGACGCCATGTTCCGCTATCCCGATTTCTTCAAGGTCGGAATTTCCGAATCGGGAAACCATGACAACCGAGAATACGAAGACGACTGGGCGGAAAAGTGGATGGGACTGCTGCAGAAGGACGCTAGTGGAGACTCGAACTATACAGACCAGGCCAATCAATCTCTGGCAAAGAACCTCAAGGGACATCTGTTACTCGCCCACGGCACCTTGGACGACAACGTGCCGCCTTATAACACCCTGCTCGTGGTAAACGAACTCATCAAGGCCAACAAAGATTTTGATCTGCTCATGCTGCCCAACCAGCGGCACGGATATGGCTCCGCAAGCAACTACATGACGCGGAGGAGGTGGGATTATTTTGTCCGCTATCTTCTGGGCGCAGAGCCACCGCATGAATACAAAATGCATGAGCGGGAGGGTGCGGCTGCAGCACCATGAAAAGCCGCACGAAATGCTCTCAATTTTGCGACCACGTTCCCAACTCGACATGAAATCATCGCTACCATGCACTGTCATCCCTCGCTCCGCCAGCAGATCGTTTACGTTGCGTTAATACGGGGTTTTGCGGAGCGGGGGAATCTGCTTTTTCATCGAAATACGCCAAAGCGGATCCCCTCGACCGCAACCGCAAGAGTTTGCTCAAACGCATTTTCGAGGCGGTCGAAGGGATGACAGTGTCAAGGATTAATCTCTGAATGTGTTTCATTGCTTATGAAGCTCTCATCAGCAATTACGGAGGCTGCGGAACGTCTTCGGTCCAGTTCCGCTCGCGGCGACGCTCGGCTGGATGCCGAAACGCTGCTGATGCACATCCTCGGACGCGATCGTGCTTACCTATATGCGCATCCCGAATTGGAACTGGCTTGCCATGAGTTAACCAAATACCACGAAGCCCTGACCCGCCGCAGTAGCGGAGAGCCGCTGCAATACATCACCGGGCGCCAGGAGTTCTGGGGGTTCGATCTGCGAGTCACGCCGGCGGTGCTCATCCCTCGTCCCGAAACGGAGCATGCTGTCGAAACTGCGCTGGAACTCTTGCGTGGAATCCAGTCCCCACACATCGTGGATGTGGGAACCGGATCAGGGTGCATTGCGCTGGCTTTAGCCTCCGAAATGCCCGAGGCGACCATTGAAGCGGTGGACATTGCGCCCGAAGCCCTGGATGTCGCAAGTGCAAACGCGGAGCGTCTCGGTTTCGCCAGGCGCATTCGTTTTGCGCAGAGCGATCTTCTCGAAATTTTCCTGCAATCGACGGCCGCTTTCGATCTTGTCGTCTCTAATCCGCCCTACGTTGGCAAAAACGAAGCGGACAAGCTTCAGATCGAAGTGCGCCAACACGAACCACATGCTGCGCTGTTTGGCGGCGCAGAAGGACTCGATATCTACCGCCGTCTGATTCCGCAGGCGCATCAAGTGTTAAAGACAAACGGATGGCTGGTGATGGAAATCGGGTATTCCCAGGAGCAAGCGATTCGGGACCTGCTGACTGAATGGCAGGATGTACATTCCGTGCAGGATTTGCAGGGGATTCCGCGAGTGATGGTCGCAAGGAAGAGAGAGTGACTATTGGGTGCCCAGCGGGAGATCCTTCGCCCAACGTCGGGGCTCAGGATGACAGGCCTTAGAGTTCCGAAACGGAAATATACAGGAACTCAATCTTCAGGTCTGCCGGCTTTGGCCGATGAAGTCCGAGGAGCCTGGCTTTGGGTTAGGCGCGCGTACTCCGGATGTGTCGCTTGGGTCGGAAGTCGCTCCGCAACACTTCTTATGCTTCTTGCCGCTGCCGCAGGGACACGGATCGTTGCGGCCAATGCGTTGATACATCCTCGATTCCTCAAGTCCTGAGTGAGTGTGCCGCCTGCCAGATCAATCTACACCAGTGCGCTGCCGGCTCCGAGAACCGTGCTTGGAGGCGGTTCGCGGCGTGGATGGATCGAGCCGAGTCCTTTTTCGATCTTGTCGTTGATTCTGGTCTCGGCGAACTGGGCGGCTACGCGGATGGCGTTCTTCAGGGCGTTCGCATTCGAAGACCCATGGCCAACGATGCACACGCCCTTGATCCCGAGTAACGGGGCCCCGCCGTACTCCGCATAATCGAGGCGTTTCTTGAAATCTTCGAAAGCCTTCCGCGAAAGCAGGAATCCCACCTGCGAGCTGATCGTCGATTTCAGAGATTCTTTCAACAGGTAGCGGACGGTAGTCACCAGGCCCTCGGAGACCTTGAGCGCAACGTTGCCGATGAATCCGTCACAGACGATGACATCGACATTGCCGTTGTACAAGTCGCGGCCTTCCACATTGCCTGCAAAATTTAGCGGCAACTGGCGGAGGAGCGTGTAGGCCTCGCGGGTAAGATCGTTGCCTTTGCCTTCCTCTTCACCGATTGAGAGCAGTCCCACTCTGGGCTTTGCCATGCCGAAGATGCTGCGCGAATAAATTTCGCCCATGATGGCGAACTGTTCGAGGTTCTGCGGCTTGCAATCGACGTTGGCGCCGACATCGAGGAGTATTGCTGCCTTGCCTGCAGAAGTCGGGAACACCGCAGCCAACGCTGGACGATCGACGCCCGGCAGCGCTCCGAGCACCATCTTGGCCGTGGCCATTGCGGCGCCGGTGTTGCCGGCGGTAACAAATCCCGCTGCCCGCCCTTCGCGCACCAGTCGCAGTCCCACGCGCATGGAGGAATCGCGCTTGCTGCGGACGGCAGTGGCGGCCTTCTCGCCCATGCCGATCACTTCTGTCGCGTGCACGATATCGATGGGCAGATTGCGAACTGTGGGATGCCGCGAGATCTCGCGCTCCAGCTCTTCCCGAATCTGAGGTTCGCGTCCTACGAGTAAAACGCTAACGCCGTGATGACGGCAGGCGAGAATTGCCCCTTCCACCTCGGGCTTGGGAGCCCGGTCGGTCCCCATCGCATCGACTGCGATTATCGTTGGCATTCGCGGAAGGGGGATTGTAACCTAGCCGGCCTTCTCCGTCTCGAAGACCTCGCGGCCTTTGTAATGTCCGCATTTGGGACAGACGCGGTGCGGCATCTTCTTTTCGTGGCAGTTGGGACATTCCGACAGCGAATTGGGAGTGAGAAAGTCGTGAGCGCGGCGGCGTCCGGTACGAGCCTTGGAGTGCCGCCGTTTTGGATTAGGCATGGATGTGATTCCTTAGTAAGTCGCCCGGCGCTACCGCAGCGGGTCGATAGAAGTCGAATGTCAAATCGCCCACCGCTACCGCAGTGGGTTCTGCTATTTCAGTTTGTCCTTGATGTCGGCCAGTGCCGCCCAGCGCGGATCGGGAGGTTGCTCTTCGCAGGTGCACGACTCAACATTCAAATTTCTTCCGCATCCGGGACAGAAGCCACGGCAGCTCTCGCTGCACACGATCCTCAGCGGCAATGCTAACAGTATCTGTTCCCGCAGAACATCTTCGAGCTGGATGCCTTCACCCGAGTAGTAACCGATTTCGGTCTCCGCCTCGGAGATCGAGCGCTCATCTTTGCCTGCATCGACGCCCAAAGGACGATAAAGCAGGTCAAAATCGCCTCCAACCCTGGTCGGCACCGGCTCAATGCAGCGCGCGCACCGGACCTCGACCTCGGTGGAAAAATCGCCTACAACGCGAATGTCTTTGACGATGTTCTTGCCGCCACGATGTTCGGCAAGCAGCTCAGCTCGTCCTGTGGTCTTCAGCACCCCGGATTGCCGGAGGTCATCTAGCAGCTCGAGTGTTCCCGGCGCAAGTTGCTGAGAAAACTCGACTTTCCTGACTTCCAGCTCTTGAAGACTGATGAACATCGCCCAATTACCCTGAGCCGCCGACTCGCGCAGGAACCCCTAGCGCAGAAAACCACCAGCAGGGCAAAACTTAAGGATAAGGAGTTGGGAGGATTAGTGTCAAACGGCCAAGTACGCTCATCCGGCGTCGCTTACGCCTGAGTAGGACGCCGGGAGGCCCAACTGGCGGCGGTGCTGGCGCATAGCGCGTTGGTTGATGAGTTTTCATCTCTAGCCGGAACGCGGACACGCCCGTGCAGAGCAAAATGAATCGTGCGGCGCGGTCCTCGGGGAAGCAGGCGACGGAATCGCTTGAATCCCAGTCGCCTGGAGTCAGAAGACGCCCCGCGCAGGTAAGGCAACGGCCTTGATGACAGATCGAGGGCAACTCGATCCCAGCGGCATGGGCGGCGTCCCAAATGTGCTGGTCCTCTCTGACAGGAAGCTCTTTGCAAGAGCCATCCGGCAAGTGCAGAACCACAAGATGAGATGGTACAGCAGCCATCTACTCGAAGCTATCGAGGGTTCGTCCGACCCGTCAACTTTCGTAGCATCAGAGTATCAGCGACAACGCATTCAAAAATAAAGGCGCAGCATTGCTGCGTCTCTACAAAGAATCAAGACCTGCCCAGCCTCCGCTAGCGAGGATTTGTCGATGCATCCCCATTTGCTTTTGGATTATTAGCACTCGGGTTCTGTGAATTGGGATTGTTGTTTGGGTTTGGATTGGCGTTGGTGGCCGGATTCGCGTCCAAGCCGTTGGGGTTAGGGCTGCTTACCGCACTGCCTTTACCGCTGAGCGTGATGCGATCCCGCACCCGTCGATTGCCGGCAAAAGAGCTGGCAATGCGGCGAGCCGTTTGCTTTTCCCTGCTGTTCTGCACATTGCCACTCAACTCGATCGTGCTGTCAGTTACGGCTACATTCAGGTTGTCGTTGCGCAGCGTTGGTTCATTCTGCAGGGCAATCTGTATCTGATTCTGCAAAGTAGCAGTGTCATTGACGGAGACACCCATGTCTCCAGTCGTGTTCGAGGAGGCCGCAGGAGCAGCGCCGCCGGCGTTTGCGCCAATCGCGCCCGAGCTGATGGTCGATCGCGTGGCGCTGGACGAAGTGCTAACAGCACCCGTAGTGGTTGGGGTGCTGCCGGTGGACTCCGCAGTAACCGGTCCTTGTCCGGCCATATTGTTTTCATTTGCCGCGCTGCCGGTGCTTTGCGGAACGCTGGAAGCATTGTCTCCCTTGGCCGGGCTGGCAGCAGCTGCGCTGGAAGCTGTGGTTGCGCCGGTGGTGCTCGACGCCTGGCTGTTGGGATTACTGTTGGTTGCGCTGGTTTGCCCGTTAGCTGGATTCGTCGAATTAGGGGTAGCCGAGGCTGCACTCTGATCGGAAGTCGTTGAAGCAGAAGCGGAAGTTGTGCTCGCGGCCGAACCCGCAGGGGCCGTGGAGCTGCCGTTGGACCCTGAACTCACGCCGGCATTTGTCGGATTGTTGTCCTTACTGCTGTTCGTCGAGCCTCCGCCGCTCGGATTTACGGTCAACTGCTCCTTCACATGCTTCACGCCAGCCATCGATTTGGCCATTTCTTTAGCTCGCTTTTTATCCGCTTTGGCCGCCACAGATCCGGTGATCGTGGCCGTTCCGTTCGAGACTGACACTTGCACATTGGCAAAAGCAGGATCCTGCCCAAATCTGGATTGAAGCTGCTGCGTCAGATCGCCGTCATTGGAGGCTGGTTTGCCGGCCGTTACGCTCTGCGAACTAGGCGCTGTTGGCTGGCTTGAGCTTGTGTCCTGCGCGGCCAGGCATTGCGCGATCATTGCCGGCAGCGTGAATGCCAAGAGTGCGGCGATCTTCTTCAGTTTCATTGCGGAATCTCCTCTGTCCAGTGGCTTGCCTCAAGCACACCAGTTCAACTATCCGGATGCTCTGAAACCAGAGTAGGTTGGAAGAACGGCGAGATTTCGCAACCAGACCACTGCGTAAACAAGGGCCTTGATTCAACGTAAATCTGCACAAATTGCGGTTGAGATAGCGCTTCTGGAGGTCATTTAGACGATTCTCAGGCCGTTTTCGCGGCAGTTTGAGGCACACATTTCGCTAAACTGTGGATATGCACGCGCACGTTCATGCGCCGACGAATACTTCCAAGCTGCTGCGCGTGGCTCTGCTGCTTACGTTTGCTTACATCATTGTGACAATCGTCGCGGGAATCAAGGCTCATAGTTTGGCCTTGCTTTCGGAAGCTGGGCACAATGTCTCGGACTTTCTCGCCCTTCTGCTCTCCTGGGTAGCGGTATATCTCGGCGGGCGACCGCCGACTCTCACCAAGACTTATGGCTATCATCGCGCCGGAGTGCTTGCCGCCTTTGTAAACGCGCTCACTCTGATCGTCGTTGCGGGCTATATCTTCGTGGAGGCGGCGCACCGATTGACGAATCCGGTCGTCGTACATGCGCGCACCATGATGGTGGTTGCAGCCGCTGGTGTGGTTATGAATGGCGCTATCACAGGCATGTTGCATGGCAGCAGCCATGACGTGAATGTGCGCAGCGCATTCATTCACATGCTTGGAGATACGCTCTCCACCGCGTCGGTAATCCTCGGAGGCTGGGCCATCCTCTGGACTGGCCAGTACTGGATCGATCCGGCGCTTTCTTTCGCCATCGGCGCTCTGATTCTGTGGTCTTCATACGGCATCATCCGGGAGACGCTCAATATCCTGCTCGAAGGCACCCCCAAGGGCGTAAGCATGGATCTGCTCGCCGAGGCGATGAAGCAGGTGGATGGAGTGCACGATGTTCACGACTTACATGTCTGGAGCATCGGATCGGAGATGCACGCGCTCTCGTGCCACATTGCTATCGCCGACATACCTCCGTCGGCCAGCGAGGCGATCTTGCGGGAACTGAAAGAACGTTTGACGCAGTTCCGCATCCAGCACACGACCATCCAGTTTGAACATGAGAACTGCGACATCGCCCACGGATGCGTGATGCCCGTGGAAATGGACGAATCCCACCACCATCATCATCACTGACCTTTGTCTGCTACTCTCACTCTGTGAATCCGAGCGTTGCCAGACACATTACTGTCATCGGATTAGTGGCAGGAACGTTGACGACGCTATCGTTTGTGCCGCAGCTCTTGCGGACGTGGCGCTCACGCCGCGCAAGCGACATTTCAGGATGGTGGCTCGCCAGCTTCATCAGCGGAGTTACGCTGTGGCTGATCTATGGTTTTCTACTGCCATCGTTCCCTGTCATCGTTGCCAATGCCGCGACCCTAGCTCTCACTCTTCCGATTCTCGCGATGAAAATCTCCTATCGCGAACGGCGTTGAATCGATTTTGCCGGTGATATGCTGGCCTCATCCCAGCGAAAGGAAAAAGCTTCGATTCCTGAGCGCGTA
>Ga0307475_10001304_pt1 | contig 14843 bp, 9 predicted proteins | sample atmos_gasesECM1C_FD_203317 | JGI IMG/M metagenome (GOLD analysis project Ga0307475, IMG submission 203317) | Hardwood forest soil microbial communities from Morgan-Monroe State Forest, Indiana, United States - atmos_gasesECM1C_515 | ecosystem: Environmental > Terrestrial > Soil > Temperate... | reverse complement strand
GCGGCTTCAGCAGGATCGGCTTGCGGGACCTTCGCGCCAAGGTCGGGCTAGTCTAGCGCACCGGTCGCCGGCCCGCGTCGGGGGCCGGCACCCGACGTGGCGGACGCGCTCAGTGGGCCTCGGGAAGAAACCCGGTGCGTCGCTCGGGCCCCTGGAAATCGACCTGCACGGCGCGCCGATCGCGCCGGTGGCCGTGGGCCCGCAGGCGCGCGCCCTTCAGGATCTCCTCGACCAGCTCCTCGAACGGCAGCCCGGCGCCGTGCGCGATCTTGGGGAGCAAGCTGGTGGGCGTCATGCCGGGCAGCGTGTTCACCTCCAGGATGATCTCGTTGCCGCGCTCGCTGACGATCAGATCCACGCGCGCCGCGCCCTCGCAGCCCAGCGCCTCGCAGGCCAGCATCCCGAGGCGCAGCACCGACCGATAGCGCTCCGGCGACAGGCGCGCCGGAAAGTAATAGTCCGAGCGGCCGGCGGTGTACTTGTTGTGAAAGTCGTAAAACCCGCGGCGCGGGACGATCTCGACCGCGCCCAGGGCCTTGCCGTCCAGCACGCCGACGGAGATCTCCTTGCCTTCGACGAAGCGTTCGACCAGCACGTCGTCGTCGAAGCGAATCGCCTCCTCGACCGCCGCCTCCAGCTCCATCTCGTCGCGCGCCACCTGCACGCCCAGCGACGAGCCCTCGCCCGACGGTTTGACCACCACCGGGAAGCCGAACGACCCGTGGCTTTCGATCAGATCCTCGCCCGAATCGGCGGCGATGACATAGCCGGGCGCGGTCGGCAGGTTGTGCAGGCGCAGGATCTCCTTGGTCTTGGCCTTGTTCATGGCCAGCGCGGACGCCAGCACGCCCGATCCGGTGTAGGGGATCCCCAGTACCTCCAGCAGGCCCTGGATGCAGCCGTCCTCGCCGTAGCGGCCATGCAGGGCCAGGAACGCGACGTCGATGCGCATCTGCCTCAGCACGAGGTCGATGTCCCGATCCACGAACACCGGGCAGGCGTCGTGCCCGCGATCGCCCAGCGCGGCCACGATGGCCTCCCCCGATCGAATGGAGATGTCGCGCTCGCCCGAGAGACCGCCCAGAAGAACGCCGATCTTGCGATGACCCGTCATATCTCACCGGTAACCCCCCCGCGCGAGGCCGTCAAAAAACTCGTGATCGGCGTCGCCCCCGTCGTCCAGGCACGCAGGCGCAGGCGCGCGCGACGGGCGACAGGCAACAAAGCTGTCTTTTTGTGATAAAGACGGGCGCCATGACGTTTCTTGAGGCCGCTCTGGAGATCCTGCGCAGGGAGGGGAAACCCCTCCACTACAAGGAGCTGACCGAGCGCGCGATGACGAAAAAGCTTCTGACCTTCGTCGGCCGCACCCCCGAGGTGACGATGCAGACGCAGCTGACCGCAGCTGTGAAGAAGGCGCCGGGCAGCCCGTTCGTGCGGGTCAAACCGGGGATCTTCGGCCTGCTTCGCTATCCCGAGCTGGCGCCAGAAGAGCGCGAGCCCGAGGCGCGTGAGAGCGCCAACGGCGAGAAGCCCACCGAGGGTGGGAGCCGCGCCGCCGAGGACGGCGGCCGCGGTCGCCGGCGCCGCCGTCGCGGCGGGCGCGGGCGCGGGCGCGGCGAGGAGGGCGCGAAAGCCGAGACGCCGGCCGCCGCCGCCGAGAAAGACGCCGACGCCGACGCCGACGAGAGCAACGGTCCCGACGACACCGACGAGCGTGAACCGGCCGAGGGGAGCTTGTCTGCCGAGGCGCGGGCCGCCGCGCTGGCCGAGACCGGCGTGCTGGAAGGCGACGATGAGGAGGCCGACAGCGACGGGGAGGATCAATCGCGCATGGACGACGACGACGAGGCCTTCCCCAGCTCAGGGCAGTCGGCCGCCTCGGCCCCCGCGGAAGGGAACGAGGACAATCTCCGCGATGACGATGGTGACGACGAGGACGCCGAGGAAGGGGACGACGAGGAGGCCGACGAGAACGGCGAGAACGAGGGCGCGCCTGGAGCAGCGCAGAGCACGGGGAGCGCCTCTGGCGCGCCCCGTCCCGGAGAGGCCCGCGAGGGTGCCGACGATCCGATGGGCCGCCGCCGCCGCCGACGCCGCCGCCGCCGCGGAGGCCGGGCCGACGAGGCAGGCTTCGGCCCGCGTCCCGCCGGCGAGGGAACCGGCGGTCTCGAAGGTGGCGCGGGCTTCGGCCCGCCCGCTGGCGAGTCGGCCGTCGCCTCGCCCGGCACGGCCAGCGGCGAGGGGGAGCCGCATGGGTCCGAAGGCGCCGCGCGCGACGGCGGCGCCGGCGAAACCGCCGGAGGCTCCGAATCGGCGGACGCGCAGGCGCCGCGCCGGATCATGACGCCCGTCGACGCCGCCATCGAGATCCTGCGCGGACAGGCGCCCGGACGCGGCGTCCACGTTCGCCAGATCGCCGACGCCGCCGCGCGCCGCCGCCTGATCCACGGCGAGCCCAATGAAGCCTGGCGGGTGATGCGCACGGCGCTGGCCGCCGAGCCGCGCGAGCGCCTGCGCGCCGGCCAGCGGCCGCGCGTACGCGCCGCCGGCAGCGGCCTGTTTGCACTGGCGCGCCGGCCGCCCGACGTCGAGCTCGAGCGAGCGGAGCACGTCTTCGGCGAAGCGCGCCGCGCCCTGCGCGAGCGGACCATCGCCGCCCTGGAGAAGCGCGTCGCCGAGCTGCCAGCCTCGGCGTTCGAAGCCCTGGCGCGCGTGCTGTTGCAGCGCGAGGGGTTCGGTCCCACGACCTTCGTCAAGCGGGTCGAGGGGACCATCTACGTCGAGGCGCTGCGCGGTCGCGGTTCGCGGCCGTCGAAGTGTCTGATCGCGCTGCGCCCAGGCGCCAGCGCGGCCGGCCGCCGCGCCATCGGCGAGCTGCGGGCCGGCATCCGCGCGCGCAACCAGGACGAGGGCCTTCTGCTGATGGCCGGGCGCCTGGCCGAGGACGGGATCGCCGAGTGGAAGCAGGCCGGCGTCCCGCTGGAGATCGCCGACGGTCAGGCGATGGCGGAGACCTGCGTGCGCCACGGCGTCGGCGTCATCAACACCATGGTCAGCATCGACTTCGTCGACGCCGACTTCTTCACGGAGTTGGCGGAAGGCTAGTGACTCCTGGGGGGCGTGGGACTCTTCGAGGGTCCCCTAAACGATGTACGCCCGCTGGGTCTGGCTAGGTCGGGTTCCGTGGGGCGCCGCGGCCGCCCTGCAGGAACGGCTGCGCGCCGAGGTGCTGGCGGGAACCGCGCCCGAGACGCTGCTCCTCCTCGAACACGACCCGGTGATCACCCTCGGGCGTTCGGCCGATCCGGCCCACGTGACGGCGTCCCCCGCGCTGCTGGCCGCGCGTGGAATCGCCGTGGCCCGCACCACGCGGGGCGGCGACGTCACCTATCACGGTCCCGGGCAGCTCGTCGGCTATCCCGTCGTGCGCTTGCGCCGCGGCGTCATCGTGCACATGCGATCCATGGCCGACGGCCTGACCGAGGTGCTCGCGGCGCGGGGGATCGCGGCGCGATTCCGGCGGACAGCGCCCGGGCTGTGGGTCGACGCGCCGGACGGCGAACCGGCGGCGAAGATCTGCGCGTTCGGCGTTCACGTGCAGCGCCGGGTGTCCATCCACGGCTTCGCCCTCAATGTCGCCACCGATCTCGACGCCTTTCGCTTGATCGTTCCCTGCGGTCTGCCGGGCGCGCCGGTGACGTCGATGCAGCGTCTCGGTGTCACGCCGCCGTCGCTGGAGACCCTGGCCGTGGAGGTCGCGCGCGCGTTCGCCTGGACGTTCGAGACCTCGTTCGAGCGCGCGCCGGCCGCGTCGCTCGGCGCGCGCGACGCTGGCGTCGAAGCTGGCGCGCACGCCATCGCGCCTTAATTTTGTAGCGCGGGATCCGATTGCAATGCAGGACGGGATTATTAGAATGGGCTTTAGCGTGACAACCAAATGAAGCCCCGCATCGTCGTTGCCTACAATCGCGACTTCGAAGGCGCGGAAGCGGATCCAGAGAACAAGGCCCGCGAAGACATCAAAGACATCGCGGACAACATCCTGGCGATTCTGAACGCGCGCGGCCTGCACGCCACCGGCATCGGCGTCACCGGCGACGTCCTGGGCGCCGTCACCGCGATTCGCGATCAGCGGCCGGATGTGGTCTTCAACCTCTGCGAGTCCATCGGGGGCGACAATCGGTTCGAGCCGCTGCTGCCGCTGCTGCTCGATCGCGAAGCGATTGCCTACACGGGCTCGGGTCCGCTGGCGCTGTCGCTGGCCCTGCACAAGCACAAGGCCAAGGACGTGCTGCGCGCGCGCGGCATCCCCACGCCAGAGGCGATCGTCCTTCGAACCCCCGACACGCGCGCCGTCACGCTGCCGTTCCCGCTGATCGTCAAGCCGTCGCGCGAGGACGCCTCGGTGGGGATCTACAGCGACTCGGTCGTTCACGACCGCGTCACGCTGGACCGCCAGGTGGCCGCCGTGCTGGCGCGCTATCGCCAGCCGGTTCTGGTCGAGCAGTTCATCGAAGGGCGCGAGATCTACGTCTCGCTGTTCGGTCAGCCGAGCGGGCCGCCGCAGGTGTTCCCGTTCTACGAGATCGACTTTTCGGACATGCCAGCGGGCCGCCCGCGCATCGTTTCCTTCGAAGGCAAGTGGGTCGAGGCGTCGGACGAGTACCGCGGCACGAAGCCGATCCGCTGCCAGGACCTGCCGCCCGACGTCGAGGCGCGCATCCGCGCCATCGTGCTCGCCGCCTTCGACGCCATGGAGCTGCGCGACTACGCGCGCTTCGACATTCGCCTGGCCGCCGATGGAACGCCTTACATCATCGACGTGAATCCCAACTGCGACCTCTCGGACATCGCGGGCGGCTTCTCGAAGGCGGCGAAGGCGGGCGGTCTCAGTTACGATGAGGTGATCCTCGGGCTGGTCGAGCTGGCCATGCTGAGGCGATCGCATGTCGATACCATTCCCCTCGCCGCCGGGACGCGAGCCGGTCGCCGCACGCGCGCCGACCGCGCGCTGGGTGCGGCCGCGGAGGGCCCGGTGGCCCCGGCGCCCCGCTCGCGTGCGCGCGTCCGTTCCGGTTAGCGTCGAAGTCGGCGTTCGCCGGCCGGCGCTGCTGCCGGTGGCGCTGGCTGTCGTCGGGGTGCTCGGAGCGTTCGGTTGCCGGCGCTCCCCGTCGCCGCCCCCGCCGGCGGCGGAGCTCCCGCCGCCGCCATTGCTGGGTGAGGTCGCGATCGGCGATCGCACGCCGCCAGGCGCGGTCAGCGTGGCCGTCGACGCCGGGGCCATCGAGCGGGAGCTGCGCCGCCGCCTGCTGGCGAGCGGCCTGGTGATCGACGCGGGCGGCGCCGACGGTGGCGCGGCCGGGCCCGGGGCCGCCGGTCGTCCAGTGACGCGCCTGCGCGGCGAGTTCGCGCTGGACGGCGCCGAGGTGCCCGGCAAGGCGCTGGCACGCGCCGCCGTGAGGCTGCAGCTGGACACACGACCTTCGGAAGCGCCAGGCGCCATCGACGAGCAACTGGAGGCGCAAGGCGAGAAGATCTACCCGCTGCCGAAAGGACAGCCGCACGCCGTCGTGACCGAACGCCAGCGCGAGGTCTTCACCGCGCTGGTCGAGCGCGTGGCGGGCGACCTGCTCGACGGCGCGCTGGCGCGGTTGAAGCTGAAGCACGCGCCGCCCGCCGCCATCGCCGCCGCCCTGGCCGGTGGCGCCGGCGAGCTGCGCGAGGCGGCCATCCGCGCCGTGGGGGAGCGCGGGCTGCGCGAGCATGTCCCGCGCCTGCTCACGCTGCTCACCGACGACGACGAAGCGACCCGCGATGCCGCCCTGGGCGCGCTGATCACGCTGAAGGAGCCGCGCGCCGTCGCCGTGCTGACGAAGTCGCGGTCACTCCGCGACCGGCGCGAGATGCAGAAGATCATCGAAGCCATCGCCGTTCTGGGCGGCGAAGAGGCGCTCGACTATCTGTCGTTCGTCGCCGCCACCCACGACGACGAGGAGATCCGCGCCCAGGCCGCCCAGGCTTACCAGCGCTTGCTTCGCCGCGCGGACGCCGCTCAAAAATCCGCCAACTAGCGGCGGGTTTGACAATAAGCAGCGCGAATACAATGATCTACTCACGATGTCGGCTGCCAATCCCGTTGGCGCTTCGGTCGTCACCGCCGGGCGTTACCGGCTGGGCGAGCGCCTGGGCCGGGGCGCCAGCGCCGAGACCTTCGCCGCGGTCGACGAAGCGAGCGGCGCGCCGCGAGCCGTGAAGCTGTTCGCGGCGGGTCTCGACGCCGGCCGCGCCATCGCCGAGTTTCGCCGCCTCCAGGCTCTGGATCACCCCGGGCTGGTCAAGGTGCACGACGTCGGCGTCGACGAGCGCGGCCAGCTGTTCGTCGTCATGGACCTGGTCGCCGGCCCCGCCCTGGCCTCGATCGCGCGCGGTCCGGACGAGGCCGCGCGCCGGCGCGCCTTCGAACGGGCGGCGCGCGGGCTGGCTGATGCGGTCGCCTACCTGCACGCGCGCGAGATCGTGCACGCCGACATCTGCGCCGCCAACGTGCGCCTCGACGGCGCTGGCGCGCCGGTGCTGCTCGACTTCGGCCTGGCGGCGCGCCTGCCGTCCGGAGGCGGCACGGTCAGCGCGGAGGCGCGCGGCACGCTGGGTTACGCGGCGCCCGAGGCGCTGATCGGTCAGGTCGCTCCGCCGGCCGACCTGTTCGGCCTGGGCGCCACCCTGTTCGAGGCATGGGCCGGAGCGCCGCCCTTCGGTGTCGGGTTGCCCGCCGTGCAGCGCATGCTGTCGGCGCCGGCGCCTCGCCTGTCCGCCATCCGCGGAGGACTGGCCGTCGCCTGGGACGACATCCTGGCGCGCCTGCTCGCCGCGCGGCCGCAGGACCGATATCCGAGCGCCCGCGAGGCGCTGCGCGACATCGCCCGCGCCATCGCTGGCGAGGGCGCGGGGATCGACCTCGATCTGCAGGCACCGTTCCCCGGCGGTGATCCATTGGGCGGCGTCGTCGTCGGGCGCACGCCGGAGCTGACGGCGGTGCGCCTGCTCGTCGATCGCCTGGCCGAAGGCAGCGCGCCCGCGGCGGTGGCGGCGATCGTGGGGACAGGGGGGAGCGGGCGCCGCACGGTGATCGAGGGTGGCGTGCGCGAGGCCGCCATTGCCCGCGCCGCCGGGTTGCTGCCGCCGTTCGTCGTCTGGCGCGGCAACGCGCGGGCGCTGGAGCGAGAGCTGCTGGGTCTGCCCGCGCCGGCGGACGGCGATGGCTCCGCGAGCGATCGCGGCGCCGCGCTGGCCGAGGCGCTGGAAGCAAAGGCCACCACCGCGCCGCTCTGTCTGGTGCTGGATGGCGGCGCGGGCGACGATGCGCTCGCGCGCGTGCTGGCGGGCGCGCCGCCCTCGGGCAATCTGCTGGCCTTGCTGCCGACGACGGAGCCGATGGCGGGCCCGTTCGCGCAGGCGATCGCCATCCAGCCGCTCGACGCCGCCGCGATCGCCGCCCTGGCGCGCGCGGCGATCGGGCAGGAGGCGCCGCCCGACGCAGTGGCGCGAATCGTCGGCGCGTCCGGCGGGCACGCCGCCACGGCCGCCGTGCTGGCGCGATCGCTCGCGCTGGCCATGCGCGAAGGGCGCGCCGATGTGCCCATCGCCGAGACGGCCGCGGATCTCGGGCAGCTGCTGGCCAGGGTGTTTGCCGACTTGCCGGCCGGCGTCCGCCGCTGGCTGGCGGCGCTGGCGCTGTTTGGCGGGGCGCGGCCCGAACGGCTGTCAGGCACCTTCGGCGGCGCCGCCGGGGGCGACATGGCGGCGCTGGCCCGTCGCGCCGGCTGGCTGGCGCCCGGCGCGGAGCCACAGCTGCCGAGCGCCGTTCACCAGCAGGTCATCGAGGACGCGCTCGGCCAGCCCGAGCTTCGCCCGGTGGCGGAGGCGGCGATCGCCGAGTTGCCCGGCGACGACGTTCGGCGGGCCGTGGCGCTGGCCGCCCTCGGCCGCGGTCCAGAGGCCGCGCGCGGCTTTCGAGCGGCGGCCGCGCCGGCCGCACGCGCCGGCGACGCTGGGCGCGCCGCCACGTGGCTGAGACGCGCCGAAACGCTGGCGCCCGGCACGCTCGAGCTCGATGAACGCCTGACGTTGGTCACGGGCCTCGCGGAGCTCGGCCGCTACGGCGAGGCAGAGCGCGCGCTGCGCGAGACCGCCTCCCCGGACAGCGACAGTGGCGATCGCTGGCGCGTCGAGGAGCGGCGCGCCTGGCTGCAAGGCCGCCAGGGGCGGACAGGCGAGGCGATCGCGACTCTGCACGCGCTGCTGGCGTCGTCGGCGGCAAGCGGCGACGGGCCAGACCGAATGCGCGCGCGGCTCGGCCGCCTGCTGGTCGGAGCCGGACGCTTCGACGAGGCAGCCGCGGTGCTAGAGCCGATGGTCGGATCCCCCGCCGCGACGGCCTCCGCCATCGAGGCGGCCGTCCTCGCGCACGCCTATGGGGGGCGTCTGGCGCGCGCGCGCCGTCTGCTGGAACAGGGAATGGCGGCGCCGGACGGTGCACCGGCGCGGTGGCAATATCTCGGCGCGCTGCTCGATCAGATGGACGGCCGCCTGCGCGATGCTGCCGCCGGATACACGCGCGCGCGCGCCCTGGCTGCCGCGCGCGGCGACGTTCACACCGAGGCGACGGTGGCGCTGAACCTGGCCGCCGTCCTCGCCGAGCAAGGGCGTTACGGCGACGCGCTGGCTGCCAGCGATCGCGCCGTTCGCCTGCTGGGCCGGCTGGGAGCAACCGCCGAGCTGGGGACCGCGCTGCTGAACGCCGCCAACCTGTTCGTGCTGCTGGGCGAACCGGGCTCGGCCCGCCGGGCGATCGGCCGGGTGCGCGACGAGGGCGCGGCGCGAGGCTCGCCGGTGCTGCCGGCCTACGCCCGCTTCGTCGAGGGCGATCTGCTGCGCCGCCAGGGCGAGCGGCCCGCCGCCGTGGCCGCCTACGGCGAGGCCCAGCAGCGCCTGACCGCCAGCGGGCAGGCGCGAGCGGCGCGCCAGGCGCGGCTGGCGGAAGCCGAGACGCTGGCCGAATCGGGCCGCCTGCCGGAGGCGCGCGCCGCGCTGGCGGACGCGCGCGCGGGCGATCCGCGCACGGCGCCCGCGGAGCCCGAGCTGGACATTGCCTCGGCGCGCCTGCTGCTGGCCGATCCCGCGCTGGACATCGTGGCCGGCGACGTGACGGCGCTGGCCGGGCGCCTGCAGCGCCACGCCGACTCGGCGCGCGCCGAGACACGCCTGCCCGCCGCCTGGCGGGCGGCGTTGCTGGCGGCTCGTCTCCTCAACGCCGCCGGCGACACGGCCGCCAGGCGCGTCCTCGCCGATGCCCGCCGCGATTTTCAGGAGGTCCGCATGGCCACGCCAGAGAATCACCAAGTCGGCCTCGACGCCGATCCCGACGCGCGCTGGCTGGCCGGCCCCGCGGTCGGCGCGCCCTCCGACGCTGCGCTGGCCCTGCGCGCCGCCCGCAACGAGGATCGCCTGCGGCGCCTGCTGCGCATCAACAAGCGGCTGAACAGCGAGCTGCGCTTGCCGCGGCTGCTCGACACCATCCTGGACACCGTCATCGAGCTGACCGACGCGGAGCGCGGCTTCATCCTGCTCGAGGACGACGCCGGCGAGCTGATGGTGCGGGCGGCGCGCAACATCGACCAGCGGACGCTGGAGACCGCCGAGTTCGAGCTGTCGCGGTCCATCGCCCGCCGCGCCGCCGCGGGCGGAGGGCCCATCATCACCGTCGACGCCGCCGGGGACGAGCGGTTCAAGGAGGCGATGTCCGTCTCCGATCTGCACCTGCGCTCCGTGCTGGCGGTGCCGCTGCAGATCAAGGGGCGCGCCGCCGGCACCATCTACGTCGATCACCGCCTGCGCAAGGGCGCGTTCGGCGACGACGACGTCGCCCTGGTGCTCGATTTCGCCGAGCAGGCGGCCATCGCCATCGAGAACGCGCGCCTGCTGGCCGAGGTGCGCCGCCGCGAGCGGCAGGTGGCCGCGCTGAACGGGCGCCTCGAGGTCGAGCTGGCCGCGCGGCGCGAAGAGCTCACCGGCATGAAGCAAGAGCTGCGGGAGACCCGCGAGGCGCTGGCCATCCGCTATGACTACCGCAACATCGTGGGCCGCACGCCGCGCATGCTCGAGCTGTTCCGGCTGCTGGATCGGCTGACCGACACGGCGCTGCCCGTCGTGATCCAGGGCGAAAGCGGGACCGGCAAGGAGCTGGTGGCGCGCGCCATCCACTTCAATGGTCCGCGCCGCGAACGCCCGTTCGTCTCGGAGAACTGCGCCGCCATCCCGGAGACGCTGCTGGAGTCAGCGCTGTTCGGTTACGTGCGCGGCGCCTTCACCGGCGCCGAGCACGACACGCGCGGGCTGTTCGAGATCGCCGACGGTGGCACGCTGTTCCTGGACGAGATCGCCGAGATGTCGCCCGCCATGCAAGGCAAGCTGTTGCGCGTCCTGCAACAAGGCGAGTTTCGCCGCGTCGGTGGCGATCGCACGCGCAAGGTCGACGTGCGCATCGTCGCCGCCACCAACCGCGATCTGGCGCGCATGGTGGAGGAGGGGAAGTTCCGCCAGGATCTCTTCTTCCGCCTGAACGTGGCCGGCATCTTCCTGCCGCCGCTGCGCGATCGCCGCGAGGACATCCCGCTCATCGTCGAGCACTTCCTGGCGCGCCAGCCGGGCGGCGTGCGCAAGCCACTGGATCCGCCGGCGCTGGCGCGCCTGTGCGCCTACCGCTGGCCCGGCAACGTGCGCGAGCTGGAGAACGAGCTCCTGCGCGCGGTCGCGCTGTCGGGCGAGCGGGTGACGGTGGGCGATCTGTCGCCCGCCATCGCCGCTGCCGGGGACGCCTCCACCGCTGGATTGCTGCCCGACGATCCGGACAGCCTGCACCTGCGCCGCCGGGTCGAGCGCCTGGAACGCTCGCTGGTGCGCGAGGCGCTGGCGCGTTGCGGAAACAACCAGACCAAAGCGGCGGCGACGCTGGGCCTGTCGCGCTTTGGCCTTCAAAAGAAGCTCAAGCGGTACGGCCTTGCCTGATCCCGTCCCCTCAACCTGGTTGTGGCTGCCGCCAATCCAGTTGCCACCCAGCGCCGCGAAGGGGCCGAAAGCGCGGCAATCCTCGCGGGCCCGGTGGTTGCAGACTCGCCCCTCGGGAGAAGCTCCGTTCCGATGACACGCGCGCTCACACGATTGACTCGCCTGGCCGCGGGACTGGCCACGCTGGCGCTGATCTGGGGGTGCAACGCTCCCTTCATCCCGGTCCCGCCACCCGCCCAGGTCGGATTCGCGTCCGCGCCGGTATCGGACGGCATGGGCGGGCAAAAGACCGTGTGGACCGCGAGCGGAAACGCCGGCAGCCCGGCAGCGCTGGCCCAGGTCTTCGTCATCAACCAAGCCACCAGCAACGGCGTCGTCACGCGCGCCGATCCCACCGGCGCGTACAAGTCGCCCGCCTTCGACGGGACGCAGGGCGATCACATCGACATCTACTTCGAGGACAACGAAGGCGCCCGCAGCGCCACCGCCTGCCTGATCCTGCAGGATGGGGCCCAGGCCCCGCAGTGCGGAACCCAGTAGCGCCCGCTGGTTCAGCTCACGGCGAGATGTCGGCCGTGGCCGGCAGGTAGAGAACCAGGTTCAGGCTGACCATGTACGTCGACTGCCAGGTCAGGTCATCGGCGTTGGCCTTGCCGTCGCCGTTGACGTCGCGTCCGGCTGGGTTGATTTTCGCGTAGATGTCGCGCAGCTCGACGTTGAGAGCGAGAAACTGGTTGAGGTAGCTGTGAATGCCGACGCCGAAGTTGGCGCCCAGCTTGTAACCGCTCACGCCGCACGACGCGGTCTTGTTGGTGTCGCTGCACGACGGCAGGGTGGTGTCGGCCGGCTCGAGGTTGAGGAACCCCGGCCCACCGAAGATGTAAAAGTCGTAGTGAGCGAACAGCTTGCCGAACAGCGAATACTTGCCGGTGAACGGCGCGAACTCGAGCTGGGCCGCCAGGATCTGTTTGACCTTGGTCATCGAGGCGGCCGCGTCGGCCGCCGTGGGCGCTGGTGGCGACGGCATCGCCAGCGTCTCCTTCACGCGGCTCTGAAAGCCGGTCTCGATGTTGGACAGCGCGAAGCCGCCGAACGCCGAGAGCGACAACCAGTCGGTGAAGTGAAAGCCGAGCTTCAGGTTCACGAACACGCTGTGAAAGAAATCCTGGTTGATCGTCGTGCCGCCGCCGCCGCCGAACTCCAGGCGAACCGCGCGCAGCTCGAGGCGCTTGCGGATGGCGGGCGCGTCGGCCAACGGGCTTTGTCGCTGCGCGTGCGCCGCCAGCGGCAAGAGGGTGACAGCGAGAGCGAAGAGGAGAGCGAGCCGCTTCTTCATTTCTGTGTCCTTCGGGGGAGAGACGGGCTTGGGTTGTCGTCCACGCCGCCTCAGCGGGGTGTCTTGTACTGGAACTTCGTCGGCAGATAGAGTCCAACACCCGCCATCACCATCACGTTGTTGACCAGCGCCTGCGTCGCTGCGGCCTTGGCGGCGGCCGCGTCCTGACCCGGCGGTCGGTTCTCGTTCTCGAACTTGTCCGGGAAGATGTAATCGCGGATCGAGATGTTCAGCGTCAGCCAGTTGAAAAGGAACAGCCGCGTTCCGAGGCCGACGTTGGGCGTGAGCGCGATGTTGTTGAACTTGTCGTTGGACGGATCACGCGGGATGATCTCCGTCTTGGTCACGCCGACACCGGCGGTGGCGTAGATCTCCCAGTGGAAGATCGACCGGTTGAACAGCGAGAACTTTCCGTACGCCGGGACGTAGCCGAGGTTGAACGAGCCTCCCCAGAGATACCGGTTCAGCGACGGGATGCGGTTGTATTGCAGCCCAACCAGCTCTTCCCGCTCAGTGAGCGATTTCAAGAAGTATTGCCCCTGCAGTCCGATCCACAGCACGTCGGTGAGGAAGAAGTTCAGGTCGAGGCCGAACACGTAGTGGCGGATCAGCAGGTCATTGACGGACAGACCCGTGAACGGCGCCAGCTCGAGGCGCAGCGACTTCAGGAAGGACTTGCGGGGGACGACGACGATGTCCTGCCAGGACAGCGTCGGCGAGGCCTGCCCGGTCGTCGCGGGGGTGGCGGTCGTCTCGCCCTCGGGCACTTTCAGATCGTCCGCTGACGCCGCCGGCGGTGGCGCCTCTTCCTTGGGGGCGTCGCCCGCCGCCTTTTCAGGCTCGGCGGCGGCGGGCGCCGGATCAGCCGGCTTTTCGGCCTCCGCGGGCGCCGCCGCGGGCGCGGGGGCCGGGCGCGAGCGCCGTCGCTGAGCATGAGCCTGGCCGGGCCAACCAGCGAGGATCGCGACTGCAAGACAGGCGGATAGCCATGCGGACAAACTAACGGCCGGTCGCTTCATGATTCCTCTCTGGATTTGCTCGAACGCGGATGGAACCTATCCCGAGCGCGGCTGAAAAGTCCAAGATTTTCAAAGTCTTAGGTGCGACCGTGAAATTTTGCGCACTATAGCATGACGATTTTTTCTCTCGCAACTAAAAATCTCGGAGCTTGCTCACACGTTTTTCGGCGTGTTTCTCCTACCTTCCGCGGCCCCCTCGCCATCCAAAATTCGCATGACAAATGCCGCGAGGCGGGCGCATCAATTGGTCTGGTACAGCGCCTCGACGAACTCTTCGGGATCGAACTGGCGCAGGTCATCCACCTTCTCACCGATGCCGATGAAGCGGACGGGAATTCGCAGCTGATCGGCGATGCCCAGCACGACGCCACCCTTCGCGGTGCCGTCCAGCTTGGTCAGCACGATCCCTGTCACCTGCATCGCCTGGGTGAAGATCTGCGCCTGGGCGATGGCGTTCTGTCCGCTGGTCGAGTCGATCACCAGCCAGGTCTCGTGGGGCGCGCCGGCGACGGCCTTGCCCAGCACGCGGCGGACCTTCTGCAGCTCCTGCATCAGGTCGGTCTTCGTGTGCAGGCGGCCGGCGGTGTCGGCGATCACCACGTCGAAGCCTTCCGCGGCCGCGCGTCGCGCCCCCTCGAAGATCACTGACGACGGATCGGCGCCTTCCTTACCTCGCACCAGCGTCGCGCCCACGCGATTGCCCCATATTTCCAGCTGCTCGATGGCGGCGGCGCGGAAGGTGTCGCCAGCCGCCAGCAACACCTTCTTGCCGTCTGCGGTGAGCTTGGCCGCCAGCTTGCCAATGGTGGTGGTCTTCCCGCTGCCGTTGACGCCGATGATCAGCAGCACGAACGGACGCGCGGAGCCGAAGTCGATGTCCTGGGTGTCCAGCGTGAGGATCTCCGCCGTGCGCTGCCGCAGGAAGCGCCAGACGGCCTCGGGCTCGCGCAGCTCCTTGCGCGTGAGCGACTGCCGCAACTCCTCGAGCAGCTTCTGGCTGGTGCGCACGCCGATGTCGGCGGTGAGCAGGATCTTCTCGATCTCGTCGACGGCCGCGGGATCGAGCTCCTTGCGTCCCGCGAACACCTCGCCGAGTCGCGAGATCCAGCCAGAGCGGGTCTTGGCCAGCCCGGGCGCCAGCGCGGCCGCGTCCCTCTTCTTGCGGACCGGGGACGGCGCGGGAGCGCTCGGTTTCTCGACGGGCACCGCGACGGATGCAGGCGCCGGGAACGGAATCACCTGGCCGACCCTCTCGGGTGCGGGCTCCGGCACGGGCCGGGGCGCCGGAGTGGGGGCGGGCACGGGAGCTGGGGCTGGCTGCGGCAGGGCGGCGCCCGCCTGCAGCTTGACGTCGGCGCTCGGGATTTTGGGCGTCGGCCTGGCGAGCGGCCGTGCCGGCTCCGGGGCGGGCTCGATGGCGG
>Ga0307475_10001303_pt1 | contig 14847 bp, 26 predicted proteins | sample atmos_gasesECM1C_FD_203317 | JGI IMG/M metagenome (GOLD analysis project Ga0307475, IMG submission 203317) | Hardwood forest soil microbial communities from Morgan-Monroe State Forest, Indiana, United States - atmos_gasesECM1C_515 | ecosystem: Environmental > Terrestrial > Soil > Temperate... | reverse complement strand
CGGACTATTTGTCCAGAATCGGCCTTGGCGGCCAGCTTGCTGGCCAGGCCCAGTCAGGCGCCCTCGCCAATCTCACCGCCGGCGCGAACATCGGCCAGACGTCGCAGCAGGACGCCATGGCTCGCTATCAGGCGCTCATCTCGGGCGGCATGCAGTCACAGGCGGCCGGGCTGGCCAACACCGTCGAGGGCGGCAACCTCGCACAGAACGCGACCAACACGCAGTTGCAGCAGTTGAACGACTACATGACCCAGGCGCAGAACGCGCAGCAGATGGCGCAAAACCGCGCGCAGCTGGGCTACACGGACGCCTTCGGCCTCGGCAATGCGCAGGCGGGTCTGCAGCAGGGCTTCGCGACGAACGCAAGCGACGCTTACGCGCAAATGATTCAGGCCGGCATGGGCGCCCAGGTCAACGCGCTGGGACTGTCCCTGCAACAGCAGCAGGCGCAGCAGGCGATGCAATTGGCGATGTTGGGCTTGGGGGTCAAGGGCTACAGCGCCCTGTTCCCGAACGGGGTCAATGGCGGCGGCGCCGCTGGCGGCGGATCCTCCATCCCCGCCGGTGCCGCAGCTGGCGCTGGTGCCGCGGCTGGCAGCGGCTATACGCCGGGCGTCGACTACGGCCCTGGAACAACCGGAATCGATACGACTAGTCCAGGCCAGATCGATCCGAGCCAAACACCTGATAACCCATTTGGTACCGGCTAATGGCGACGCTTCCCTACATCCAACTGCCGCAGTCACAGGCGCCGGGAATCATTGGCGACATCGGCGACAGCCTCTTGCAGGCCGCGCGCATGAAACAGGAGCGCGAACAGCAGGCCGCACGGAACCTGCTCGACCAGCAGCGACTCGCCGCCGACCAGGCGCGCATGCGGGCCGAGGAATCGCGTGCCCAGGCCGAGGAGCACCGGGCACAGGCGTCGGCGGCGCGGGAGGCGCACCAGTACGAGGCGCAGCGCGCGGCGGCGACCGCCGGTGCGCTCCCCCAAATTCACGACCTCCTGGCGAGCGGTGACGAAGGCAGCGCCAACGCCATCGCCCAGGCCCATGGGATCAAGATGCAGCAGCGTCCGCTGGCGACGACCGATCCCGGCGCGGCGCCGACGATGCCACAGGCGCCGATGCAAGGCCCCATCCCCTCTCCCGAGGAGCGGGCGCTTTCGTTCGCCGGCCAGCCGGGCGATCAGTCGGGCGCCGCCGAGCAGGCCATTGGCGAAGACCAGCGGCTCGCGGCCGAGCGCCAGCAGTATGCGCAGCAACTCTCCGACCACCCGCGGCTGATGGCCGAGCACCAAGCACATCTGGCATCGTACCAGCAGGCCAAGCAGAACCCGGTGTATGACATCGAGACGCCGTACGGCAAATCAACGTTTGACCTGGGCGCCGTGCGCGAGCACCAGAAGGCGCAGCGGGCGCAGACGGCCGACACGCTGTCGCAGGGCCTCCCGCCGCAGTACGCGCTGCGGGCGGCGGCGCTGGTGAAGTCTGGGCTGTCACCCACAGAGGCGTCGAAGCAGATCGAAGCGCAGATGCGGTCCGACGAAGACCGGCAGATGCGGCGGGACATCGCCGGCGGCCGCAATGAGACAGCGCTGCAAGTTGCCGCCCTGCGCAAGAAAGCGGGCGGCGGCGCCGGCGCGGGTCCAAGCAAGATGGAGCTGCGCGAGGCCGGGCCGGTCCTGCACGAGATGGACAAGTCGTTGGAGGACGTGACCCGCAAGGGCGGCCTCGCTGAGAACCTGATTCACATGCAGGGCACGCTAGACCAACTTCAGCAACAGCCCAACAACCCGGTGGTTTGGACCAACGCGATCGACGCCGCCATCCGGACGAACACCGGACGTGCCGCCATCAAGGCCCAGTATGACCTCTATCGCGAGCACGCGCGCGGCGTGGTCGACAGCTTCAACTCATGGCTGGAATCGAAGAAGAGTGGGAACTTGGGCGAGGCCGAAAAGAAGAACTTCCGTGGCGCTTTTAATAGCGGTTACAACGAGATGCGCGCCCAGGCGAAGCAGGCATACGACAGCTTCCGCCAGTACGACCAGGATCCGCGCGTCCAGCGCAACCGAGCGATCGGAGAGGGCTACCAAGCCCGCACGCGGAACGCGTTCAGCCGCCTGCCCGGCTGGGGTAAGCCCGAGGGCGACAAGGCGGCTGAGCCCGCGAAGGATTCCGCCCACCCCGCCGTCGCGCCCGTGGGCGAAGTCAAGACGCTGCCGAACGGCACCAAGGTCCGCAAGGTCGGCCCGAATCAGTGGGAGGCTGTCCAGTGACGGACGACGAAGTCGCCGCCGCGATGGCCCCGGTGCCCAAGGGCAAGCTGTTTTCGGATGACGACATCGCGGCTATGGCTGCGCGCGCCGAGCCGGCCAAGCCGTCCCTGTGGGAGCGCACCAAGCGGACCGCCGGCGACATCGCCGGCACGGTCAAGCGCGGCGCTGGCGCCGCCATCGAAGGCATCCGCCACCCGATCGACACGGCCACCGATCCGGCGAAGCGGCGCGAGCTCGAGCGCGGCCTGGATGACATGCTGACCCTCGGCTACGGGCAGAAGGTCGCCAGCTGGGCTGGGGAGAAGCTGGGCGACAAGCCAGAAGAGACGCTGGCGGCCACGGCGGCGGCCGATGCCCAGGCGGCCCCCGGCTTCCGCGAGGCGGGCAACCTCGCCGGCATGTTCACGCCCGGCGCGACCCAACTGGCCAGCAGGGCCGGCGGCGCGCTGGTGGGCAAGGCGCTGGGCGGCATCAAGCCGGCCGGGGCGCTGGCAGCAGCGGGCCTGGGCGCGGTCAAGGGCGCGGCCGGCTACGAGGCCACGGCGCCCGCGCTGGCGGCGGCGGCAGCAAGCTCGGAAGGTCGGCGGCTCGAGGCGGCACGGGAGGCCGCGACCGACCCGACGGGACTGATCACGGCGGGCGTTCTCGGCGGTGCCGGCGAAGGCGCGGCCAAGGGCGTTGCCAACACCAAGGGCGCCAAGGCGGCAGCGCTCGTCGAAGAAAAGGGCGGCGGCGCCACGGTCGGCCCGCTGTCGCCGGGTAAGGGCGGCGTGTTCGACCGTGAGCTGGCCGGCGTGCCGGCGAACGACCGCGGCATCGGCCAGGCGTCCAAGATCGCCAGCAAGAATATCCTCGTGCAGGTCGCCCATGAGCACCAAGTTGAGACGTCGCGGCCCTACCGGGTCATGAAGGACTTGATCGACAACAGTCCCGCCGGACAGGCTCCGCGCGACATCAGCCCGATCATCGCCAACATGCAGAGCGCCGCTTACGACCTCGAGACGGCGCCCTTTGCGCGCGCGGCGCTGGAGGGCGAGCTGAAGGTGCTCGAGCGCTACCGCGACCCGGTGACGGGCGCGGTGATGGTGCCCGAGCGGCAGCTGAACGGCCTGCGACGTACGCTGATGCGCACCGCGAAGGTAGGCATGACCGACGCCCCAGGCGAGGCGGAAGCCCCCCTGCGCGCCGCTGCTTTCGAGGCTAAGAAACTGGTTGACCAGGGGCCGTATGCGTCGCTGAACCAATTCTATGCCGAGGGCGCCCAGAAGACCGCCGACACGCGCAAGGGCCTGGGCCTGAAAGGCAAACCCGCGAAGGACAGCGCTGTCGACGTTCGCAAACTTAAACTGACGCTCCAGCGCAATCTCCAGAACACCGAGACGGCGGGAGGCGATGCCGACTTGGCGGCGGTGCGCGGCGCGAACCCGGCGATCGACCAGCAGGCAAATCTCCCCGCACTGGCGAAGGCCCGGGCGGACTTGGCGTTCCGCCTGGCGCCACAGCACGGCGGCATCATGTCGCGCGTCGGTCACGAGTTTGCTGGGCCGGCGGCGGCCTATGGCATGTTGACGCATCCGCTGGCGACCGCGGCGGCTGGCGCGGCTGTGAATGCCGGCCCGATCGCCGGCCGCATCCTGCGCCCGCTGACTCGCAACATAGACGCCGCACAGACCGGCGCGCGAGGTGGGGCGCTCATTCGGGCCGCGCAGGAAAAGCGGCGCCGTGAACTGGAAGCGGCGCAGCAACTCATGGGAGGCACGCCGTAATGCCCGTCGTCAGCAAAGCGCAAGAGTCATACTTGGCCATCCACCACCCGGAGGTTTTGCACCGCTGGCGGCAGGAGGGCGCAAAAACATCAACCAAGGGCCTGCCGTACAAGGTCAAGTCCAAGAAAGGAAAGAAGTAATGCCATATAGCGGCAAAGCAGAGCAGCGGTTGGCCGGCTCTCTCAACTACAAGGCCAGCGAAAGCACACTGACCAGCAGCAGCGTGAAAGGACCGAAAGACATGGGCAACAAAAAGCCAGACACGATCTACGGCACCCTCTCATCGGGGGGCGGCAATGCGGGCCTCTACCGCGGCGCGCTCTATGGCTGCACGGACGACGGTGGATCGCCGTCCGGGATCACCGGTACCCTGGCCGGCGCTGGCTTCCCGAGCGGGCCACGCTGGAAACGCGCCATGGAGCCTGGCGAGCTCAAGCCGGGTAAGGCATCGCAGGCAAAGAACACCGTCCGCATGACGCCCGGCAAAGGCGACAAGAGCACGGTCATGAAAAGCACCGGCACCACGCCAAAGGCACTTCGCGGGGGCGGTCGTGGCCCTCGGTAAGAAGCAATTCGGCGCGATGAAGGAGCGCGACGCGCGCAAGTTCACTGGCATGGTCGGCAAGCAGTCGAAGCGCACGGGCTTGAACGGCAAGAGCCAGGGCATCCACCACCACCCGATGATGAGCCAGCTCGGCGAGGGCATCAGCGGCGGGATTGATCCGTCGCCAGGGCGCTTTCGCAGCGGAGGGAAGTACTGATGTCTGTTTACATGGTCAACCGCCCGGTCGTCATCACCAAGGGCAAGTTCTCACCGACGGGCAACGAGGCCGGCGGTGTCATTGGCCCGCCGGGCAGCGGCGTGACGATCACGCTGTACGACTCGACGAAGGACTACGCCGGCCTGAACACGCCGCCGAACGGGCCGCCGTTCTCGCGCATAGTGTTGACCCTCAACTCGTCTGCGGATAGCGCGGCCAGTGGCTTGGTGTTCGCCCAGGCCGAAGACGGCATCAACTTCGACACCGTCTCCGCCTTTACCTATCCAACGGCGTCTGCGCTACAGACCTATGACTTTCTGGTCCGGTCGCCCGGGTCGCCGGTCAAAATCACGTACCAGAATAGCGCGGCCGTTCTGACGTATTGGCGCTTCGTCCTCACGGGCATCTTGGGAGATCGCAACTCGGGGTCGTAATGGCGTACGTCGTAGCATCACCACTGCCGCCGCTGCCGGCAGTTAACATCAGCAACTCGCCACCGAGCACTACCGTCACGACGATCACCAACTACGTCGACACGCCGGTAGTCCGGGGCGCGCCGTTGCCGCCTGGGACACCCACCCTGTGGTACGACATGAACAACAGCGATGGATTCCTGAATACCACCAGAGTGGATGGTGTTAGATTTTCTGGCACTACTTCGCCGGATTCGCAGTGGTCGAACCTCGGCAGCCTGGGATCTGCTGGCAATTTATATGGCGGCAACAGCACAGGGAGGCCCACGTTCCGCCTGGTCGGCGCGGCCGGGAAGATGAACAATATGCCGGCCGCCAGTTCAACCGGCACAGAGGCACCATCGGTGACGTTCACCGATATACCGCAGCCGATGACATATGGCTTTATCCTGAACTTTTCGTCGCTGGCCGGTACTCCGGTGCCATATCAGGGCGGAAGCCTTGGCACCGATGGCCATGAGATATTTTCCAATAGCGGCAATCCGGAGGTTTTTGCTGGCTCGTTCATCCAGATTTCAAGCCTGACATTCCAAGCAGGGAAATGGCACATGTTCCTGTGGCAGGCCAATGGGGCCAGCTCTCTTGCCAGATTGGATGGCGTCGCCGCCTCGTCTTCATTCAACAGCGGCAGTGCCGCGCTGGGTGGTGCTGGCCTGTTCGCGCAGGCAGGGGTTGGGAATCCGATGACCGGAAGCATTGCCGAAATGATCATGTATTCCGGTGCGCTTTCAACTCAGCCGGCGATGACTGACATAGAGGCATACTTCAAGGACAAGTACGGGTCGGGGTTCCCGCAATAATGGCCGGCTTCACCCTAACGAGCACATCCCATGTCTCGTGGATCGGCGACTCGCTCTCGACCGACTTCGGCGGCCCGGGCGACGCGGTGTGGAAAGACGACGGATTTATGCCGACAATCCAGTCGTTCTATGGCAGTTTTCGGGTCGTCGCTCGCCCGTATGTCAACACCAGTGGCGCAGTCGCAGCGCGAAGCACGTATCCGACGTTCGCGATCAATGGCCTGGCCGGGCGACAAATCACGGACGTATCGCCGACCATAACCAATTTCATCGACCCGAACACCACGTCAACGCATGTGGTGATTCAACTCGGCGTGAACGATGCCGTCGCCGGCACGTCTAGCCCAACGCTGACCACGGCTGTCAATAAGATTCATGATGATCTGGCCACCGCCGGCATTCACAGCATCCTGTGGATCGGGCCATTCACCCATGGCGAGAAATGGCCCTCGGGCCAGAACGCCAACGACACGGACATCGATCGCGTCGATGCGTTGCTGTCGGGCCTCATGGCCGGCTACGGCGCGGGCTACGACTACGTCCCCTGGCGGCAGGTCTACGCGATCCAGGAGCCGCTGCGCAATCCCAGCAACCTGACACAGGGCATCTTCACCAGCGACGGGACGCACCCGCGCACCGTTGACCAAATCGGCATGTCGATTCTCATCGGCTGCGTGCGGTCAAAAATCACTCTGACATGAAGCGCATCGCCCTGCTCCTGCTAGCCTCGTGCGCCATCGCGCCGGCCCCGGCCGCGCCCGTCGATTCCTGGCGCCAGGCACGCATGATCGAGGCGCTGGTCAACGGCTGCTCGCGCTCCTGCCCGGCCGATGATGAGAACTGCGTCGACGAGTACGGCCTGTGCTACACGCCGTGCGCATGGGGTATCTTGAGCGCGGCCGAACGCAAGGCGCTACACGAATCGGCGATGGAGACTGACCCGTCGCGGACGTTCCTGATCGATTGCCTGCGGCCCGAGGGCCAGATCGAGGCGGCGCGGTGAACGCGATCATGCACGACCTTCGCACGCTGGTGCTCGTCGTCGTCGGCGCGGCGCTGACGATCGTCGGGTCGAAGATGGGTGACGAAGTGTGCCGTTCCCTCGGGGTCGGCATCGTGATGGGGGCGCTTGGCATGTCCTTACCGGGAGCAGGCCAGCGCGACCCGAACATGAGGACCAGAGCCACTGACGCAACAGAAGGGGAGCGACGTGCAGGATGAGCACAATAACCCAGGAACTGCCAGTGATCGACTTTCCGCAATCAACCTCGCCCCACACGCCGACAATATCGTCGGAACTGCGGCAACTATTGCCACGATTGTCGCGAACCTCGATGCGGCTGAAGACGCTGAGCAACGACATTACCTTGAGCGCTTTGCGGAAGAGGTCCGCGAGCACGCGGGCCAGTATCACGACCTAGCCCGCACCATCGAAGACCACCTGAGGAGAACACCACCATGAAGCTGCACACCATCCTGATGATCGCCGCCGCTGTCACCGCCGCCGTCGCGTCGGGCGGCATCGCCGGCGTCCCGCTGATCGTTGCCGGCATCGCCGGGGTCGCATCCGCTGGGCTGGGGACCGCCGCCAGCCTGCTCAGCCACGGCGCGAGCACACAGGCCACGGCGGACGCGGCGATCGTTGCCGCTGCCCAGAAGGCGGCCGACACGCTGCCGCAGGCGCACGCGGCGCTGCCAGTCGTGAAGGCGATCCTGGCGGCGACGGCCGACGACAGCAACCCGGCGGTGTGATGAAGCCCATCATCATCGGCATCTTCCTGGGCGTGGCCTGGTCGGCGCTGGTATTCCTGTTGGCGACGGTGCGCTAATGCTCGTCTCGCAGCATTTCGACTACCGCGAATTCACGTCACACGACGGCTCTCCCTATCCGCCCGAGTGGATTGACGAACGTCTGCAACCGCTCTGCGACATGCTGGACGCAATACGAGATGCCTGGGGCGGTCCGCTTACGGTCGTGAGCGGCTACCGGTCGCCGTCCTACAACGCACAGCTGCGCGCGCGCTCAAGCGGCGTGGCCGAGCATTCCCAGCACCCGCAGGGCCGAGCTGCGGACATCGCGCCGGTACCAGCAACCAAGGAGTCCGTGTCGCGCCTGGCAGCCATCGTTGACGGGATGATCGCTACTGGCAAACTCGACGGCGTTGGTGGGTTCGGTCGCTATCCGATGTGGATTCACGTCGACGTGCGGACGAAGGTCCCCGATGGCCATGTCGCGCGCTGGGACGGTGCAGGTTTTGGTTCGGAGCCTGTCACCTGACGAACTCGCGCGCGAACGCGCTGACACGGAGCCTGACGGCGTTCCGATAGAGACATCCGACGAAACGACGAAGCCGCGCTGCAGTTACTGCGGGGGCGAGGCGATCGGGGGCGGCCCGATCGTGCCCGACGAGGCGATGGTGCGCGAGCGGTGGGAGCTCTGCGCGTTCGGCGAGGGCTGGCGCTGGTGCTGGGTTCAGCGGAGGTTCATGCGGGCCTAATGGCACTCACACCTGGTCGTGCCGCCGCTGAATACCATGCGTGGGCGATGCTCGGGGCAGTATGGGAGCATGAGAGCGTTTACCCTGCGCGTCAGGTCCATTTCCTCGCGGTGCAACGCTGTGCTGTCGTTGAAGCCTCGGGCATATTCGCCGCGCCCATGATACCAACCAAGAGCGTAGAAGCCGGCGAACATGAACGCGATCCACAGCGCGCGCATGGTCTTCATCGTGGGAACCTCGCGAGCAGGGCGGCTAGTTTGCAGCGGTCCTCATGTGGTTGCGACAAGTCAAGCGGAGAAAGACATACCGGGCATAGCGAGAAATCCATGCCTGGCAACCTTACATGTTCTATCTTAAACAGCAACTCCAGCATCTCGGCCGCAGCGTCCAACAGCTTCTGTCGCGCGACTTGATCGTCGGCTACACGGTTCATTTGCTCGATAAAATCGCTCATCGCATCGCACCCACCGCTTTCAGCGCTTCTTCCACCGTTCGCACCACCGCGACCGGCCATCCTCGCCAGGCAGCATGCCACGCCTCCTGTGCAGGCGACAACTCACCGGCCTGCTGGCCTTTCGCCTTCGGGCGTTTAACCTCGAGTAGGTATGTTTTACCGCGATTTCCAACGAGCAGGTCAGGAGTGCCGGCGCGGCCAGTCGCGGATTGAATCATCTCTACGAAACACCCGGCCTTGCGTAGGGCGGCGGCGATATCGCGCTGGTTGGCATCGGCCTTGATCACTTTCGCCGCCTCCGGCGGAGAATCGCGCGGCCAAGCGCATCACCCGCCCTCTCACTCAATGGCATCATCCAGACGCCGACGGCTGCCGCGAGGATGATCGCGGCCCATTCCAACGTCGACTTCATTCCCCGCGCTCCGCGCGTTCGGCCATGGCTTCGAGTTTGGCGTGTGTTTCTCTCAGGGCGGTTGCTGAGCAGGGCCAGCATAGGTCGCCGTTCTCGTATTCATATTCATCGGACACCGCCACCATTCTGTGGCACTCAGAGCACGACGCGACATCCTCGTCGGCGCTGGGCTTAAATGCCGGGAATAGAGACAGTGCCTCCCGCAGCGCCGCCGCGCGGACTTCGCGTTGCCACGCCTCCAATACCTCCGTGATAGCCGCTTGGCTTTCGCCGGCTAACTGGTGCCCGAGCTCAAGAGGGGTTTTCCGTGTGTCAGCCATGGCTAAGCCACCTTGTTATGCCGCGCGGGGCGCGTGCGATTGAAGTTGTGCTTCATCTGCATCATGTCGTCCATGTCGACCCCGATCCATTCAGCGAGGTCCAGGATTCGAATCACGGCGTCGGCGAGTTCAATCGAAAATCCTTCTGGCTTGCCGGCGTGAAGTGCGCGGAGAGCAAGCAGCCCCCTGCCGCTCCTGACCTCTTCCGCCGCTTCCGCAATCTCCGTCACCACCAGCATCAGCCGCGACAGAATCTCCGTCGGTGATGCTGATTTTCCCTCATACCAGCCTTTTTCGATTGCCAGCGCGTGGACTTCCTGTTGCCATTCGCGGATGGATTTTGACATCTTAGGTCTCGATCGCCGGCCGGTAATCCTTCGCCTCTACGCCGAACGTCCAGGCAACGGCCGCACGGGCTGTCTTGATCGTCGGTGGAACTCGAAGCATGTAGTCCTTCACGCTACCGTCCGGTTCGGGCGTGCTATTGCGAACCTTGACCATGACGATCGGCTCATCACCCGGCAAATCCTTACGGTACAGCGTACCGGCCGAGTCGCAGTGGATCTGTTTGGCCCCGCTGTCCGCCAAGTAGCGCGCCAGGCCATACCGTTCAGCCATCACGCGCCGAACCTCTGCGTTCTGCTCGCCATCAATCTCCGCTGCCGTGATGGTCTCGGGTGCCTTGATCACCCGCTCGGGCACGCGCACGCCGTGCCAGGCGTATACGCCCCAACCATCTGAATACTCGATGGCCGCTCGATCGACGCAGTGCAGGCGCCCGCGCGCGTCGCGTGCAAGATGGACCGGCCGCTCGGTCAGCACGACCGCGCCAGCAAATGGCCACCACCAACCGGCCGATTCCGCCACTTGAATCAAACCGTCCAACCGGCGAGCCGATTCCAATGTGCAAGCATCGCGGAAAAAGGCGTAAAACGACAGCCATCCAGCCTCGTGCTGGCCATAGATTGCTCGACCCACCTGGTCCCACACCTGGCCCTCCACCTGGTCCCACACCTGGCCCCGCACCTGGTCCCACACCTGGCCCAGCACCTGGTCCCCCACCTGGCCCTCCACCTGGTCCCACACCTGGCCCCACACCTGGTCCCGCACCTGATACAGCACCTGGTCCAGCACCTGGCCCCGCACCTGGTCCCGCACCTGGCCCCCCACCTGGCCCCGCACCTGGCCGCCCACCTGGCCCCGCACCTGGCCGCCCACCTGGCCCCGCACCTGGCCCAACATGGCGGATCCGACACAGCCGGCGAGGGGCGACTGCAACCAGATGAACAACTTGGGCGGCGGGAGATTGGCCGCCTGATAGGCCGCGACAACACCCGCCTGCGCGCGAGCCCGATCGGCCGGCTCGGTCGACAAGCCGATGCGCAACCAGCGATCGCGCGTCGGCGCGATCTGCGCCTCATGCTCGGGCGTCAGTTTATCAATCAGCAACATTGCGCAGTTCCTGAGGTGAGTACTCGCGCTGGATACGCACGATGTAGCTGCCGGCTGGCAGGTCGATGGGCGCATGCTCCTCGTGCAACAAGCGGACGGGCTGGTCGGCACGCAAAACGCGATCGGGAATCAGACCGCCGCCCAGGCGCGCGATCTCTTGCATGGCATCGGGCGCGGCGATGGTCGAGTCGTCCAGATAGAGGGACGCGTGCGGCGACGGGATGGCGTGGGCATGGCCCGTCACCTCGCCATAGGCAAGCACGATGCGCCCCGCGTCGCGCGGCACGGCCTGTAGTTTGGAACAGTCTTGATCCTTCGTCGCGATGATGGCGACGTCTCCCTGTCGGTAGATTTTCATGTTCGATCCTCCAGCGACACTTTTCCCACGCCGCTCTTGCGCCGTCAAGAAGATTTTGTATAATCTCCCGTCATGCGCCGAAAAACAAAGCCACCACATCCGCAGCGACCGACCACGACCGGCCCTGTTATCGCTTTTCGCACCGCATCTGCCGCAGCCGACCGATTCATACGCGAATCAGCCTGGGCAGAAGGCAAGACCATAACCGCCTGGATTCATGAGCGAATCTTTCGCGGTACCGACCCGGCAAATTTTTCTTCAAAAAAAGCGTGACAGGCCGTTAGAACTCGCGTATAACAGAATCATGTCAAACACAACTGACCTGGAGTTGCTCAAATACGCTGGGGTTCTTGGGCATACGGTGATTGTTGTATGTGGAACCGACGGAGAGCGATCTGCGCGCCTCAGCACATGCGATATGCAATCGGCCCGTGAGTTTCGGGACGGCCTGGACAGCAGCTTGGAGCCCACCATATACAAGAAACACGGCAAGGGCTGGAGGGTGGTGGTCAAATGACCGACCAAATCATCGCCCGCGCAATCGGGCTGACGTGCAAGGCGCTCGACCGGCGACGCAGTCAGGCTGAACGAGACGAGCTGATCACTGAAGCGCTGGCGTTGCTGGCGCAAATTGCGGCGGGATAGGAGGACACATGTACAACGACTGCACATCCGAATGCGTCAGCCAAGGCGGCTGCGGCTCGTGTACGACATTGCCCACATGCGAGGCGTGCGAACAGGAAATTGAGTACGGTGCTGGCGTACGCGCCGAGGGCGTGCGGGTACATGAAAGGTGCCGGCTGTTTTGGGCTGGTGTTGAGATGCTGGGCGCGTTTCAGGCAGAGGTGACACCATGACGGAAGACGAACTAAGGAAACTCGCGCATCAGCTCATCAGTGGCCTGGAACAGGGAATGAGGATCGCGCGCGCTGGATGCACGATCCTGATCTCGATTCCACCGCCGATTTTCGCGCTTAGCGGCGTTGCCGATGTCATAGCGAAGAGTGCCGAGATGCAGGCGGCGGCACGCGTGCTCGTCGAAGCCATGGAGGCCGTCAACGCCGCCGCCGCCGAGTCAGAGAAGGGGGACGCGTCGTGAGCCTCAAGGTCTGCGAAGGCGATCATCATTACGCCGCCGCATGCGTTACGTGTGACGAAGATGCGAAACGCTGCGACATCTGCTGGGAGGACAACCCGGAGGACCAGCATGACGACCTTCGTCCGTATCGACTGTGGAGCAACTGGAACGACGGCAGGCCAGAGGACGTGACGACGCTGAACCTATGCAAGTCGTGCTATCGCAAGTTCAGGGACGGTGAACGTATCGAGAGAGAGGAATGGGGAGTATGACAACCAACGTCACAGAGATTGCGCCGCGCGCATCGACCGATGTCTCAGCCGCCGAAGAGTGGTCAGTGGAGCGCATCGTAGGCCAAGCCCTGAAAATCCAAGAATGCATGAAGGCCGTCATGCGCAGAGATGAGCACTACGGCGTGATACCGGGCACCGGCACAAAACCGACACTTCTAAAGCCAGGCGCTGAGAAGCTGTGCCTGATGTTTCGGCTGTGCCCAGAGTACGAAATCTTGCGATCCGATCATGCAGCTGGTCTCATTGCCTACACGGTTCGTTGCACCCTGGCCCACATCCCCACCAGTTCGCGTGTCGCCACCGGACTTGGTTCGTGCAACAGCCGGGAGAACAAGTACATCAGGCCAGCTCCGCGCAAATGTGCCAAGTGTGGCGCAGAGGCCTTGATTCAGGGTAAGCCAGAATTCGAGAAGGACCCGGCGTACCGCGGCGGACTGATGTGCTATCAAAAGAAGGGCGGCTGTGGCGCGAAGTACAAACCGGGCGACGAAATCGAGCGGCAGCCGACGGGCGTCGCCGACCCGGCAGACCTGGACAACACGCTTCTCAAGATGGCCTGCAAGCGCGCCCTGGTCGCCGCCGTTCTTAACGGAACCGCCGCCAGCGATTGCTTCACGCAAGACTTGGAAGACTTGGCTGAGAAGGCCGCCGAATACACGCCGCCCGCCGAGGACGTACAGCGCGGTCCCACTGGCGCGCCAATCGGCGGCAACGTGCCGGTTCCCAATCGCAATGGTCGCGGTAGCTGGCCTAAGCCTGTCACCGAGCATCCAGCCGACGTTGGCATGCGCGAGATGGACGAACAATTTCGCCGCTCGGTCGGCGCACCGGCCAAGTCTGACCTCGAGGCGCAATTGGCCAAGTCGGTAGCCGACAATCAGATCGAAGTCGTCGACCACAAGACAGGTGAAGTCACCGTTGAGACAAAGGCGACGGCCGCTCAGATCAAGAAGATTCATGCCATGTGCCGGGAGATGGACATCGACGACAAGGCGCGCAAGGAAGGTATGCTGAAATACTACAAGGTCGATTCGGTCACGCTGCTAACAAAGGCGCAGGCCATCGACATGATCGAGCGGCTCGAGAAGACACGGTCGACGGCGGCTGACATTCTGGACGATCGCAGGGGCGATGAGCCAGACCCGTCGGAGATGGAGAGAATCCCGGGAGAAGACGATGTTTAGGCGTTTGCACTGCCCGCATCTAACGCCCGCGCTCAAGGCTGCCATCATCCGCATGGTCCATCAAATGGAGCGCGAGCTCGAGCCGCTGTTGGCCGCGACTCACAACCTTCGCCAGAAACGGCACCTGTCGCAACAGGCGATGACGTTGTTGATTGCGCGAATTCGGGCGATTTTGCCAGAGAAGGAGACGAATTAATCATGAATCTTGCGTGGCATTTCTGTAGAGGCACCGGAGACCAGATGAAACTGCGCGACGGGCGTGCGGCGGTTGTCGGTGAATGGCTCACACATGATGGGCCGGTGGTGATTTGCCAGTCAGGTCTACACGCATCCTGGCGCGCATTCGATGCACTGTCGTTCTGCTCATATGGTGGTGGTTCGGTATGTCTAGTCGAGATCGGCGACATAGTTTCGGAAGGCATTGACAAACTTGTTTGTAGGCGCCGTCGCATCATCTTCGCGGTGCCATTCGACGATCTGTTGCGAGCTTTCGCACGGCAGGCGGCGCTTTCGGTGCTGCATCTGTGGCGAGGCGAAGTTCCGGCAGTTGTCCGTAAATACCTTGAAACCGGCAACAAAGAGATCAGGGCCGCCGCCGGGGCCGCCGCCGGGGCCGCCGCCACCGCCACCGCCAGGGCCGCCAGGGCCGCCGGGGCCGCCGGGGACGCCGGGGACGCCGCCGGGGCCGCCGCCTGGGCCGCCTGGGCCGCCTGGGAC